>OUNM010935634.1_pt1 | contig 15584 bp, 8 predicted proteins | sample 1769961 | NCBI WGS metagenome assembly OUNM01 (sample SAMEA3914820, study PRJEB12502) | metagenome | biome: forest; material: soil | place: USA | collected 2012-03-12 | depth 0.3 m | reverse complement strand
CGCCAGGCCTGTCGCCACCCCGAAGGCCGCAGCGTCCGAGAAGCCCGCAGTCGCCGCAAACACCGCCGTTCCCACGAAGCCCATCGCCTCGGCGGACGTCGCCGTATCGTCCTCGACGAAGTCCAAAACCCTAAGCCTCTCCGAGCCGCTCATCGGTACGGATTCCTCGGAATCAAAAACAGGAGCAGCGAAAAAGAAGAGCGTCGCCTCCGTGAGCGGACGAAAAAACCGGTCGTGACGGAGTGCCGCCCGAATCGGCGAAGCGCCCCAAGGAGCGGCGACATTCCTGTCGCCGGCCACACGAGCGCGAAGCGCCAAACTTATTACGCGGGCACTCCCTGGAGCGCGCCAGTTTTTCCCCACGGCCCTCGCCCATGAAACCCACCGAGCACGCCGCCTTCCTCGCCGCCGCCGAGCACGCCGTCTGGACCCCAGCCGATCATTTCAAGCGCGCCGAACTCAGCGACGTCTTCGAACGCCGCGCCCCGCTGGAACTCGATCTCGGCTGCGGCGACGGCGCCTTCCTGCTGGCGATGGCCGCCCGGCACCCCGAGCGAAATTTCGTCGGCACCGAGCGTCTGCTGGGCCGCGTCGAGAAAGTCTCCCGCGCCATCGCCCGGGCCCAGCTCACCAATGCCCGCATCCTGCGCCTGGAAAGCCTCTACGCCGTGAAGATGCTGCTCCCTCCCGGCTGCGCCAGCGTGGTCCACGTGAGCTTCCCCGATCCCTGGCCGAAGCGCCACCATCACGAACGTCGGCTCTTCCAGGACGAATTCATGGTAGCCTTGCACCAAGTGATCGCCCCCGGCGGCGAATTGCGCATCAAAACCGATGACCGGCCCTACTTTCTGTGGATCGAGAAAATCATTGGCCGCGCCCCCGGATTTGAACGCATCGAATGGGTCGAGGAGCCCGACTACCCGCGCACCGATTTCGAAGCCCACTTCCTCGCCCAAGGCCTCCCCATCCACCACGCCCGCCTGCGCCGCCTGTAAACCGTGGACAGCGGCAGCTTGCTGCCGCTGTGCGCAATCCCGAAGGGATTGCATAAATCAGCCCAGGGTTGGCCCGAGCTTGTCGAGGGCCTACCCTGGGAACGAGCATTCCCGAGCCGAACCCTGAGCCGGAGCGAAGCGAAGACAGACCGCCATCGGCGGCCCGTAGGGCGAGCGCAGCGAGTCAAAGGGTTCCATGGAGGAGCTTTCATTTCGGAAATGATTTTTGGCATACGCTATATGGACCGGCCGGGCGCCAAACAGGCGTGATCCCCAAAAATTGCGTTGCCCTTATCCCTACCCTCGCTAGGTTCCTCACCCTTTTCCATATGGCCGATAAAGCGAATAAGTATCCCGAAAACGTAGGCGGCACGTTCTACGTCGACGACCAGTGCATCGATTGCGACCTTTGCCGTGAGACGGCGCCCGCGAATTTCAAACGCAACGATGACGGCGGCCATAGCTACGTCTACAAGCAGCCCGAGAGCGATGACGAAGCCAAGCTGTGCCAGGAAGCCATGGACGGCTGCCCGGTCGAAGCCATCGGCAGTGACGGCGGCGAATAGCTTTCCCACGAGCGACTTTCCAAAGGCCCTCACCACCCGGTGGGGGCCTTTTTCTTTCCTCTACGAACGAACCCGTTTCCGAGCCACAATCGACTAGAGCACTCACCTCATGCATCCGCTGGAGCAAATTCTGAAACAACGCATCGCCATCATCGACGGCGCGATGGGCACCACCATCCGCACGTATGGGATGAAAGAGGCGGATATTCGGGGCCAGCGATTCCAGAACGCGCCCAAGGATTTGCTGAATAACGGCGACATGTTCTCCCTCACGCAGCCGGAGATGATCTGCGACATCCATCGGCGCTTTCTGGAGGCGGGGGCGGACATCATCGAGACGAACACCTTCGGCGCCACGAGCATCGCGCAGAGCGAGTTCTTCGTCGAAGATCCGCGCGAGCACGGCGGGCGCAAGGATCCCGCCTTCTATCAGCCCATCATCGAGGATAAATTCCTCGGCGACCTGGCGTGGGAGATCAATGAGCAGTCGGCCCGGCAATGCCGCGAATGGGCCGACCGCGTGGGCAACGCCACGGGCCGGCAGCGCTTCGTTGCGGGCGCCGTGGGACCGCTCACGGTCTCGCTTTCGAACTCGCCCGACGCGGACGATCCCGGCTTCCGCGTGTGCACGTTCGATCAGGTCAAGGTGGCCTACATGCAGCAAATCCGCGGGCTGATCGCCGGCGGCGTGGACACCATTTTGGTCGAAACGATTTTCGACTCCCTCAACGCCAAAGCCGCGCTGGTCGCCACGCAGGAAGTTTTCGAGCAGGACGGCATCGTCCTGCCCATCATGATTTCCGCGGCCGTCGGGCGCGGCGGCGAAACGATGATCTCGGCGCAGACCGTGGAGGCCTATTGGAACGCCGTGAAGCACGTAAAGCCCCTCTCCGTGGGCCTGAATTGTTCACTTGGCCCGGACCTCATGCGGCCCTTCCTCGCGGAGCTCGCGGAAAAGGCCGGCACCTACGTCTCATGCTACCCGAATGCCGGGCTGCCAAATCCGCTCTCGCCCACAGGCTTCGATCTGGAGCCGAAGGACATGGGCGAATACCTCGGCGAATTCGCGCAAAGCGGCCTGGTGAATATCGCCGGCGGCTGCTGCGGCAATACGCCGGAGCATATCGCCGCCATCACGCGCGCGCTGGAGCCCAAGGCCCGGCGAAACTTCATCGCCGTTCCCACCGCGGAATCGAAGAAAAAGGTGGAGCCGGGCGAGCAGCGGCCCCTGCGCCTCTCGGGCTCGCAGCCCTTCACGCAGCAAATCGGCACCTTCATGCTCATCGGCGAACGCACCAACGTCGCCGGCTCGCCGAAATTTGCGAAGCTCATCAAGGAAGGAAAATACGAGGAAGCCGTGGCCGTGGCGCGCCAGCAGGTCGAGAACGGTGCGAACGTGATCGACATCTGCATGGACGAGGGAATGATCGACGGCGTCGCCGCGATGACCCGCTTCCTCCTCCTCCTCGCCAGCGAGCCGGAGGTGGCCAAGGTCCCGTTCATGGTGGACAGCTCGAAGTGGTCGGTCATCGATGCGGGTCTCAAATGTTTGCAGGGCAAAGGCATCGTGAACTCCATCTCGCTCAAGGAAGGCGAAGCGAAGTTTCTCGAGCAGGCTCGCACCGTCCTCCGCTACGGCGCCGCCGTGGTGGTGATGGCGTTCGACGAGCAAGGCCAGGCCGACACCTACGAACGGCGCGTTGATATTTGCGGCCGCGCCTACAAGCTGCTCACGGAAACCGTCGGCTTCCCGCCGGAAGACATCATCTTCGATCCCAACGTGCTCACCGTCGGTACCGGCATCGAGCAGCACGCGAACTACGCTGTCGATTTCATCGAGGCCACACGCTGGATTAAGCACAACCTGCCGCACGCCAAAGTGAGCGGCGGCATTAGCAACGTGTCCTTTTCCTACCGCGGCAACAACGCCGTGCGCGAGGCCATGCACTCGGCCTTTCTGTTCCACGCCATCCGCGCCGGGCTCGACATGGGCATCGTGAACGCGGGCATGCTCGAAGTGTACGAGGAGATCCAGCCCGAGCTGAAAGAGCTCGTGGAAGACGTGCTGCTGAACCGCCGCGCCGACGCCACCGAGCGCCTCGTGAACTTTGGCGAAAAGCTGAAGGCCGCGGGCACGGGCGCGGGCGCGGAGGAAAAGAAAGAGGAGGAGTGGCGCAAGGGCACCGTCGAGCAGCGCCTCTCGCACGCGCTGGTCAAGGGCATCGACATGTATATCGATGGCGACACCGAGGAAGCGCGGCTGAAATACGACAAGCCGCTGAAAGTCATCGAAGGTCCGCTGATGGACGGCATGGGCGTGGTGGGCGATCTCTTCGGCGCGGGCAAAATGTTTTTGCCCCAAGTCGTGAAGAGTGCGCGCGTGATGAAAAAAGCCGTCGCGTGGCTGCTGCCCTACATGGAGGCCGAGAAGGCCGCGCTCGCCGCCGCCGGGCAGGAAGTGAAGGCCCAGGGCCGCATCGTCCTCGCCACGGTGAAGGGCGACGTGCACGACATCGGCAAAAACATCGTGGGCGTGGTGCTCGCTTGCAACAACTACGAGGTCATCGACCTCGGCGTGATGGTGCCGTGCGAAAAGATTTTGGACGCCGCCGTCGAGAAGCGCGTGGATATCATAGGCCTCAGCGGCCTCATCACGCCGTCGCTGGACGAAATGACGCACGTGGCTCGCGAGATGGAGCGGCGCGGCATGAAACTCCCGCTGCTCATCGGCGGCGCCACCACCAGTAAAGCGCACACCGCCGTAAAAATCGCGCCCGGCTACACCCAGCCCGTGATCCACGTGCTCGACGCCAGCCGCGCCGTCCCGGTGGTCAGCGCCTTGCTCAGTTCCGATGGCCGCGACGCGCTCGTGGCCAGGAACGCGGAGGACCAGGAGAAAGCGCGCCAGTATCACGCCGGCAGCGCGGCCAAGCTCGTGCCCATCGAGGAAGCGCGCGCCAAGGCGCCGCAACTCAGCTATGCCGAATTGCCAAAGCCGGAGTTCCTGGGCGCGCGCAACGTGTCGAGCCAACCCGCGCCGGGCGAACTGGAGGTGCCTCTCGCCGCGCTGCGGCCTTTCATCGATTGGTCGCCATTTTTCCACACTTGGGAATTGCGCGGTGTGTATCCCAAGATTCTCGACCACGAAAAATACGGCGATCAGGCCCGAAAACTTTTCGCGGAAGCGAACGCCATGCTCGATGATTTCATCGCCCGCCATGCGCTGACCCTGCGCGCGGTCCACGGCTTTTTCCCGGCGAACCGGGCAGGGGACGATGTCATCATCTGGACCGACGACACGCGCACGGTCGAGCGCACGCGTCTGTATTTCCTCCGCCAGCAAGTAGCGAAGGACAATGCGGACCCGTATCGCTGCCTCGCCGATTTCATCGCGCCCACCGGCGCGGACTACATCGGTGCCTTTGCCGTCACGAGCGGACACGGTCTCGACGAGATCGTCAAAGCGCACAAAGCCGCGCACGACGACTACAACGCCATCATGGCCGAAGCCGTCGCCGATCGTCTCGCCGAAGCCTTCGCCGAATACCTGCACGCCCACGTGCGCCGCGCCTGGGGCTATGGCCACGAGGAACAGCTCAGCAACGAACAGCTCATCGCCGAGGAATACCGCGGCATCCGCCCCGCGCCTGGCTACCCGGCCTGCCCGGATCACACCGCGAAAGGCACGCTCTGGGAGCTGCTCGATGTCGAAGCGCGCGCCGGTATAAAGCTCACCGAATCCTTCGCCATGTGGCCGGGCAGCAGCGTCAGCGGCTGGTACTTCGCCCACCCCGAGAGCCGCTACTTCGCCGTCGGCAAACTCGGCAAGGATCAGGTCACCGACTTCGCCCAGCGCAAAGGCATCTCCCAAGCCGAAGCCGAACGCTGGCTCGGCCCATGGCTGAACTACGTGGCGGAGTAGAGGTAGGGCGGCCGCGCCGCGGCCGCCCTGATCTTCCGGAGGATCGGCACGGTTCGAACCGCCGCACGACCTTTGGGCTTGCTCCTTTGGCGTCTGACTCTTTTGGTTGTGCATGGCTGGTCGCCGCTTTCTTCCCCACGATCCTCCACCGTGGATCGATCCGGTAGCAGAGACTTGGTTTATCACGATCTGTTGTGATTCACGCGGGCTAAATCAGCTCGCGCATCGTCATCTTTGGCCAGAGATCGAGGATTCCATTAAGAACCGAGTCGAGCGCCGCCTGTGGTTTCCTGAGGTCTTTCTATTCATGCCGGATCATTGCCATGCGCTGCTGTCATTCCCGGAAGCGGGGCCATCGATTATCAAGACGATCGCTGATTGGAAACACTGGCTGGCGTTTAAACTCAAGATTCGCTGGCAGCGGGATTTCTTCGAACACCGCATCCGGCGAGACGAAAGCGGGGAGCAGAAGATGGCCTATATTTTAGAGAATCCCGTGAGAGCCAAGCTGGTCGCTTGTGCGGAGGAGTGGCCGTATGTTTGGTTTCCTCAACAGTAGCCTGAGCGTCGGAAATTAGGGCGGCCGCGGCGCGGCCGCCCTACCTGGCCACAATCACATTGATCCCCATCGCCGGCTGCGGTTGCCCCGCCTCCTGCCATTTCACACCGTCGGCCGAGTAGCTCATCTTCCCCGGCCATCCCGTTCCGATAAATCGGTGCCCATCGCTCCACAGCACATGGCTGCGCGCGGTAAAGGACGTCTTCTCCCATGCCGCCCCATCCGCCGAGCGTAAGACGCTGCCACCCTTTGCGCCGGCCAAAAACTCTTTGCCCGTCCACACCAGCCACGAGAGCTTCGCGTCATCCGGCATCGCCACCTTCTCCCACGCCGCACCGTTCTTCGACGCGATAAGATCCGCGTCCGCGTGCGAGGTGAGCATCAGAAAACGACCCGCGCCAAAAACCAGCGCACCATGGCCGGGCAGATCGGATTTCTCGCTGGTCACTTTTTCCCCATCCGGCGTGGTCACCGCCCAGTGGATTTCGTGCGGCTTCCCATCCGGCCCGGGCTGCTGGCCATTGCCCACAAAGAGAAACACGCCATTTCCATAGCAGCCGCCACGATAGTGCGAAAAGCCCTTGGACTCGATCTTCCCACCCGGCGTCCACGTCTCCGCATCCGTGCTCCACATGAATTTCCCGCTCGGCCATGCCGACGTCCCGATCACGAAACGTCCGCCCCCAAAAATCACCGGCTCCACGCGTCCTTTATCCTTCAGCGTCTCCTTCCAATTTACCCCATCGGTTGAAACCAGCACGTGTCCCGCGCCCGTCGGCCCACCGCCGCCTCCGCCCACCACCACAAATTTCCCCTGCGCATACACCGCACTCATCAGATTGTTCCCATCATCCTCCCCCTTCTCCGCCCACTGCTGCACATTCTCCCAAGTAAACCCATCGCGCGAAGTCATCCGCCGCCCACCATAGCCGACGGCGACGAAAAGCGGATCGGCAGCGGAGGCAGTGACGGCAAGTAGTGTAAGAAGGAGGACGTGACGGAGCATGACGAAGGACGAATGGCGAATTTCGAATGCTGGGGCAATGAGAAGTGACGAGGCGTGTTCGAGCGCAGCGCCAGCCTTTGGAGTGCGGCGGGAAGCGAAGCGCCACGCCGCTTTGGAGCCAGACGTGGGAAAGTATGAGTAGAGAATATGCGCTTGTTGCGAACGTGCCACCGGTTCGCCTAGCCCGAAAGCGGTGTCGCCGTCCGCTGACGCGGACTCTGCCACCGCACTCCAAAGGCTGCGCCACATACCAGGCCTGCCCGGAGGTGTGCGCCTACCCCTTGATCTCCTGCAGCAACTGATCGTTCGTCGGGAACTTCCGCAGGAAGCTCAGCATGCGCTCGATGGCTTCGAGCGGCTTGTGGCCACTCAGGCCGCGGCGGATGAAGTTGATCTTGTGCAGCGCATCGGCGGGCAGGATCAGCTCCTCGCGGCGCGTGCCGCTTTGGAAAATATCGATGGCAGGATAGACGCGCTGATCGCTGATCTTGCGGTCGAGCACGATCTCGCTGTTGCCGGTGCCTTTGAACTCCTGGAAGATCAATTCGTCCATGCGGCTGCCGGTCTCGATGAGCGCGGTGGCCACGATGGTCAGACTGCCCGCTTCCTCGGTGTTGCGCGCCGCGGCGAAAATCTTGCGCGGCATTTCCAGCGCGCGGGCATCCACGCCGCCGCTCATGGTGCGGCCGCCGCCGGTGAGCGCATTGTTGAAGGCGCGCCCCATGCGGGTAATCGAATCCATGAGCACGAACACGTCCGTGCCGCTCTCCACCAGCCGGCGCGCGCGCTCGATGGCGAGCGTGGCGATGCGCGTGTGCGACTTCACGTCCATGTCATTGCTGCTCGCCCAGAGCTCGGCCTGCGGCACGGCGCGCTTGAAGTCGGTCACTTCCTCGGGGCGCTCGTCCACGAGAAGGATGATCAGCTTGATGTCCGGGTGATTCTTCACCACGGCCTCGGCGATGTGATTGAGCAGCGTCGTTTTGCCGGTGCGCGGCGGCGCCACGATGAGCCCGCGCTGGCCCTTGCCGATCGGCGTCATCAGGTCCATCACCCGAGTCGTCGTGCGGTCGGGCACGGTCTCAAGCTTGATGTGCTCGATCGGGCTGATGGTCGTGAGATCCTCAAAGCTGGGCCACGATTTCACGTTCTCCGGCGGCTGGCCATTGACCGTGTGCAGCCGGTGAATCTGCATGCCGCGGCTGTTCTTGCGCGCGCTGCACGTGAGCCAGTGCCCGTCGCGCAAACCAAAGCGCTTCACGAGCTCCGGCGTCACGAAAACGTCCGACGGATTCGGCTGGAAGAGCCGCTTCGGGTCGCGGAGGAAGCCGAAGCCCTTGCCGGAAATTTCGCAGTACCCTTCGGTCTCCACGAGTTCCACCGGTTCCTCGACCCTCGGCTGGCCGCCGGCCTGGTCGGCCTGCGGTGCGGCCGCCGTGCCATCGGCCGCGGCGGGTGCGGACGTGGGCGCCGGAGCGTAAGATGCCGGAGCATAGGCGGACGCCGCGGCCTGGGCGGCAGCTTTCGCGGCGACCATCGCATTCATGATGGCGTCGAGCTGCGCCTTCTCTGTCGGCAGCGGAATATTCGCGGCGCGCAGGAAAGCTTCCACTTCGCGGGAAATATAAAGCGGGCGCGGCCGGGATGCTGCCGGCTCGGGCATGGGCGCGGGCGCAGGGGCCGGAGCCGGTGCAGGTGCCGGTGCTGCGGGCGCCGGGGCTGCGGGCGCCGGGGCTGGCGGCGGTGTCGCTGGTGCGGAAGGCCGCCAGTCACCGGTGGCCGGGGCCGGGGCCGCCGTCGCGGCGAGCGGGAGCATCGATTGCGTGGGAACCGTCGGAGCAGCTGCCGCCGGCTCTGCTGCTGCCGCTGCTGCTGCTTTCTTGGTCGTTCTCGGCTTGCGCTTCGGCGCAGCCGTTTCTTCCACCACCGGCGCAGCCTCCGCCGGGGCGGGCACTGCCTCCGCAGCAGGAGCCGCTTCGATCGGTGCCGGTTCTTCCGTCGCCGCCGCTTTCTTGCGCGTCGTGCGCTTGGCTTTGGGCTCCGTGGGCGCCTCCGCGCCGGGCAAATCCTGTGGCTCTGTCGCACCATTGCTCTCCGCCGCCGCAGTCTTGCGGGCCGTCGATTTTTTCACGGCCGCACCGGCGGCTTTCTTGGTGGTCTTTTTCTTGGGCTCCGCTTCTTCGGGGAGCGCTGCTGCTTTTCTTGGCATGTCGGTTGGAAAGGTTGCTGCGAGCGCCGCTCGCAAAGGGGACGGCCTCAGCCGTCGATTCTCAAAAGGATGTCGTCCGCAATCTCCGCATGGGCGTGGACGTGCTGGACATCGTCGTTGTCCTCCAGCGCATCGCTCAATCGCAAGAATTGGGCCGCAAGTTGGGCTTCGTTAATAGTTACGTGGTTATCCGGAAGATACGTCAGCTTCATCGCGTCGGGCTCAATGCCCGCCCTTTTTAGCGCCTCGGCCACGGCATAGAGGGCATCATGGGCGGTCACGACGACGTGGTGCTCCTCATCTCCCGAAATATCATCGGCTCCCGCATGGAGCGCGGCCTCCATGACTTGATTTTCCGTGGCCGCGGCCCGCGGAATGGTAATCTGGCCGCGGCGATGAAATTGAAAGGCCACGCTGCCGCTGCTGGCCAGGTGGCCGCCGTGCTTGGAAAAAATGCCACGCAGGTCCTGCGTGGTTCTATTTTTATTATCGGTGGCGGCCTCAAGAATGAGCGCCACGCCGCCGGGGCCGTAGCCCTCGTCAGTGATCTCCTCGAGATGGGCCGCATCGTCGCCCGCGCCTGTGCCACGCTTGATGGCGCGGTCGATGTTGTCATTTGGCATGGACACTCCGCGCGCCGTGAGAACGGCACTACGCAGGCGCGCGTTACCTTCCGGCGAACCGCTGCCAGTGCGGGCGGCAAGGGTGATCTCCTTGGCGAGCTTGCTAAAGAGGTTGCCGCGTTTCGCGTCGAGGGCGCCTTTGAGGCGCTTCACTTTGGACCACTTGTTGTGTCCAGCCATGTTGTGGATTGGTGAGAAAAGAAGCCGTGGGGAAATCTTCGCCGCTTTTTCGATGGGTGAAGAGAATGATGGCCCGCGTGAGGTGTTGAGCCAAACCACTGAAGCTTCCGTCCCGCGTAGTGTGCAGACCGCTGGGAACGAGTCAATGGGATTTTTTAACGGTATTGAGCAATGTGCGGTGAGGATTCAGAGTTTCCCGGCAGGAATCTGGGACCCTTCCCAGCCGGTAAAAGTTGGAGTCCAAAGCTACCCGAATGTTCAAACTTTCGCTCCCCAGAAAACATGACAACCATGTTCCTTTCTTGCTGGGATGCAACAATTTGCGTGGCCCACTTTGGACTGCGGTGGCAGAGCCCGCGAACGCGGGCGGCGACACCGCTTTGGAGGAGGGAGGGAATTTCGGGCGGGGGGCGGAAGAGCAGGAAATCATAAGAAATCTGGGCCGAAACGTCGTTTGGGTTTCCAGGGGTAGAGACCGCCTTTTGCCGCCTTTTTCCGCGGTTATTGGAAGACCGAAAATCGAGGGGAAGAGCGCTGTTTCGCGCGCCCGGCTGACACTCATGCGGTGATACCTCCCCTCATCGTTTGACGGACGGTATTATCGCATCGTCCGAGTGCTATTGGAAGCAGGAACACGCGGGGCGCGATCTGGACTGCGGCGGCATGACGCCGCTTTGTGGCAGGGCGCGGCATGACGCGCCGTGGTATGGCCGCGCGGCCATGGTGGCTTCAGCCTCAGGTTAATCCAACCAGCCATGCGAGAACAGCTCTGCCTTGGTCCCGTTCTCCCTCCACGGCGCGTCATGCCGCGCCTGCCAGAGCGGCGTCATGCCGCCGCAGTCCAGATCGTGCCCCGACTTTTTTACAGCTTCCGCGCCACAATAAACCCACGCCCCACCGCCGTCGCCCCATGCGACTCCCACTCAAACCCCGCATCGAAAAGGGAACTGCGCATTTCCCCCACCGAATAACATTTCCCTTCGGTAATGTTCATCAGCAGCGCCGAGTATTCCGCCACGTGCAGCGGCCCGGTCTTTTCCTTGTTGATAAAAGCATCGTGCACCACCACCAGCCCCCCGCGCGGCAGCGCCGCTGCCGATTTGGCCAGCAGCTCGCGCACGGTCTTCTCGTCCCAATCGTGCAGGACATTCGACCACAGATGGACGTCAAAGCCCGCCGGTAGCGCCGGGGCAAAAATGTCCCCGGTCACCACCTCCACGCGCCCCGAGCAGCCCTGCTTTTCAATGCACTCCCGCGCGATGCGATCCACCGGCGGCTTCTCCAGCACGGCGAGCTTCAGGTGCGCTTGCCGGGCGGCGAGGCAGCATGCATAGATGCCGCTCCCGCCCGCGATATCGAGCAGCGACTGGTGCCCGGAAAGGTCGAGTTTCTTCGCCAGTTCGGGCCCGAGCAGGATCCCGCGACAATCCATCGCCGCCGTGAACGACGACGCAAAATCCGGCCGCTCCATCGCCTGCGCCCAGGCCTGCGGATCAAAGCTGCCAAAGTTCGCCGGCTTCCCCGTCTTCAGCACCGTGAGCATGTCCAGCGTCGGCTGGCGGTCTTTCATCGAGGCGTAGTACGGCGCGAGGTTGAAACGCGACTTGCTGCTCAAATGCTCCCGCGCCCGCAGCGTGAGATGAAACACTCCGCCGCTCTGCGTGATGAGCCCCTGCGCCGTAAACAGCGTGAGCATCACATCCACCGGACGCGCATGCAGCCCAAAGTGCGCGCACACCGCGCCGGGTGTCGCCGGGTTCTCCCCGAGCCATGTAAAGAAATCGAGATGCGCCACCGCCGTCGCGAGCAAGTCCACGGCAGAGATGCCATCGCGGTAACGATAGAGGGGCAGGGGATCGGAGACGGGTTCTTCGAGCAGGTGAGTCACGGGATTTAGGAATTAAGATTTAGGATTTAGGATTTAGGATTTGGCGGCGGACGCAAGGAGAAGGGCGCCCTCGCCCCGAGTTTCATCGAAGTACGGGTCGCGCTCTGGCTCGTCGTCCGCGAGTTTCCGAAGGCTGCTTATGAACCTGCGCGTTTTCCGCGCCCTCCGCGGATTCTGCGATAACATTGCCGCGGAATCCGCGGAGAGCGCGGAAAACGCGGAGAGCAACATGCGGATAAACTACCGCTCGCAGCTGCGGTGAAAGTGCTACGCGTGCCACTCCTGCAACGGCTTCACAGTGTATCCGCTGGCCTTCATCGCTTTGATTCCCTCCAGGCTGGCCCGCGCCGCACGCAAGGTGGTCATGATCGGCACGCGCGAGCTGCTGGCGGTGCTGCGGATTTTGATCTCATCCTCGCGCGCCACCTTGCCGCTCGGCGTGTTGATGATCATCGCCAGCTCGCCATTCTTCAGCATGTCGAGCGCATTGGGCCGGCCTTCGCTCAGCTTGAAGATGCGCTTCACCGGCACGCCCGCTTTTTCCAGCACGGACGCGGTGCCGCTCGTGGCGTAAAGCGTGAAGCCGAGTTCGGCATACCCGCGCGCCAGCTCGGGGGCCTTGGATTTCTCCGCGTCGGAGATGCTGATGAAAATGTTGCCCTTCAGCGGCAGCGGCGGCTGCGCGGCCATCTGCGCCTTGGCGTAGGCGATGCCCATGTTGGCATCGATGCCCATCACCTCGCCCGTGCTCTTCATCTCGGGCCCAAGCACGATGTCCACGCCCGGGAACTTGATGAACGGGAACACCGCTTCTTTCACCGAGAAGTGTTTCGGCACGACTTCCTTGGTGAAGCCGAGTTCTTTCAGCGTTTTGCCCGCCATGATTTTCGCGGCGAGCTTCGGCAATTGCACGCCCACCGCCTTGCTGACAAACGGCGCCGTACGCGACGCGCGCGGATTCACCTCCAGCACATAGACCGTCTCGTTCTGCACGGCGAATTGCACATTCATCAGCCCGCGCACGTCGAGCTCCAGCGCCATCTTCTTCGTCGCGTCCGCGATCTCCGCCTTCACGCGTTCCGACAGCGAGAACGGCGGAATCACGCATGCGCTGTCGCCGCTGTGAATGCCCGCCTGCTCGATGTGCTCCATGATCGCCCCGATGACCACGGTCTCGCCATCGCTGATGCAATCGACATCCACCTCGGTCGCGTCCTCGAGAAAGTGATCGACCAAAATCGGACGGTCCGCCGGCAGCGCACCTTTGGCATCTGCCGCCGAAGTCGTCCCGCCCGCCACTGCGCCCGCGCTGACTTCGATCGCTCCGCGAATATACTTCCGCAGGTCCGCCTCGTTGTGCACGAGCTGCATGCCGCGCCCGCCGAGCACAAAGCTGGGCCGCACCAGCACCGGATAGCTCACCTTGTTGGCGACGGCCACGGCCTCGTCCTCCGTCACCGCCGTGCCGCCACTCGTCTGGCGGATGCCGAGCTTGTCGAGCATCGCGCCGAAAAGCTTCCGATCCTCCGCAATCTCAATCGACTTCGGCGAAGTCCCAATAATCGGCACCCCCGCCTCGGCCAGCCCATTCGCGAGATTCAGCGGCGTCTGCCCGCCAAACTGCACGATCACGCCGAAGAGATTCTCCTTCTCCGCTTCGCAAATATTCAGCACGTCCTCCAGCGTCAGCGGCTCGAAGTAGAGCTTGTCGCTGGTGTCGTAGTCGGTGGAGACGGTCTCGGGGTTCGAGTTGACCATGATGGTCTCAAACCCCAGCTCGCGCAGCGCAAACGACGCATGCACGCAGCAGTAGTCGAACTCAATGCCCTGCCCAATCCGGTTCGGCCCGCCGCCCAGAATAATGATCTTCTTCTTCCTCGACTCCCGACGCTCATCCTCATCCCCGTACGTGGAGTAATAGTAAGGCGTGAACGCCTCGAACTCCGCGGCACAGGTATCGACGAGACGGTAGGTGGGGTGGATGCCGAACTTCTTTCGTGCAGTGCGAACCTGTTGTGCCCCCACTCCCGCCGTGAAACCCAGTTGCGTGTCGGAAAAACCAAGTTTCTTCGCTCGGCGAAGCGACTCTGGAACCTGCAAAAATCTTGCAGTATTTTGAAAGGCTTTAAGCGTCGAAGCCACTCCCTCGCGAGATTCATCGGTTGCTGCGGTTGCCACGGTGATAAGACGCTGTTCTTCAAAAACAATCTCCCGGATATTCTCCAAAAACCACCGGTCAATCTTCGTCGCCTCAAACACCTGCTCCACCGTCCACCCACGCTGAAACGCCAGCCCCACGTAAAAAATCCGCTCCGCATTCGGCACCGTCAGCTTCGTCCGCAGCGCATCATCGCTCTCGATGACCGCATCCTTCCCATCCCCAATCAACCCAAACCGCTTAATCTCCAGCGAGCGCAGCGCCTTTTGCAGCGACTCCTTGAACGTCCGCCCAATGGCCATCGCCTCGCCCACGCTCTTCATCTGCGTCGTCAGCGTCGCATCGGCCTGCGGGAATTTTTCAAACGTAAACCGCGGCACCTTCACCACCACGTAATCGATGGTCGGCTCGAAGCTCGCGGGCGTCTCGCGCGTGATGTCATTGCGCACTTCATCCAGCGTGTAGCCCACCGCCAATTTCGCCGCGATCTTCGCAATCGGAAACCCCGTCGCCTTGCTCGCCAGCGCCGACGACCGCGATACGCGCGGATTCATCTCGATGACGATCATCCGCCCATTGTCCGGGTTCACCGCAAACTGAATATTCGAACCACCCGTCTCCACGCCAATCTCGCGAATCACCGCAAACGACGCATCGCGCATCACCTGGTATTCGCGATCCGTCAGCGTCTGGATGGGCGCCACGGTGATCGAGTCGCCCGTGTGCACCCCCATCGGGTCCACATTTTCGATGGAGCAAATGATCACGCAATTGTCCGCCTTGTCCCGCATCACCTCCATCTCGAATTCCTTCCACCCGAGCAGCGATTCCTCCACCAGCACCTCGGTCACCGGCGACAGGTCCAGCCCGCGCGTCACGATGGTCTCAAACTCCTCCTTGTTATAAGCGATGCCACCGCCGCTGCCACCCAGCGTGTAGGCCGGACGGATGATCAGCGGAAACCGCCCGATCTCCGTCGCAATCTTCCGCGCCTCGTCCATCGTATGCGCCACCCCGCTCATCGGCATATCCAGCCCGATTTTGATCATCGCCTCCTTGAACGCCAGCCGGTCCTCGCCCTTCTGAATCGCCGCTGCATTTGCGCCGATCATCTTCACCCCATATTTCGCCAGCACCCCCGTCTCATGCAGCTTCATCGCACAGTTCAGCGCGGTCTGGCCGCCCAGCGTGGGCAGCAGCGCATCCGGCTTTTCCGCGATGATGATCTTCTCCACCACCTCCGGCGTGATCGGCTCGATATACGTGCGATGCGCAAACTCCGGGTCCGTCATGATGGTCGCCGGATTCGAATTCACCAGCACCACGGTATAGCCTTCCTCCTTCAGCGCCTTGCACGCCTGCACCCCCGAATAATCAAACTCGCAGCCTTGGCCGATGACGATGGGTCCGGAGCCGATGAGGAGGATTTTCTGAATCGTGGTGTCTTTAGGCATGTGGGCGCGATGTCGGAAAAAGTG
>OUNM010058712.1_pt1 | contig 15592 bp, 17 predicted proteins | sample 1769961 | NCBI WGS metagenome assembly OUNM01 (sample SAMEA3914820, study PRJEB12502) | metagenome | biome: forest; material: soil | place: USA | collected 2012-03-12 | depth 0.3 m | reverse complement strand
GAAGATCCACGACGCCATGAAGGAGGCTCTGTTCTCGCCGGAGGTCCAGAAGGTGATGGACACCTACAGCATGCCGACGCTCTATCTCGGCACCGCCGACTACGACAAGGCCGCCCGCGAGCAGGACAAGATCGAGCGTGCGAACCTCAAGCGCGTGAACATGCTGGCGCAGCCGTAAGGCGCGGATCGTCGACATCGACTTCCGGATGATCGGTCGGCAGGGGCGTTACGGACATCAGCGTCACACCGGCAGGCGACTCGAACCGGTGCCATACTCCCTGCGGAACGACGACCATCATGCCCGCCCGCAGCTCCTGCTCCTGTGAGCCCTCTTCGGTGAGCGAGCGCAGCATCGTGGATCCCTCGATGACGTACACGATCTCGTCGCCACGGGGATGCCGCTCCCATCCTCCGGTCCCGCTGAACTTGCTGGTGAAAATAGCGCCGTCGCGATAGGGCGCCAGCTGCGCCAGCCCTTTCCTGCGCTCGACTTCCGGACTGGTGGGCGTGCGCGCGAACTGCGCCAGCTTGCCAAGCTCCGCGTTGAGATCGAGAACGATCAACTCTTCCTCCCTTCGGAACGCGCCACCGCGGTTGCGCTTCAACTCGAGGCGCGCCAACCTCAAAGCATGTCTACGAATTTCATCTTCATCCTGGCTGACGATCTTGGCTATGCCGATCTCGGCTGCTACGGCGGCCGCGCCCCCGTCTCGCCCAACATCGATCGCATGGCCGCCCAGGGTCTGCGCTTCACGCGCGGCTATTCCAATTCGGCGGTCTGCTCGCCGACGCGCTTCGCTTTGGCGACCGGGCGCTATCAGTACCGCATCCGCGGCGCCGCCGAGGAGCCGATCGGCAGTGCCATGCGCGGCGACAAGGTGATCGGCCTGCCGCCCAGCCATCCGACGCTCGCGTCGCGCCTCAAGGAAGCGGGCTATCGCACGGCCCTGATCGGCAAGTGGCATCTCGGCTTCCCGCCGCATTTCAGCCCGCAGGCCAGCGGCTACGACGAGCATTTCGGGCCGCTCTCCGGCGGCGTCGACTACTTCACGCACCAGGACAGCTTCGGCGTGCACGACCTGTTCGAGAACGGCACCGAGGTCAATCGCGACGGCTATCTCACCGATCTGTTGTCGACGCGCGCCGTCGAGTTCGTCGGACGTTGTGCCGAGAAGAAGCAGCCGTTCCTGCTCAGCCTGCACTACACCGCGCCGCACTGGCCGTGGGAGACGCGCGAGGACGGCGAGCTCGCAAAGACCTTCGGCAAGGGCAACCCGATCTATCACCTCGACGGCGGCAACATCCACGCCTACCGGCGCATGATCCATCACATGGACGAAGGCATCGGCCAGGTCCTCGTCGCGCTCGACGACAAGGATCTGGCGCGCGACACCATCGTCGTTTTCACCAGCGACAACGGTGGCGAGCGCTTCTCCGACAGCTGGCCGCTGGTCGGCGGCAAGATGGACCTGATGGAAGGCGGCATCCGCGTGCCCTACGTCGTGCGCTGGCCCGCCCGCGCGCCGGCCGGCAAGACGACGGAGCAGCTCGCCATCACCATGGACTGGGTGCCGACCTTCTTCGAGGCCGCGGGCACCAAGGCCCATCCCGACTATCCGAGCGACGGCATCTCGCTGGTGAAGCAGCTCGCCCAGCCCGGCACCATCGCCGACCGCCCCCTGTTCTTCCGCATGAAGCACAAGGACCAGCGCGCGATGCTCTCGGGCCGCTGGAAATATCTCAAGGTCGACGAGCATGAGTATCTGTTCGACGTGGTCGCCGACGAGCGCGAGCGCGCCAACCTCGCCAAGCGCCATCCCGAGCGGCTGGCGGAAATGCGCACGGCCTGGCAGACATGGGACGCCACCATGCCGCCCATTCCGGACGAGGCGGGCGTCCGTCTCGTCTACGGCAAGAAGGACATGCCGTGAGCGACACATCAGGCATCCGCGCGATCCTCGATTTCTGGCTGCTGCCGCTCGACGATCCGGGCTATGGCAAGCCGCGCGATCTTTGGTGGAACGGCACGCCCGAACTCGATGCCGAGATCACGGCGAAGTTCGGCGCGTTGCTCGACAAGGCCGCGGCGGGGCAGCTCGACTCCTGGGCCAATTCGCCCGACGGCGCGCTGGCGCTGGTCCTTCTCTGCGACCAGTTCTCGCGCAACATCCATCGCAAGACGGCCAAAGCCTTCGCGACCGATACCAAGGCCCGCGCCATCGCGCACATCGCCCTGGCGCGATCCTATCCGGCAGCCTTCTCGCGCGACGTGCGGCTCTTCTTCTACATGCCGTTCCAGCACAGCGAGGAGCTGGCCGACCAGGAGCTGGGCTGCGCGCTGTTCAAGGCCCTGGGCAACGAGGACAACGACAAGCACGCGATCGATCATCGCGACATCGTGGCCAGGTACGGCCGCTTTCCGCACCGCAACGAGGTGCTGGGCCGCCCCTGCACGCCCGAGGAACTCGAATACCTGAAGACCGCTAAGCGCTTCGGGCAATGACGGCGCGATAGAGGTCGGCCGTCGCCTTGTCGAAACAGCAGAACACCACGCGCTCGATTGCGCCGGCATGGGCCTTCACTTCGCGCACGGCGATCCCGGTCGCGGGTTCCTTCGGATAGCCGTAGATGCCGGTCGAAATCGCGGGAAAGGCGATGGTCTTGAGGCCGTGCTTTTGCGCAAGCGCCAGGCTGTTGCGATAGCAGGACGCGAGCAGCGCCGGTTCGTTCGAACCGCCGCCGTGCCACACGGGCCCGACCGTATGAATGACGTGGCGCGCCTTCAGACGATAGCCTCTGGTGATCTTTGCCTCGCCCGTGGGGCAACCGTGCAGGGTGCGGCACTCGGCGAGAAGCTCGGGCCCCGCGGCACGATGGATCGCGCCGTCGACACCGCCGCCGCCCAACAAGCTTTCGTTGGCGGCGTTCACGATCGCATCGACGTCTAGGCGGGTGATATCCCCTTCGACGACGTCGAGCGCGGTCATCTTACCAGTAGCGAAGCGGGCCGGTGTCGAGATGGACGAAGCCGGACCGCGGGTAGAAGCCGACGCCGCCCATCTGCAGCGAGCGCGCGGCCTGGCGGATCTTGAAGACCGGCACGCCCGGGAAGCGGATGTCCATCGCGTTGCCGTTCATGTGCTGGCTGTCGCGCGCCACGCCGCGGCTGACGCTGGCCAGCCAGGCATTGGTCTCGGGCGAGCGGAAGGCCGAGAGCACCTCGACCGTGCCGTGATAGCCGGTCGCGTTCATCGTGTGCCACAGCACGTCTAACAGCAGCGGATCCATTTCCGTCTGCTCGTTGTTCCGCGAATCGCGCAGGAAGTGGTTGAGCTGGTTCAGCGCCTCGCGGCGATAGGTGCCGTCCGACCAATAGGTGACGGTGAGCTCTTCCTTGGTGTTCACGTTGACCAGGGAGAGGCTGCGCGGGCTGGTGAGATCGAGTTCGGGCGGCGGCGGCGGGACCGAGGGAGCGAATCCGCCGTAGCGCGAGCCGCGCAGGCTCTGCGGCGTGGTGGCGGGCTTGGCGGCCGGCGGATGGACCACCTGGACGGCGGCGGCCTTATGGACGGGAGTGTGGACGGCGGGCTTGGCGGGAGTGGTGGTGGTCTTCTTGGGGGTGACGATGTCCGTCTGGGCGGCACCGGTCGACGTGGTCTGGGCGGAACTGGTGCCGGCAAACGCCAGCACAGCCGCCAAGCTCATCACTAACGTCCGCATACCAACCCAACCCCTGTTGCATTTTTATCACTGTCGCTTCTATCAGAGGCCAATTCGGTTCTCAAAGCGAATTTCCTGCGACTTTCCGAGGGCAAGCGCAACAACCGCACCCACTATGCAAAGAGTAGGACCGGTCAGAGCGGCACGCGCGGCCTGACGTTCGATGGTCGACAAAGTACCCACCACGCGGCGTTCCCGGTCGGTCGTGCCGTTCTCGAACAGGGCCACCGGCGTCGAGGCCGGCAGCCCGTGCTGGATCATCTGGCGGGCGATCGCGGGCAGGCTGTCCGCACCCATATAGATAACGACCGTTTGTCGCGGCCGGGCGAGCATCGGCCAATCGAGGTCAACCGTGCCGTCCTTCAAATGTCCGGTAACGAACACGCAGGCATTGGCATGGTCGCGATGGGTGAGCGGCACGCCGGCACTCGCCGCACAGCCCAGCGCTGCGGTGATGCCCGGCACGACCTCGACCGCCACGCCCGCCGCCATCAGCGCCTCGATCTCCTCGCCGCCGCGGCCGAACACGAAGGGATCGCCGCCCTTCAACCGCACGACGCTCTTGCCGGCGCGTGCGAGCGCGATCAGCCGCTCGTTGATCTCGTCCTGCGGCACGCAATGGTTCGCGCGGCGCTTGCCGACATAGACCCTCTCGGCGTCGCGCCGTGCCATCCCCAGCACTTCGGGCGAGACCAGCCGGTCGTAGACCACGACGTCGGCGCGCTGCAGCAGGTGATGCGCCTTGATCGTGAGCAGGTCGGGATCGCCCGGACCCGCGCCCACCAGATGCACCATGCCGACGGCCGGCTGCGAAGGATTGCGCGCATCGTCGAGCAAACGAATCAGTTCGCGACGCGCTGCGATCTCGTCGCCCGCCAAAGCGAGCTCGCCGACCCTGCCGGCGAAGACGCGGTCCCAGAACAGGCGGCGCGCGCGCGGCTCGCGCAAGGTGCGGCGCACCTGGTCGCGGAAGATATCGGCGAAGCGCGCGAGCCGGCCGATGGTGGCGGGCAGCGCGCGCTCGATCTCGGCGCGCAGCTTGCGCGCCAAAGCGGGCGCGGTGCCACCGGTCGAGATGGCCACCGTGATCGGTCCACGATCGACGATCGCGGGCATGATGAAGCTCGAGAGCGCCGGACGATCGACGACGTTCACCGGCAGGCAGCGCCGTTGGGCTGCGTGCGCGACCCTCGCCTGCAAGGGACCGTCCTCGGTCGCCACGATCACCAGGCTGACGCCGTCGAGATCGCCCGCGTCGAAGTCGTGCCCGGCCCAGGCAACGCGCCCGTCGGCGATCAACTGGGCGATCTCTCCCGTCACCGTCCCGGCAATCAACGTCACCTGCGCGCCGGCCGACAGCAGCAGCTCGGTCTTGCGCGCGGCAGGCTCCCCGCCACCCACGACAAGCGCGCGGCGATCTTTCAGCGAGAGGAAGAGCGGAAAGCTCTGCATCACGCAGCCTTCCGCACGCGGGCCGCTCGGATCAGCCTCCAATATGTCATTTCAGGCAACATCACCGGGCGGCGAGCGAGAATCGTGCCATGCCATTTCACGTCGAGACGGCGCACTTCGACCGGCGTGTGTTCAGCTCGAGTTGGCCCGAAATCGGTCCCAACTGCTCGCGACTTCGGCAATGTCGCGATTCTGCAACCTGGGCGATCGCGCCCTCAAGGCGCCGATTCGACCAGCTTTCCGTCGACCCAGCGGCCCGAGATCACCTTCTTGTCGGACCCGGTGAGCTGGCCATAGCCGTGGCGCTTGCCGGCGCGGAACGAGCCTTCGTAACGCTCCTTGTCGCCCACCGTTTCGACACCGGGGCCGTCCAGCACGCTGTCGTGCCATTCGCCGATCTGCACCGTCACCGGATCGGCGAGGCTGCGCCGCACGCCCGGCCCCTCGAACTTGCCCGCGCCGAAGGTGCCTTCCTGGCGCTCGACTCCCGGCTGCTCGACCACGCCGAGGCCGCTCGGCTGGTTGTCGCGCCATTGGCCTTCGTAGCGCACCCCGTCGGGTAGCTTGCGCGTGCCGCGGCCGCTCATCTTGTCGTCCTGCCATTCGCCGGCGCGGCGATCGCCGTCCTTGGTTTCGGCGACGCCCAGTCCCTGCCGCTTGCCGTCGGCGAGCTGGCCCACATAGTTCGCCCCGTCGTCCGAGGTCACCCTCTGCGCATTCTCGAGCGAGGCCTGGGCGGCGCGCGCGGCGGTGATGCGCGCCTCGCCCGCCATGGTGCGCGCGGTTGCGGCGGCGTCGTTGGCTTTCTCCGCCACCGTGCGGGCTTCTTCGGCGGCACGCTGTGCCTGGTCGATCAGCGCCTTGTTCGAGTCACGCGCCGGTGCAGGAGCAGCAGGCGTCGAGGTCTGCGGCACCGGTGCGCGCGAGGGCGAGGCCGGCTGCACGGGCGTCGGTGTCGGCGCAGACGACGCGGTCGTTTCCGGCGGCGTGCCTGCCATCATCGCCTCGAGCTTCGGCTTCACGACGACGAGCCCGATCGCAATCGCCACCAGCACCAACAAGGCGATCCGCTTGATCGGCAGCGGCCGCGGCTCGGGCGGCGGCGGCACGACCTCCTCGCCGCGGCGCGCGCCGCCGAGGCGCGGCGTCGTCGTCGACGACGTTGCCGCCGGCATGCGCTGCGTCGCTGTCGTGTCGACAAGCGCCGGGCCGAACAACGCCTGCCAGGCCTCGATCGTCTGCGGCCGCTGCTCCGGCACGAAGGCCAGCGCCTTGTCGATCGCGGCCAGGAACGGCTGCTCGAAGCGATCGGCCTGGGTGACCTCGAGCGGCTTGTAGGGATCGTTGCGGATGCGGCTCGCCGCCTCGGGCGGCGGCGCGCCCGCGAGCGCATGATGCAGCACCGCGGCCGCCGAATAGATATCGCTCCACGGCCCCTGCTTGCCGTCGAGCGCGTACTGCTCGATCGGCGCATATTGCGGCGTCAGCACGCTGGTGAGCGTGCGCGTGCGGCCGCCCATCGCCTGACGCGCGGCGCCGAAGTCGATCAGGATCGGCACGCCGTCGCGGCGGATCATGATGTTCGACGGCTTGATGTCGCGATGCAGGAAGCCCTGGGCATGCACGGCGCTGAGTCCGCTCAGCAGGCCGGTGGCGAGGCGGAGCACGTCGGGCGGCGGCAGACGGCGGCCGGTCTGCTTCAGCACTTCGGCCAGGCTGCGGCCGTCCTCGAATTCCATGACCGTGTAGGCCGTGCCGTTGGCCTCGAAGTAGCGCAGCACCGGCACGATGTTCGGATGGCGGAAGCGGGCGAGCGCACGCGCCTCGTCGAGAAAGCGCTCGCGGCCCCAGGCGAAGTCGTCGGCATAGCGCGCGCCGCGCGGCACGACCTGACCGTCGGCCCGGCGCACGGCGAACTCGACCGGGAGGTATTCCTTGACCGCCACGACCTTGGCGAGCTGGCCGTCGAAGGCACGATAGGTGATGCCAAAGCCGCCGTGCCCGATCATCGCGTCGAGCCGGAAGTCGCCAAGCTGGGTGCCGGTCGGCAGCGCCTGGACATTGTCGAGAGTCATGCGGGCATCATAAGGGGCAGGGCAATGTCAGGCCCCCTTGATGCGCGTTCCGAAGCGGGCGCACAAGCTCCGTTGAGCCGGCGCCCGTATTGCTTATCTCACCGAAGCTGTCACCGACGTCGGGATGCGCGGGCTCGTCGCCTGAAACTCCGGCACGAGCTGGATCAGCATGATGATCACGCACAGACCGATCGCGGTCAGCATGGTCGCGGGACGTGTCTGTAGATGCGGCGTCGGCTTGCGAGCGCCCTTGGCCTGGTCCGGCATTTGCGGACTCTCCCCTTATGACTTCTTCAAAAACGATGGCCGACACCCGAAATATGAATGGGCTCAGCCATGCAAAAGATACGGCAGCCCTATATTCGATTCAAGAAAAATGTTTCTATCACAATAGGTTAGACGATTTTGTCACATTCTTACGCGAGCCTACAAGGGATCGCGGTCACAGCCTGATGAAGCCACCTCTTATGGAGTAGAGTGCCGTCCATGACCCCCATCACCGTTCCCGCCAACACGCGCACCCTTGTGCTGACCGGCGCCAGCCGCGGCATCGGCCATGCCACCGTGAAGAAATTCAGCGCCGGCGGCTGGCGGGTGATCACCGTGTCGCGCCAGCCCTTCAGTGCACTCTGCCCGTGGCCGGGCGGCGACAAGAACCATGTGCAGATCGACCTCGCCGAGCCCGACGACGTGACGCGCGGCATCGAGGAGATCCGCGACCGCTTGGGCGGCGGCAGGCTCGACGCGCTGGTGAACAACGCCGCGATCTCGCCCAAGGATGAGACCGGCGGCCGCTTCGGCGCGATCGACACGCCATTCGACCTCTGGCAGCGCGTGTTCAACGTGAACTTCTTCGCGCCGGTGGCGCTGGCGCGCGGCCTGATGGGCGAGCTGTCCGAGGCCAAGGGCTGCGTCGTCAACGTGACCTCGATCGCCGGCAGCCGCGTGCATCCGTTCGCAGGCTCGGCCTACGCCACGTCGAAGGCGGCATTGGCCGCCCTCACCCGCGAGATGGCCCATGACTTTGGCCCGCGCGGCATCCGCGTGAACGCGATCGCACCCGGCGAGATCGACACCGCGATCCTGTCGCCAGGCACCGAGCAGATCGTCGAGGAGCAGATCCCGATGCGACGTCTCGGCACGCCCGACGAAGTGGCCGACGTGATCCACTTTTTGTGCGAAAAGGGCGCAAGCTACGTCAGCGGCGCCGAGATCCAGATCAACGGCGGCCAGCACGTTTAAGTAGGAGCGTAGGCATGGACACGAACATCTCGAGCTTCAAGGGCGAAACCGGCCGCGACGCGCGCCGCCGCATCCGCAACGGCGGCAGCAACCTTGCGCCGACCTCCGGCATGGCGCCGGGCTATGTGCAGGGCAACCTCGCCATCCTGCCCAAGGCGCTCGCCGCCGACTTCGCGCGCTTCTGCCAGCTCAACCCGAAGCCCTGTCCCCTGCTCGCCTCGTCCGAGCCGGGCAGCCCGCTCCTGCCGTCGCTCGGCGCGGATCTCGACATCCGCACCGACATTCCCCTGTATCGCGTCTGGAAGAATGGCGAGCTGGTCGAGGAAGTGACCGATCTCAAGAAAGTATGGCGCGACGATCTCGTGTCGTTCGTGCTGGGCTGCTCCTTCTCGTTCGAGGAAGCGCTGGTCGAGGCCGGCCTCGAGCTGCGCCACCAGACCCAGAACAGCAACGTGCCGATGTACCGGACCAACATCGAATGCATTCCGAGCGGCCCGTTCCACGGCCCGATGGTCGTGTCGATGCGCCCCTTCAAGCCGGCCGACGCGATCCGCGCCGTGCAGGTGACGACGCGCTTCCCCTCGGTCCACGGCGCGCCCGTGCATCTCGGCAAGCCCGAGCTGATCGGCATCAAGGACATCGCCAAACCCGATTATGGCGACGCGGTGCCGATGAAGGACGACGAGTTCCCGGTGTTCTGGGCCTGCGGCGTCACCCCGCAATCCGTCGTCGCGACGGTGAAGCCCGAGTTCTGCATCACGCACGCGCCGGGCTACATGCTGATCACCGATCTGCTGAACGCGCAGCTCGCCGTCCTCTAGGAAGAGATGACGCAGCTCGTCTTCGAAGGCCATGCCAAGGGGGCCGTGGAGAAGATCGCCGTCGAGATCGCCGATCTGGTGATCGCGGGCTGGACCGGCCGCGATGTCGCCGCCCTCAACCATCACATCGAGGAGCTGAAGGAGATCGGCGTCATGCCGCCCTCCAGCGTTCCTCTCTATTACCGCGTCGGCGCGGGCCTGCTGACGCAAGCCGCCCTCATCCAGGTGCTGGGCGCCGATTCCTCGGGCGAGGTCGAGCCGGTGCTGTTCGCCGCGGCCGGCCGTCTGTGGGTGACGATCGGCGCCGATCACACCGACCGCAAGGTCGAGAGCTACGGCATCGCCGTGTCCAAGCAGATGTGCCCCAAGCCGATCGGCACGGTGGCGTGGCGCTTCGAGGAGGTCGAGCCGCACTGGGACCGGCTCATCCTGCGCTCGTTCATCGAGGAGAACGGCAAGCGGGTGATGTACCAGGAAGGCCCGCTCGCCCAGATTCGCGAGCCGCGCGGGTTGATCGGCGGCTGGAAGGGCGACCCGCGCCTGGCCGAGGGCGTCGCGATGTTCTGCGGCACCATGCCCGCGATCGGCTCGATCCGCTCGAGCCAGCGCTTCGAGATGGAACTCGAGGACCCGGTGCTGGGTCGCAAGCTCACGCATGGCTATCACGTGCAAAGCCTGCCCATTATCTCCTAGGGCGTCCCTTGATCGACCGCCCCGGCTGAACGTACGTTCACGACCGGGAGGACCTGCAAAGCCATGGTCAAAGGCGCGTTCGACGGCATTACCGTCCTCGATTTCACGCAAGGCATCGCGGGCCCGCACGCCTCGATGCTGCTGGCGCTGCACGGCGCCGACGTCATCAAGGTCGAGCCGCCGGAAGGCGACTGGGGCCGCGCGCTGGGCGAGATCAAGGGCGACCACTGTGCGCATTCCGTCGCCTTCAACCGCGGCAAGCGCTCGATCGCGCTCGACCTCAAGTCGGCCGACGGCATCGCCGTGGCCAACAAGATTGCGGCCAAGGCGCATGTCGTGATGGAGAGCTTCCGTCCCGGCGTCATCCAGCGCCTGGGCTTCGGCTACGACGAGATCAGGAAGGTGAATCCCAGCGTCGTCTACTGCTCGGTCTCGGGCTTCGGCCAGACCGGCCCGTTTGCCAAGCGCCCGACGGTCGACGGGCTGATCCAGGCCTTCTCCGGCATGATGGTGATGAACAAGATGCCCGACGGCACGCCGTGGCGTCAGGGCATGATCGCCGTCGACGTGACGACCGGTCTTTATACCTTCCAGGCGCTCAGCACCGCGATCATGCGCCAGTTCCGTTTCAACGAAGGCTGCTTCATCGATTCGAGCCTGATGCGCGCGGCGGCGGCCTTTCAGGGCGCCAAGCTGATGGAATGGATCTTCTCCAAGGGCGCGCCGCCGGTGCTCTACATGCCGGCCGGCAGCTACAAGTCGGCGAACGGCTACATCATGGTATCGGCGATGCGGCCGCATCACTTCCGGCTGCTGTTCGAGCTGATCGGCCGCGACGACATCGCCAACGATCCCGAGCTGCAGAGCCACGCCGACCGCATCAGGAACGCCGCCAAGATCATCAAGGCGTTGCAGGAGACGATGCCGACCAAGACCACCGAGGAGTGGATCGCGATCCTGCAGCCCAAGGACGTGTTCTGCGAGCGGGTGAACAACTACACCGACTATCTCGAGCATCCGCACGTCAAGGAGTCGGGCGCGATCGATTGGATCGAGCAGTCGGGCTTCGGCCGCATGCCGGTTGCCAACATCCCGGGCCTACCGCCCGCCTCGACGCATGAGCCGCAGCAGCACGCGCCGCATGTCGGCGAGGACGGGCCCGATATCCTGGCCGAGCTGGGCTACGCCAAGGCCGAGATCGACGCGATCTTTTCCCGCGGCGGCGTGCGCGCGCCGGCGCCTGCGGTGAAGGCGGCCGACTGAGCTAGAACATCCACTCCTGGTCGGAGCGCTTGTTCGCGGCAATGCCCGGAGGCGCACCCGACTGATAAGATGGCGTGTTGAGCGTCGCGTGCCCCTGCATGGCGACAGCCAAACCAAAGGTGAACACAGCCCCCAAGCCAAGCATGAGGGCTCCCCAAAGCAGATTCCGAGCGATCATCTTCCGTTTTCCCAATCCGGCGGGACACCTTCCCAAGCGTCCGCGCCGCCGCTCAAATGGGATCGGGCTGTGGCATTTTTGAGGCGATGCTAATTGACTTGGAATCCGTGCGCGAACGGGTCGCGGTCGTCGACGGTGATCACGTTGACGCCGTGCTGGCGCGCCCAGCCCGAGATCGAGGGCACGATGGCGTCGTAGTTGCCGACCTTGGCCCGCGCCTCGACCCGGCCGTCGAACAGCGAGCCGATGATGCTCTCGTGCACGAAGTCGCCACCCACCTTCAGCCGGCCGCGACCCACCAGCTGGGCCATGCGCGCCGACGTGCCGGTGCCGCAGGGCGAGCGGTCGATCGCCTTGTCGCCGTAGAACACGGCATTGCGCGCGTTCGCACGCTGATCGCGCGCCGCGCCGGTCCACATCACGTGGCTCACGCCGCGGATCGAGCCGTTCTCGGGATGCACGGGCTGGATCTTCTCGTTCAGCAGCCCGCGCACGATGGGCGACAGCCGCAGCACGTCGCCCGCCGACATCGACTCTAGGCCCGCGAAGTTCTTCTGTGGCTCGAGGATCGCGTAGAAATTGCCGCCATAGGCGATGTCGAACCGCAGCGCGCCGATCCCCGGCACTTCGATCTCGACGTCGGTCGCCACGAGATAGGACGCGACGTTGGTGATGCGCACGCTCTCGACGTAGCGGCCCTTCCGGTCGTAGCGCGCCACCACCTTGCCCGCGGGCGCGTCGATATTGAGCACGCCCGGCGTAGCAGGGCTCACCAGCTCGTTCTCGATCGCCATGGTGACGGTGCCGATCGTGCCGTGGCCGCACATCGGCAGGCAGCCGCTGACTTCGATGAAGAGGACGGCGACATCGCAATCGGGCCGCGTCGAGGGATAAAGGATCGAGCCCGACATCACGTCGTGGCCGCGCGGCTCGAACATCAGCGCCTTGCGGATCCAGTCGTGGTTGGCGAGGAAATCGAGCCGCCGCTCGCTCATGGTCGTACCAGCGAGTGTTGGCCCGCCCTCCTTCACCAGCCGCACGGGATTGCCGCAGGTGTGGCCGTCGAGACAGGAAAAGGTGTGAACCGCCATGTGTCCTGCCTACGCCGCTTTCAGGAATGCCTCAACCTCGCGCGTACTTTGCAGGCGCACGACCGTCTTTTCCCTGGCCAGGAACTCGCACTCGATGGCGAAGCGCCTGCGATTGCGGCGATGGGTCTTGATCGCCCACACCAGGATCGAATGACGGCTGAAGAAGCCCCGCACGAAGGATTCGCGGTTGCCCGTCCCCCACAGCTCCTCCTGGGTCAGCGTCCGGCGCAGGGTTCGCTTGAAGAGCCGCCAGAAGACGAGCGGGAACGGCAGGTCGAACCAGACCAGCGTGTCGGCCGGGCGCCAGGTGAGATCGCGCACCTGGCTGTAGTTGCCGACGATGATCCAATCGCCGTCTCGCGTCTCGCGCTCGACGCGGTGACGGAACAGCTCGTCTGGCACGCCCTGCCAGTCCTTGCCCCAGAACAGGGCGTCGAGCTCGATCAGCCGCAGGCCGGTGCGTGCAGAAAGCCTCTCCGCCAACCAGCTCTTGCCCGATCCGGTGGTTCCGAAAACGACGACGCGACGCACTGCTACTCCGCGGCGAGCTTCACGCCAGGCCGTGTCCTCAGGGCGTCCGCCATCAGCCGCTCGACATGGGCGCGATCGGCGCCGGCAAGCGCCAGGCGCGGCGGCCGCGTGCGCTCGCTGCCCCGGCCCATGATCTGCTCGCAGAGCTTGATGCACTGCACGAGATCGGGCCGCGCATCGAGATGCAGCAGCGGCATGAACCAGTCGTAGAGGACCCGAGCCTCATCGTAGCGGCCCGCGGCCGCGAGATCGAAAAGACGGTTGCCCTCCTGCGGGAAGGCGTTCGACAAGCCCGATACCCAGCCGACGCAGCCCAGCATGATCGATTCCACGACCACGTCGTCGAGGCCGCAGAACAGCACCAGCCGGTCGCCCATGATGCGGCGGATGTCGGCATAGCGCGCGGTGGCACCGGAGGATTCCTTGATGCAGACTACCGTCTCGCAGTCGGCGAGCTCGGCCAGCATCTCGGGCGTCACGTCCGTCTTATAGATGGGCGGATTGTTGTAGATCATGACCGGCAGGTCGGATGCGCCGGCCACCGCGCGGAAGTGCGCGACCGTCTCGGCGCGCTTGGCGCTGTAGACCATGGCCGGCATCACCATCAGCCCGTCAAGACCGATCTTTCGACAATCGCGCGCGAGATCGCAGGCCATGGCGGTGGTGTATTCGGCAACGCCCGCGATCACGGGGACGCGCTTGCCCGCGGCCTCGACCGCGGCAGCCAGCACCCGGCGCTTCTCGTCGGTAGTGAGCGACGTGCCCTCGCCCACCGTGCCGCAGATGATCAGGCCCGCGACGCCATCGCGGATCAGCCCCTCGATCACCTTCTGGGTCGCGGGAATATCGAGCGAGAAATCCTCGCGGAACTGGGTGGTGACCGCGGGGAAGACGCCCCGCCAACCGATGCGTGCCATGGAGACCCCCTTCGGAACGTCACGACTGTAGCGCCAAAGCGGCTGCCAGCGTAGGGTTGCCGCCGCGTTTTGAGGGAGCGTCGATGTCGCAGATTCTGTTCCGGAACATGGCCCTGCTCGATCCCAAATGGGACGAGGCAAGGGGTGGGCACGAGGTGCTGGTCGAGGGCGACACGATCCGGGAAGTCTCCGCCAAGCCGATCAAGGCGGCCAAAGCCAAGGTGGTGGATTGCGGCAAGCGCACCCTGATGCCCGGCCTGATCGACTGCCACGTCCATGTGTTCCTGACCGAAGTGAACATCCGCAATCTCGAGAACGTACCGCTCACGCTTCTCACGGCGAAGTCGGCCGAGCTGATGCGCGGCATGATCGATCGCGGCTTCACCACGGTGCGCGACACCGGCGGCGCCGACTGGGGCATCAAGACCGCCGTCGAGTCGGGGCTTATTCCCGGACCGCGGCTGTTCATCTCCGGCAAGGCGATCGGCCCGACCGGCGGTCACTCCGATTCCCGCCGCCGCACGGACTATCAGGCCGCTCCCTGCGGTTGCTGCAACGCCATGGTCTATGTGATGGCCGTGGCCGACGGCGCGGACGCCGTGCGTGGCTGCGTGCGCGAGCAGATGCGGCAGGGCGCGGACCAGATAAAGATCATGTGTTCGGGCGGCGTCGCCTCGCCCTACGATCCGCTCGACAGCCTGCAGTACTCCGAGGCCGAGATCGCGGCGGCCACCGACGAGGCCAAGAACTTCGGCCGCTACGTGCTGGCCCACGCCTACACGCCCGAGGCGATCACGCGCGCCATGAACAACGGCGTGCGCACCATCGAGCACGGCAACCTGATCGACGACAAGGCGGCGCGCCTGATCAAGTCCAAGGGCGGCTACATGATCGCCAACCTGGTGACCTACTTCTCGATGAAGGAGCGCGCCGAGCAGTTCGGCATGACCGCCGAGATGCTGGCCAAGAACGACGTCGTGCTGGAAGGCGCGCTGCGCTCGCTCGAGATCTGCAAGAAGGCCGGCGTGAAGGTGGGCTACGGCTCCGACCTATTGGGCGCCCTGCAGGTCGACCAGAGCCTGGAGTTCATCCATCGCGCCAAGGTGCTGAAGCCGATCGAGATCATCCGCCAGGCCACCACCGTCGGCGCGGAGATCCTGCGCCAGGAGGGGCGGCTCGGCACGATCGCCCCGGGCGCACTGGCCGACCTGATCGTGGTCGACGGCAATCCGCTCAAGAAGCTCGAGCTCTTCCTCGACCAGGGCGCGCACCTGCCCGCGATCATGAAGGGCGGCCAATTTCATAAGAACACACTGAAGTAGACACTCGTGAACCCGCACTGCCTCATCCTGAGGAGCGAGCAAAGCGAGCGTCTCGAAGGATGGGACGCAAACGTGGTGCTCGTGCCCACCCTTCGAGACGCGGCCTTTCAGGCCGCTCCTCAGGGTGAGGTTTTGTCGGTGTTTCAAGGAAGCAAGTAATGACGTCGTTCCTGTTCAAGAATCTCTCGCTGCTCGATCCGCGCTGGAAGGAAGCGCGCGGCGGCTATGAAGTGCTGGTCGAAGGCGACGTGATCAAGGAAGTGTCGGCCAAGCCGATCAAGTCGAAG
>OUNM010145673.1_pt1 | contig 15593 bp, 21 predicted proteins | sample 1769961 | NCBI WGS metagenome assembly OUNM01 (sample SAMEA3914820, study PRJEB12502) | metagenome | biome: forest; material: soil | place: USA | collected 2012-03-12 | depth 0.3 m | reverse complement strand
CCCCTGAGAACGCAGCAGTTTTTGGAATAGGAACTACGGAATCCTCCGTCTTACCGAGGGTCTTGAACACTCACTCCCGCCCAACGTTGTCAACCCGTCAAGACAGATCACTGTGGAGAACAACTAGAATAGAGAGACCAGCTCGATCTTGTTTTCCTTAATCCTGTAGCCTGCTGCTGATAACTTTACTAGAGGTAAACTCTGCCTCCACATCACCGACTCCACGCGCTCTGGCATACGTCAAGGCGGGCAAGGACTGTTACTCGTAACATAGACAAATACACACCACCCACCAAAGGGAGAGGCAGTAAGCCCTTACAGTCCCTTCTCCGCTGACATCTCCTGTCGGCGTTGCGGACCTGTAGGAGGACTGGGCGGATCAAGAAGCGGTGGCGGTACCGGTACCGTGAGAGGGAGACGCTGCGGTTACGAGGACAGGAAGGGTCGAGAAGAGAATATTTTCCGGGATAATAAGCTTGTGAAGCGGCGGCCGTTGCTTATAGGTAGACGCCTCGCCACCGCTGCCCGTGCCAGTCTGACCAGGGGCGTCACTTTGTTCAGCAGTGCTGCCAGCCCCGGCGGGCTGCTTCTGCTCTGGGCTCGTTTCAGTGTCGTTACGAGGGGCGAGGAACTCGACGTGGAACCGACGGGCCGAATACCCATGGGGACGATAATCGTCATCGTCCCTTGCACTCGAGCTCGAGGCGGCACTCTGGCGGGGACGAGAAGAGGTTCCACGCCTCGCGGTGCTCCTCGATAAGTCCTCCCTTCGCCATACCCTCTCGCTTGCGATCAAGGGAGTCTCGGTACGGCGCAGCTGGTCAAGGCTCTTGAAATCTTCCGTCGCGAGGGGAAGCGAGAATCCTGTTCAGACAAAGCCGTGGTCAGTCCGGCGAACATCGTATCTCACACGCTCAACCTCAGGCGAAACGTACTGCCTTTCGCCAAGTTCTTGAGGGCACTGCTGGTGACTTGGATCGACCCCTCCAGCTCGGGGTCAGTCAACAGAAGCCACAGGGCGCCAGCCCTGATACCCTGGCTCTCAAACCTGGGATCTTTGTTCGTCTGCGGGGCAATCAGGCCGCCGAGCGCATGATACTCCCACATGCGGCCCGACTCGCCTCGCAGCTCGTTGGCTTCCCCCTCCGGCGCCACGTCCGTCGGCGTCAGTATCATCTTGCTCCCCGCCAGAAAGGTTAGGAACGCGTGCACCATCTCGTGCGCAATGAGGAGACCCATGCAGGCCAGGAACGATTCGAAGGCCTCCTCGTGCAGCGACTTGCTCGGTCCGCTCCGAGCGTCCTGGTACTCCCGCCAAGACGCGGCTAGGAACTCGACGGACTGGGAGACGTGTTAGCGGTAGAGTTAGTATGGATAGAAGACAGCTTCTCGGGACAAGCAATGGCAATCGACTCTCAAAACTCAGCCGACACTTACCAGCGTATTAATCTGCATCTCCCCCGAGTCCCTGGGGTCGTAGGCGCGGAAGATCGTATCAAAGTCAACTCTCTGGCCGGCTCTCGTAGCCCGCTCCTGGGCCTTCTCAGTCCAGCTTTCCGGGTCGAAGATGGCGACCGTGTAGTTCGATCCTTCCGGGTAGCCCTTGTTGACGTCCATCAGGACAACCTTGAAGAAGTGCCGGCGCAGCCGGCCGAGGAAGAGGCGCGCGTGTACGCGCATGTCGGCCAGGCCCTGTCCCTGGTACAGGATGGCGGTGCGTTTGCGCCGCCACGATTGCACGGCCTGCTCCCCGACCCGGACGAGTGCGTCGAACCCGCCCGCGCGCTCGTCCGAGTGCAGGTCGAGTGCGAGCTTGATGGCTAGGTGTACGGCCATGCCGAGATCCTCGTTGGACACCAGCGGCGCGGTGTCGCGGATCTCGATCCCGATCTCCGTCTCGCTGCTCGGGGCCGCGGCCGGGGCCCGTGAGGCTGCGGTGCTATTGCCGCCGCCCTGCGTGGGAGCGCGTGTTGGTTGCGGCCTTCCGGGGGGCTGTCTAGGCTCCGGGGGCCCATCCCGGTAGGGCAAAGACACTGGCGGAGCTGAAGGCAGCGGAGGGTTAACCTGCCGCGCCGAGGGGGGCTGCGCGGCGGTCGGGTAGGACTCTCGTTGCCGAGGTGGTTCGCGGGGTGCGCTCGCGGGAGCACGGCCGCTCGTTGGCGGCCCTTGATGGCGAGGGCGAGGACGTTCATATTCTGAGGAAGAGTCCGAATCATCGTAGGAATAGCCTCGCTGAGCAGTTCTTGGTGGTGGGGCCCGGCTTGGTGCCCGCGTCTGCCGCGGAGAAGGGACATACTGGGGAGAAGCGCGACGAGCGGCCATGTCCTCGTCGTACAGAGACCCCCGCCCAGATGTACTCGGTGGAGGTGCTCGCTGAGACAAACTCGGTGGAGGCCCTCGCTGAGATGAACTCGGTGGAGGCCCCCGTTGAGATGAACTCGGTGGAGGCCCCCGTTGAGATGAACTCGGTGGAGGTCCCCGTGCGCGAGGATCTTCTGCTGGCCCCCGACGCCGAACTGGCGGTGCCGGGTAGTCATCATCTTCGGGGCTCCAGCCCCTGTCATCTCTTGGACCGTGTCTGCTGTACATTGCACTTGCTTTGATGGCGAGAAAGGGCCTCTGACGGTCAATTGCGCGGGGCAAAAAAGAAAAGAACAAAATAAAGGTAATTCCTTGAAAATCTGGACAGTGCAGAAACTGAGAAAATGTGGTTGAGTTCTTGACGATGTAGACATCGGAAGAGAAGGGTCATAAGAACATGCGAGGAGGCAAGAAATATATACACATTGTCATTCCTGCTGGGTCATTCTCTCGCTCTACATCACTGAGGTCTATGACCAACTACCTAACCCTCAGACCTCAAAACTCTTAGTGCCAACCATGCCTTGGTGTTCCAACGCTGACACGGCCACATGGGTCTGCGTCACCGAGCTGGGACGACGGGAAGTTCATAGGACTAGGTAACCCAACGGCCACGGCCACATGCGGAGAAAATCCCATTTGTTGATTGGGTCAAGATCAATGATCAAAGCCTCGGATACAGGCTTCAGATGCGGCGCTTGCTCGGATGAAGGCCTTGGATGAGACGGCGGCTCGAATGAAGGCCTCGGATGAGACGGTTGCTCGGATGAAGGCCTCGGGTGGGACGCTTGCTCGGATTTGTGCTGTGACACGGGTCCAGCTCTACCATGGCCGTATGATCACAATGTCTCGCGATAAATCCCGGAACCGCAGTTCATTCGTAAAGCTAGGCGCGCTGATCCTACCTAAGGTACCTATGGAGTGGAAAAAGAGGCAGACGTACAGGTAGCGAGCCAAGCCCTTCATAATTCTACCACAACAGTTCATACAGCCTCATTGGCGGTCAAAATCAGCATGAAACATTATTAGGGAGTCGTGGGCGTTGTTACACCAAAGTCCGAGGCCACGGATCGCCAGCGGTCCCAAGTTGCCGACAGGATCATCATCGGGGTGCTGTGGCCGGGGCCGGGCCTACATAGTGACGGCCATGGACGTCGCCTCGCACTTGTGGCATTTGTTCACTGGCTCGTAATGACCTCCCTCTGCTTCATCACCGATGCATACCCGCAACGGGAGCCCGAGAGCAAGAGTGGTTGCCGAACGAGAGGACTTGATACTACGAAACCCAGAACTCAATCTTCATTCCAGACTCCCATCGCGGATTTGAACCTTGTAAACACTCGCACACAAACAAGGACACAGGAGATGACTAGAAAAGCGGCGAGGACCCCAGCGTACACACGGACATAATATATGACCCCACGTCAGGACGGAGCTCTATCACCGCGGGATCTGTGGTAGTCATTCGATCCGCATTCCACCGTCATGTGGTTCACTCATCCTTCAAGACAGGCTTAAAGAGACTTCAACGTTGGGCAGGACGTATAATGGCAAGGACAATTCAGGTTATTCCATTTAGCCCCTTTCCTCGGCTCGCCCCTCCAATGCCCCATGCTGACAACTCTACAGAGCTAGCCTGTGTTTCCAACCCAATGCCGCGAGATTTCCAGAAACCTTCCCGTCTTGCATTTCCTCAAAAGTCAAGAACGCACGGCAAGTGCCTTATTTCACTTGTCCTCCCTCGTCTCCTTCTTCTCCTTCTTCTGGCAGTCGTGGGGAATCTTGGCGTACACTGTGCCCGTCTTGCGGCCGCATGCTTCGAACTTGTCGCCCTTTTTCACGGCCGTGGGGCATTTAACCTCATGGGGTCTCTTTCTGAACGGCTTTCTGCAATGCCTGCAAGTAAACTGTTCATAGTGACGATAATCGCACATGGTGGATGTCGAGGAGGAGTCGTTTGGGAAAGGATGTAAAGTTGACGTTGATAAAAGCGGAGAGGTACGAGCGTGTGGTCAAACGAGCAGTTATTCTTTGATCAAGGTGGAGAGCAATACAACAAGGCCGGCTTGTTAAGGCGCGGTTAGAAGGCGTGGCGGATGGATGTTGTGTGATGATGCTGGTGATGGTCTGGAAAGAAGCATAAAGAAAGACCGGACACGTCTCTAAATAGAAGTCTTGATAGTCTCCCCACCCCCCTGAGGACAAGTTTAAGATTATCTCCTCTCCTCCTCCGAGGCCAGTGCGCCCAACCGGGGACCAAACCCGAAGGGAGGATCGAGAGGTAGTGCGGCCGGCCTCTCGTCTCAGTCCAGGGTAACTTTAGCTCAAGACAACCGAGGTCGGCCATACGCTAGCACTCAAGAAGTCTTTTTTTGGCCCATGAGCGAGCCATCAGCCGGTGGGGAACCTCGTTTCGTGCCCTCTATGCAGCCGCCCGGCCCGCCGGTGCTTCTCCATGGTTTCATCACAGGGCTAAAGTCGTCGAGGGATCGCCCGAGGAATGGTACTAACGATTCTATATTTACAGGTGGTAGGGCTGATGACACAACGGCTAGCTCTCTCTGCTCTCTCGCACATTGTGGATACGCCTTCAGCTGTGCCGGGGCTAACCGGCCCCGGCCAGCTTAGCAAACACCTACCTATTTGAAGTATCAAGTGTCTTGGGGAGGTTAGGGCACGAGAAGGAATAAAACCTTGAACTATTTAGCCACAAACGTAGGCAACTTGCACTCAACTGCGGGCAATGTTGTGTGAGGTACTAAGTTGGAGCCATCACCACTTTGACTTCCTTTCACCGGCCGCGCCGCATCTCAAGCCTTGCAATTCCTCTCCCATTCGTATCCTGGATTGACTAGCTCCCGTAGCACCGAGTAATATTGCATTCCCGTAAAAATGTTGCCAGGTAAACAACCATTTCCCCTAAGCATGGCTACCACCGAGTCTTTGGACGCGAGAGTCGCGATCAGGTTGTTTTAGAGTTTACATGTGCGTGTTGATCGTTCACAGAGCCAATGACATCGGTTCAAGGACCCACATCTGCAGGTTGGAAAAAATGACCAGCGAATGCGGGGCTGGAAGGGAAGCCCCGCTGAAGACCCCGAGCAAGAAACAGACCCAGAGAGCCAGAACAACCAACAAACACGGCACGGAACGCTCGATGATTCCCAATGCATCCACCGTCAGCTGGATCGCGACCAATCAAGAACGGCACGACGCGACACGATGATGCATAAGAGGCCGGCTTGCTCCGTCAGTTTGCTCTGAGGAGGAGCAGGACTCAGAAGGGGCGGAAACTGGAGATGGAGCATCTTCTCTCCATCGGAGGAGGGCGAGCGAGGAACGCGCTGCCCCCGCGGAGAGGTCTGAGTCCAGATCCAGGTGCAGTGCGTCCGCCGTGGTTTGCGGGAGCGGACCGGGGTCAAGCCAATAAGGGCGTGGAGATCTACACGTTTGGATTGAACCCCGGAAACACGCAGCACTGCGGACGGGAAGGTTTTTGTATTCTCTGCCAACCGGCGGTGGGATCGCGGATGTCCCGGCAACCAAACAGACAGGGTGCAATATTATATGCTGCCATCTCACGGCACAGCTCACCACAACAGACCGAGGCCCTTTCCAAATGTCACTTTCTTTTCGTCAGCGTCTTCGACGTCCTCTTGCTTCCTTTCACTGCAGGCAGCTCCACGAGTCCACAATCAACCATCCGTGACTGACATGAGTTCCTTCCCTTCCATTGAAGCTCTGACTGTTCCTCATTTCCGACCACACCTCACACCTCACTCCTCACTCCTCACTCTGCCCAAGTTCAACAGGCAAAAACCAGATCTCACAACATGGTCAACATCATCACCGCGGCCAAAGCCGCCATAACCGCCTACGCATCAGCCATCTCCCTCGCCAGCAACGCCTCCATCCCCTACTCCACCACGGCCGCCGCCATGGCCGAGCTGTACCACCCCAACTTCACCAGCTTCACGCTCGGTACCATCACCGTCTTCCCCGACAACGCCTTCACGCGTGCGGCCATGGAGAGCAGCCTGGTGCAGTACAACAAGAGCGGGCTGGGCACCGATTTCCGGTACGAGCGCAGCAGGGTCGAGGCGGTGGGCGCCACGAGCGCGGTGGCTTGGATTACGTGGCGGATTGTGCCGCCTCGTGTGCGGCGGGGGTCGGGACTAGGAGATGGGAGCTTGAAGGGGTGGGAGTTTACGGATGTATATGGGTTTCGGGTTGCGGCGGATGGGGGGAATGGGGGTTGGGAGTGGTCCAATGCTGATGATGAGTATGAGAAGTTGGCGGTGAATTATCCGGCGTTTTTCTCTTGATGGTTCTGGCAGGAGATGGGGGAGAGGCCTTGGCAGAAGCGAAGCAGTAACGAAAGATTGGATTGTTGGGACTCAAAGACTGGCTCCTGGCACATTCTGCACTCATCGAGGGGACGGCTTTCCTGATAACGCAACGCCGGGACTCCCGCTCTCTCATCAACACAGCACCCTCCATCCCACTCCCCCCTCACCGACGCCTCAAATAACACTCCACCCCCGTCTGCCTCGCAAACCAAATCCCCGTCACACTCCACTCCCTCTCGGGATCAACCAACTCAACATCAAACCAATTCACCAACGTCGCCGTAATCTTATACACCTCCAACAGCGCCAAATGCCGTCCAGTACACATCCTTGCCCCGGCCCCAAAAGCCAGCTCCGCCGCCTTCTGCGCGCGCAGCCGCTCCTGGTACGCGGCGTCGCCCTCGCCGGCGTCGCGCAGCCAGCGCTCGGGGCGGAACGCGTCGGCGTCGTCGCCCCACAGCTTGGCGTTGCGGCCGACAATGTACGGGTTCATGCCCACGGCGGCGCCGGGCGGGACGAACGAGCCGTCCGGGAGGGTTAGGCCGGTGGAGGGGACGTAGCGCTCTAGGGGCATGCAGACTGCTGGGTGGAGGCGCATTGCTTCGCGGACGACGGCTTCGAGGTCTGTTGTTTTGGGTGGTTAGTGTGCGGGGCGGTTTTATTGTGGTGGGGGTTCATGGCTTACATGGCAGAGCTCGGGCGGCGCTGTACGGGACGGGCTTGTCGGTGCTGAAGCCGGCTGCGAGGACCTCGTCCTGCAGTTTCTTGTACGTGGCGCGGTTGCGGAGCAGGAAATAGAAGATGGCGCGGATGGTGATGGCCGTGGTGTCGGCGCCGGCGAGGAGGGGGATCATCATGTATCCCATGATGGTGTTGTCGTCGACCGTGTCGGGATGGGCCGTCTTGGCCGCGATGAAGTGCTGCAGGAGGTCCGGAACCGCAGGATTGAAGTCTTTGTCCTGGCCCTGCATGCGAGCACCGAGGGATCCTAGGGCGACCATTGCCACGCTCATCAGATTGGGCGGGCCGATGTGGACGATGGGGTTCTTCTCAAAGAGAAAGTCGAGGAAGGGCATCTGGCCGACGGCAGAGAAGCTGGAGAACGGAAAGCCATGCGTGATCAGCACTCTCCTGAGCCCGCAATGGGGCTGGACTCGACTTACTAGTCGATTGTTTTATCGAGATTGGCGATAGTGTTGTCGAAGTCGTACCCCTTCTCCATGTAGCCGTAGGGATGGCTGAAGGTAATCGAAGTGATCACATCCCAAGCACCTAATATCTCACAGATTAGCCATTTGTATTCTAGGGATAGTGGGCTTCGGTAACGTTTCAAAAATGGGGGTTCCTCACAATACGCGATCCATTCACCCAAGTCACAGCGCGCCCCTTTCTTTGAGCCGCTGCTGGTAAAGCGACTCTCCAAGGCATTGCAAAGATACTGAATGGACTTATCCGTCAGGGGCTCGAGGGCCAAAACGCTGCCAACCGAAAAGTGCTTTGCAATCGGCCGCTGCATCCTGGCGTGCTCGGCCGGATCGGTTATGCTGAAGACGTTGTACACAACCTGGCCATTGCTCATGATGCTGTTGTTGTGATAGAACTCGGTCTGGATGCAAGTCAGAGATCGGGCACAGACAGATCCATGATGAGAATCGCTCACCTTGCGCCAGGCCTCGTCGGTGCTGTAGATGGTCTTGATCAGCTCCGGGTAGTCGAGATCGATGAGATTCGGGCCGATGCGGACAACCGGGCCGTATTCCTCATGGAGCTTCTTCATGCGACGGTGGTAGTCACCGGTGCGCACGAGGAAGAAACGCCACAGGTTGGTCCATCCTGCCGTGATGCATATGCAGTATCAGCACACTGAGCACAGTATCATTTCGGGCCACACACGTAGCCGTCTGCTGCGCAACACGAGACTCGAGGAACGTACCCGCGAGAAAGGGTCCGGGATACCGCTTCAGCGGCGACCGGAAGTAACAAAGGACCTGCCAGCTGAGCAGTGTGAAGAGCAGAGCGGGAACGGTGCACGCCGCAAGGGCCGACCAGGTCGTCGGGCCACTGAGGTCATTCCAGCCCCCTTGCAGGAAGCCGGGCAGATAATCAGTCAGCATCGCAATTCTGGATTGTTATTAGTGTGGCTAAAACTCCGATTTACAACGTAAATTGGGGGCTGTGATGAGTGCCAGAGTGGCAGGAAATCTGGCTCGGGGAGCCGAGGAGCCACGGAGCAATTGTGCAAATATGTACGACTTGAGCGCTCGCCGCCGGGTCGGACGAGGACGGGGGAGCAGACCATTCGGCCCACAACCTGGCAGGGGACAGAGTCCGGACCTTCACCAACACAACGGGAGCTACGTTGGCGTGCAGGTCGCCGTCCCCGGTCTGCAGTGGTCTGCACACTTCGCTTCGCGGAAGCTTCGCCGGGGACGGTTAGTGGGGGGAGACTACCCCACGCCAGTCCAAAAAGAAGTCTTGGACAGACGCGGCCTGGACAATCCGGGACAGCTTCATGATCGTGACACGGAGATGTTCGGTTGACAGGGCCAGGGTGCGGGCGGGGGTGGCGGCTGATGGCTGTCCTCGACCCTTGCTTCGTCACCGCTCGCTGCCAGAGCGCGACCTCGAGCCAGTGGACGGGCAGCGGGATGCTCAGGGGTTGTTCCGCGGGCTGCCGTGGTTCGTTCGACAAAACGCCTCCATGCACGGACTGCACGCAGAACAAGGGCCGATGCAGCCCCATTCGGCTGCTTGCGGCCACTTCCTCATCCGCTAGCCAACTCAACTTTTGCCGGTCTGGATGGGCCGTTGGCTCCTCAGCCCTAATAACATTGCGGGGTGGGCAGCAGACCTGGCCATACTGTACGCGGTGCGATCCTTCAGTTCTCCTGCGCGACCCATCGGCGCCGTCGCTGCCCACCAACCAACACAAGCAAAGAAGGTTAACCATGACCGCCAACGAGGCAAGCCGGCAATCCGATGGCCGGCAACCCGATGACCGGCAGCCCAACCAGCAACCCGACCGGCAGCCCGAGCCGGAGCCCGAGCAGCAATCTCCTCGCAGCCAAGAAGTCTTGAGCGAGGAAGCTGGAATTCTCCCGGCGCACCATTGGACGGCTCATATTTCTCATGTTGGTAGCCGTGGCCGTGGTCGTCAAAGTCATCATCGGCTCATGTTTGGTAGGACCCGCGCGCAGACGCCGGCGGTTACGACGACGACGACGACAGGGACTCGGCGCTTGGCGACGACGACACCGACTCAACGGCCTCTCTCACCTCCTCCATTCTGAAATACAGAACCATCCACGGCCGGACGTACCACAGCGAGAGAGGAAATGCCCAATACTGGTATGGAGCTGAGACGCGCCAACTGCGTGCTCCTTCGCTTGTCAGGTTATGGTGCCGCTAACAAATTATCTGCAGGGGGTCAAACGATGAGCAAAACAACGAGGCGCAGGACATCAAGCAAGTCAGCCTCGGTTCGGCTCGACCTGCCGAGGAGAAAGTCGCTAACCAACTGCAGTCACCATGCGCTGACACTTGCCATTGATGGCAAGCTCTATATGGCTCCCCTGGAGCGGGATAGAATCAAGGTCTCCTGCCACTTCTCATGGCCAGACGAGCCTCTGGGCTAATTTCGTGTGCAGAACGCGCTTGACGTCGGAACTGGGACAGGTACGAGAACTACCCGCCCAGAAATGAACTTGACAAAGTTGACATGGAACTATAGGTATCTGGGCCATGTACGAAACTGTCACGACTCCTTAGCACATCGCTACCAAGACAGCCACTGACACGTCGCAGTGATTTCGCAGAAGAGTTTCCCGACGCCGAAGTAATCGGCACCGACATCTCACCCATCCAATCCGTCTGGGTCCCACCAAACTGCAAATTGTCAGTAAATAGACCTCCCGCCCCCTTTCAGGATAGCCAATTCAAAAGACCTACCTTACCAACCCTCAAACCAGCGAAATCGAAGACTGCACCCAATCCTGGACCTTCCCCCTCAACCACTTCGACTACATCCACATGCGCTGGCTCGTCGGCAGCATAGACGACTGGAACCGGCTCTTCAAGCAGGCCTACGACGCCCTGGCGCCGGGCGGCTGGCTCGAGAGCTACGAGATGTCGACGCTGTGGGAGAGCGACGACGGCAGCGTGACCGAGAAGACCGCCCTCGGGCAGTGGGGCAAGATCTACATCGAGGGCGGCCGCCAGTCCGGGCGCACGTTTACTGTCGTGTACGACGACCTGCAGCGCAAGGCCATGGAGGCTGCGGGGTTTGTGGATATCCAGGAACGGAATATCAAGGTGGGCTACACGGGCTGTGACGGGTTGTGCGGTTTGCGAGACTGACGGTATGTGCAGCAACCGGTTGGGCGATGGCCCAGGGATCCGCGGATGAAGGAGATTGGGGCGTTTACCCAGCTCACGCTGGAGCAGGATGCGGAGGGGTACCTGCTGTTCATGGCCAACACGCTTGGCTGGTCGAGGGAAGAGATCACGGTGTATCTTGCCGTATTCAAACGCGAGGTACGCTCTGGCCTGTACCAAGCTTATTACAGACAGAAGGTGGTGTGGGGTCGGAAGCCGGAATAATAATCCTTATTTGTCCTCAACTCTAATAAGGGCGCTCAAGACCCCGGCAGCCCGACTTTTGACATTGAGCGATGACATGAAGCGGGAACCACACCTCTATCTACCACTCAGAGCCGTCATCAATCTCCACAATAGCCGGCACCGACGCAGTCCCGGTACAGGTCTTCCCATCAGTCCCAGTGGTACACGCAAGCGCAATCGTGTTCGTGCCGGCGAGGAGAACCGTCTGCACAGTCTGCTGCACGACGATCGCTGCAAGAAGACACACGTAACCGTCAGCCCCAGATACTCCCACATCCCGACAGAAAGCTGCAAAGAAAAACAATCTTACCGTTACGGCCCAAGATAATACCAACACTATACGAAAACGTCTTATCGCTGCACGTCTGCTTCGTCTTCTTCGTGGCCACGTCGTACAGCGACGAGCAGGTCACGACCGTCTGCGGGGCGCCCGAGTAGGTCGCGCTGACATTCTCCCACTTGGCGCCTGACGCCGGGGTGCCGCTGGTGTAGGTGAGGTCCCAGTGGCCGGAGGAGGTCGGGCCCGAGGACGAGGTCACGCCCAGGGGGCTGGCCGAGATGAAGGGGGCGAGGGTTGCCACGGAGGCGAGGAGGAGGGTTGGGAGGGAGGGGATTGGGGCCATAGTTGGGAGTTTCGTGTGGTGTCTGGTGGCTGCTGTGGTGGGAGTGGAGAGAGGCTTGATGCTGAGAAGATGGTGTGGACGGGTTCTCCGTCTGGCGTTTTATGCGTGGGCACAAGAAAGCCTGACGACGATCTATGAAACGCTGCTCGGTTGGCTGTTGCATTGCTGCAACTTAGAGTACCTGACATAGGTGGTATTCTGCGACAATATTGGGGGGTGCAGATGTTGATTACTGTGAACACAGTAAGCTGTTGTTTTCACCGACTCCAACTACCCCTGAATGCTTGGTAGCCACACGCAAGCTTCGCAACCAATACCGGCGCATCCACGGATATTATCAGACGGCAGTTGCGGTGAAAGATGTGGTGGGGTTAGGCAAGCGATGGACGCGATTCACGAAGCTTCAGGCACACCGGCAGATTCCCTACCGTCGGTTCACCGTTGACAGCTTTGTTGACAGTGTAGCATTCTCAACGTGGTATAACGCACTGCCAACGTGGATACAACGTGGATGGCATTCTCGTTACCCATTGGGTGCGAGACACCGCGCCACTCACAACCTTCTCCCCCGTCGAACCAAGTCCTCAAACCCCATCGCCGCCACCCCCCTTACCTCAGTTTTTCTCACTGCTTATTGCTTCTCCTTCTCCTTCTTCTTCTCCTCCTCCTTTTTCTTCTCATCCTCCTTCTTTTTCTCCTCCCTGTTCTTCTCCTCTTCCGCTTTCCACTTCTTGTACGCGGCGCAAATGGCGCAGTTCGCCTTCGTGCACCGGTCACAGAAGTCGGGCATTTCGAAGTGCTGGCTTGGGTGAGGGCTGGTGTTGGGTGCTTTGGTAGATAGGTTGAGAAGCGTAAGAGACTCGTCCAGGGAGTGATACCGAAAGGTGAGTAGAATGGTAATGCTGTGCCGAAGTGTATCTGTGATGGCCAGTGGATGATGTTCTTGGCTACCTAGGTGCTGATGTGGTTTATATGTCTGAGTAAACCTCGGGCTGGGTTACCAACAGTAGACATCTGGCTTTGTCTTTTGAACACTGAAGTATCATGAAACGTGGTATGTGCTATGTACTTGCAAGGCCAGTCATACATCCCTCTTTTCCCTCCTATCTTTCCTAACACCACCCGTGGTTTTTCCCTAGCTCAAACGTATGCCACAACCCCACCTCCCGTAGCTCTCCTCTCTTTGCGCCACCAAGCCACCTCTTTTTCTTGGAATTGGGCCTCGGCATAGGGTTAACGAGTGGAAGGCGATGGCGGGATACAAGGTGACTGTGGAATTAGGTAACATTGACGCCCGCTGCAAATTTCAAAACTTTACACAAACCTCCAGAGCGTTGGCCTCACATCGGCCGATCAAAGCCGGTGGGATTCAGCAGAGCGCGTGCTCAAGACATGATTATTGCCAAGAAACTTGTGAAAGACGATGTTGGCGCCAGGCGGCGCGGAAGCCTCATGTGCTAGGCCACCAACACTCGCATCCCCTGAAATCAAGTGCGACAGCATACTGGATGGAGAAATGAAAGCCCACCAAATACTTCAAGCATTAAGCCTCTTAGACCACCAATCAATGACACAACCTACATCCACCCCAGCCACCACGCCCCGACATACAACACCCCCATCACCAACCCAACCCCAAACCCAGCGACCTCCCTCCCCCTCTCCCCACCCGAAGGCTGCCCACTCCCCTGCGCACCCGCAACGATCAAACTCGGCTCATACACCCCCGGCGTCGTATCATTCACCGTCCCATTCCAGCAATACCGCTGAAAGCACTCCTTGCACACCGCCGGCGCCCCCGTCCCCGTCCGCTTCAGGCTGCGGTCCAGGATCGCACAGGCCAGACACGCCGGCCACTGGCTGTCGACCGTCGCGTTGCCCATGGTCGCGGCGTTGTATCCGTTCAGGATGATGGACTGGCGTTGCTCGTAGGAGTATTCCATCTGGAAGGTGGAGGTGTTGGAGAAGTTTGTGTAGGGCGCGTTGGGGAGGTAGACGATCAATGGCCCGGGGTTGGTGGAGGAAGTGGTGTTCGGGAAGTCGGAGGGGTTGCAGCCGAAGAAGGTGGGGCGGGCGTTGAGGCCGAGGTTGACGATGGTGTTGATGGAGGGGATGGTGGGGAAGCGGTCGGTTTCCGAGCCCGAGACGAAGCTGCTGACGGAGCGCTTGTAGGTAGCTACGAGGGACGTGCCGTTGGGCCAGTGGGTGGTGGTGTCGGCGGAGCTGTCGACGGCGAGGATGACGTCGACGGCGCGGAGGGACCAGAGGAGGGGGTGGAAGGGGACGTTTTGGAGGTCTTCGCCGCCGTCGACCAGGTCGAGGGTTTGGAAGTTGGCGTTGCGGTTGGTTGTGGGCTGGTAGTTGAAGAAGGGGTTGGGCCAGATGGCGATGTCGGAGTTTTCCGCGCTGATATGGGCGAGTGTGTCGTTGAGGATGCGGATGAAGAATTCGGGCACGTCGGGTGTCGACCACCCGAGCTGGAGGAACGCTTGGTTGAAGAGGGAGGAGGAGGTGCCTACGACGAAGCCGACGTTGTCGACGCCGGCGACGCATTGGCTCCCAGCTGCGAGGGTGCCGTTGGAGAAGGCGGACCCGACCCAGCGGAGGGGTGCAAAGGCGGGATTCCCTGGGTCGTAGGATCCCATTTCCCACGGGTTGAACTCAAAGACTGTCGAGTTCTCCAGAATTTGGATCTGGCCTGCGGGTCTTTCGACGGAGACAATGATGGGCATGGGGATCGTGGCCGCCGCGAAGTTGGGGTCATCCGCGATGGACGAGAAGGTGAAACCTGCCGGAGATCGTGAGTGGTCAGTGGCGAGAAAACCCAAACTAGTGAATTGGCTAGTAGTACGTACTCGGGGCCCCGTTCATGGCATCAAACAGTTGGTATGAGAGTGCCCTCCCCCAATAATCGGTGATACTTGTGTTAAATCCAGCCTTTTGCTTGCCATCGACGGCGTCTGTGAGTTGTTGGTAATAACTGCGAATGGACAGGGCAGCGGGGCCTGCGTTTCCGGTGTCAGCCAAAACCATGCGTGTTTATGCCCCTGGCAAAATCAGTGGTCACTGACCTTCGAAAATCGTCTCATTGAACTGCCATAGGGTGCTTAGAAACCCGCTTGTAGAGTCAATTATTGACTCCACCGTGGTGAAGTTCAGCGTGTAGAGGCTGCCCACCACCCAGCTCCCTCCTGAGAGCCCACTGACGTAGGTACTCGCCTGGAGTATGCCTCCGAGTTGGCCAGTCCCGACGGCGCCTGTGGTACGGTTGTCAAAGGCGGAGAGGGCTCCGGCACCGTTCAACAGGGCCCGGTATCCTCCGCCGGACACGGCGATTCCCATCCTCGGCATGGTGCCGCCGCTGTTTGCAATACCCGTCAAGTAGTTTCGCACATCTAACCCCGGAATGTTGGCTCGCTCGAGGACAGTGATCATAGCCTCGGTTGTAGTACTCGCGCTTTTGTTCAGCCATGACTTCTCCTGGGGGGAGAGGGCGTCCGCTGGCCGAATGACCGGGAGCGGAGATGGGCAGCTGACGTTCGCTGGAGTGTACCCATCAGGGGCATCGGCCATCGCGCGGGGGTTGAGCAGTGCGGGCTCCATGGGCATGGACATGGACTCAGCCCAGCCTGTTCCCGGT
>OUNM010830813.1_pt1 | contig 15603 bp, 13 predicted proteins | sample 1769961 | NCBI WGS metagenome assembly OUNM01 (sample SAMEA3914820, study PRJEB12502) | metagenome | biome: forest; material: soil | place: USA | collected 2012-03-12 | depth 0.3 m | reverse complement strand
GGTCTTCGGCGCCGGGGACTTCGCGCGCTTCGACGAGGGCGCGCCGCCGCCCGCGATGCCCGACTGGTCGCCGGTGCGCCGCTTCGGCGGCTACGGCGCGTGGGGCGACCAGGAGGGCGCGCCGCTGCAGGCCGCCGCGCGCCGCGCGGCCGCCGCGTGCGCGTGCGCCAGCGCCTGCGGCGTGCACGCGCACGACCATCGCGCCGCGGCGAGCCGCGAGCGCGTGCCGGTCTCGGACCTCAAGACTTTCTGGGGCGCGCTCGGCTGCTCCTGCTGGGCGGTGTGAGATGGATCGGCCCCTCTCGCCCGTCGCACGCGCGCGACCCGCGGCCGCCGCCCCGTGGATCCAGCGGCTCGCGCTGCTGGCGCTTTGCGCGGCGTATCTCCAGGGCGGCATCGACAAGGCGCTGGACTTCCACGCGGCCGTCGCCGAGATGCAGCACTTCGGCCTGGCGCCGGCGGCGCCCCTGGCGGCGTGCGTGATCGCCCTCGAACTGGGGTCGTCGGTGCTCATCCTCGGGGGCTGGTACCGCTGGCCGGCGGCGCTCGCCCTCGGCCTGTTCACGACGGGCGCCACGTTCGTCGCGAACCGGTTCTGGCAGCTGCCGCCATCGACGGAACGCTTCATGACCGAGAACGCGTTCTTCGAGCACCTCGGTCTGGTCGGCGGCTTCGTGCTCGTCGCCTGGCACGACCTGCGACGACGACGGGACGGCGCGGCGCCCGCCTGTTGAAGCGCGCCCCACCGGTCCCTCGTCCCCTCCACCACCCGCGTCCGAAGGCTGCGAGCTTCGGAGGCCTCCACTCGCCTTCGCCATGACCCATCGCCATCCGATCACCCTCGCCTTCCTGCTGTCCGGCGCGATCGCCTTCAGCGCAACGTCCCTCGCCACCGAGCCCGTCGCGGTCGCGCCCCAGTACGACACGACGCACGTGTACGTCGCGCCCGAGGACGTCGACGCGTTCGTGCAGAGCTTCACGGCGACCTTCGGCGGCAAGAGCACGCCGCAGGTCGTCGCGACGGTCACGCCCACGCCCAGCCAGACCACGTCGCAGCTGATCCAGACGCCCGTGGGCACCGTCTCGCTGTTCGGCTTCAGGACGCCCGTCCCCTGGCCCTTCGGCGGGGAGCGCAACGGCTACCTGGTGACCGACATGGACGCGGCCGTCGCGGCCGCGCGCGAAGCCGGCGCGGACGTGCTCGTGCAGCCCTTCCCCGACCCGATCGGCCGCGACGCCGTCGTGCAGTGGCCCGGCGGCGTCAACCTCCAGCTGTACTGGCACTTCAAGAAGCCGTCGTACGCGCCGTTCCAGACCGTTCCGGAGAACCGGGTCTACGTCTCGCCGGATCGCGCCGACGACTTCCTGCAGTCCTTCCTCACCTTCGCGCACGGCAAGGTGGTTTCCGACCGCGACGACGTCGACGGCGCCGAGATCGGCGAGCCCTCGCGCACGTATCGCCGCGTCCTCGGCGAGTCCGCGTTCGGCCGCCTGCGCCTCATCGTGACCGAGGGCCACCTGCCCTGGCCGTACGGCCGCGAGACGACGGGCTACGAGGTCGCCGATGTCTCCGCCACGCTTGCCCGGGCGACGGCGGCGCATGCCAAGGTGCTCGTCGCGCCGGTGCGCGTGGAGGGCCGGAGCTCGGCCATCGTGGAGTTCCCGGGCGGCTACGTCGCCGAGATCCACGCCGACGCGGCGCGATAGCGCGCGATGCGGATCGCCCGCCGCGCCGCGGCCGCGCTCCTGTGGGGCGCGGCGACCCTGCAGGCCTGGGCCGAGGACACCGCGACGCGTGCGACGCGCCCGGCGCTGCAGTCCAACCGCTGGGAAGAGGATTGGTCCGCCCTCGCGGATCCGGCGCTGCGCACGCAAGCGTTCGATGGCCTGAAGTACCTGCCGCTGTCGGACGGCTCGCCCCACCCCTACGTTTCGCTGGGCTTGACCCTGCGCGAGCGCTTCGAGTCCAACGACGCCGCGATGTTCGGCATCGCCGGCCACCCCGCCGACGCGTACGAGCTGCAGCGCCTGCAGGTCCACGCCGACCTCCACGTCGACCCGCACTGGCGCCTCTACACCGAGCTGGAGGACGCGCGCGACTTCGCCAAGGCGACGACGGGCCCTGCCGACGCCAACAAGGCCGACCTGCGGCTCGCGTTCGTGGAGACGGTCGACCAGTTCGCCAGCGGCACGCTGAAGGCGCGCGTCGGACGCCAGGACTTCGCGTTCGACCTGCAGCGCTTCGTGTCCTCGCGCGACGGCCCGAACGTGCGCCAGTCCTTCGACGCCGTCTGGGCCGACTGGGAGAGCGGCCCCTGGCGGCTCATCGGCTTCGTCAGCCGGCCCGTGCAGTACCGCAGCGAGCACGCGTTCGACGATCGCTCCAACGAGGACTTCCGCTTCGACACGCTGCGCGTCGAGCGCCACCTGGCGGGCAAGACCGACCTGTCGGCGTACTGGTCGCGCTACGCGCGCAGCGACGCGCACAACGTCGACGGCGCCGGCGTCGAGCGGCGCCAGGTGTTCGACGTGCGCTTCACCGGCGGCGACGGCGACCTCGACTGGGACGTCGAATCGATGCTGCAGGGCGGCAGCGTCGGCGCGAAGCGCATCCGCGCCTGGGCGCTGGGCCCGCGCGCCGGCTACACGTTGCGCGACGCGGCCTGGCAACCGCGCCTGGGCCTGCAGGTCGACGCCGCCTCGGGCGACGCCAGGCCGGGCGACACGACCGTCGGCACCTTCAACCCGCTGTTTCCCAACGGCTCGTATTTCACGCTGGGCGGCTACACGGGCTACGCGAACCTCGTCCACGTCAAGCCGACGCTGACGCTGCATCCGTCGCCGCAGCTGTCGCTGCTCGGTGCCCTCGGGCTCCAGTGGCGCACGACCGATGCCGACGCGATCTACGTCAAGCCGAACGTGCCCGTTCCCGGCACCGCGGGAAGCCGCGGGCGCTGGACGGGCTCGTACGAACAGCTGCGCGCGGACTGGCGGGTCGACGAGCACGTGACCACCGCCGTCGAAGCCGTGCACTACACGATCGGCGACGTCCTGCGCCGCGCCGGCGGCCATGACGGAGACTACCTCGGCATCGAGCTCAAGGTGCTCTGGTGAACGCGCGGCGGATCGCCGCGCGCGCCCTCGCGGGCCTGCCCCCTCGCTAGAATCAGCGGTCCTGCACCCCGCAAGGAGCGCCATGTCCATGGGCATCGCCGGCGCCGGGCTCGCGCTCGACGCGGCGGACGAAGTCCTCCGGTTCGGGCCGTTCACGCTGCGTCCCGCGCAACGCGTGCTGGCCGAGGGCGCGTCGCGAATCCCGCTGGGCAGCCGCGCCTTCGACATCCTGCTGCTGCTGCTGGAGCGCGCCGGAACCTTCGTCTCCAAGAGCGAGATCGTCGCCCGCGTCTGGCCCAGCACGGTGGTCGTCGAGGGCAACCTGCGGGTGCACGTGACCGCCCTGCGCAAGGCGCTCAGCGACGGCCGCGAGGGCCGGCGCTACATCCTGAACGTTCCCAACCGGGGCTACAGCTTCGTCGCGCCCGTGACGCGCGAGGCCGTGGCGCCGCCGGCGGCCGAACCGCCCGCGCCCGGGCCGGGACTGGTCGCCCCGCTGCACCGCATCGTGGGCCGGGACGCGGCGCGCGAGTCGCTGGACCGCCTGATCCGCCGCGAGCGACTCGTGACCATCGTCGGCGCCGGCGGCATGGGCAAGACGACGCTTGCGGTCGTGGTCGCCACGAGCGGCGAGCCCGCGCCGTGGACCGCCGTGCGCTTCATCGACCTGGCGCCGGTGGGCCAGGGGCGCATGGTGCTCGACGCGCTGTGCGCCGTCCTCGGGCTGAGGGTCGACGGCGACGCCCAGGCCACCCTCCTCACCTACCTCGTGGACAAGTCGCTGCTGCTGCTGCTGGACAACTGCGAGCACGTCCTGGGCGACGTCGCTGGACTGGCCGAGGCCATCCTGCGCGCGGCGCCCGGCGTGCGCCTGCTGGCCACGAGCCGCGCGCCGCTGCGGGCCGACGGCGAACGCACGTTCCGGCTGCAGCCGCTGGAGTTGCCGGACCCCGGCGAGCACGTCACGGCGGCCGAGGCCCTGCGCTTCGGCGCGGTCGAACTGTTCGTCGATCGCGCGACGGCGTCGCTCGACAGCTACGTGCTGCAGGACGCCGATGCCGGCGCCGTGGTCGACGTCTGCCGGCGCCTCGACGGCATCCCCCTCGCCATCGAGCTCGCGGCCGCGTTCGTGCCGTCGCTGGGCGTGCGCGGCATCGGCGCCGCGTTGCAGGGGCGCTTCCTGCAGGGCCGGCCGGGCCGGCGAACGGCCAATCCGCGCCACCGCACGCTGCAGTCCATGGTCGATTGGAGCTACGGCCTGTTGACGCCCTGCCAGCGCCGCGTGCTGGCCCGCCTGTCCATGTTCTCCAGCAGTTTCACGCTGGAGTCGGCCGGGGCGCTCGCCAGGAGCGATTGCGCCACGCCCGCCGAATGCTTCGATGCGGTCATGGAGTTGGTGGACAAGTCGCTGCTGACCGTCGACATGAGTGGCGATCCGACGTACTTCCGCCTGCTCGAGACGACCCGCGCCTACGCCTCGAGCCGGCTGCTCGAAAGCGGCGAACTTCCCGCGATGCGGCGGCGCCATGCCGAGCACACGCTGGAGCTCATGCAGGAGTCCGAACTGGCCTGGCGCGACGCCGACGCCGGCGCCTGGCGGCGGCGCTACGGCCGCCATGTCGACGACGTGCGCTGCGCGCTCGCGTGGGCGATGTCGCCCGAGGGCGACGCCGTGCTGGGCATCGCCATCACGGTGCGATCCGCCCAGCTCCTGTTCCAGCTCTCACGGACCGACGAATGCATGCGCTTCGCGAACGCCGCCCTGCAGGCCGCGGAAGGCGCCGCCCTCGAGCCGGGGTTGCGAGTCGAGCTCCATCTCGTCCACGCGCTCCTGCTCATCCACACGCAACGGCAGATGCAGGCGATGCAAGAGACCCTGGAACACGCCGAACGGATCGCCGGCGAGCTCAAGGATCGCCGGTTGATGGCCCTCGTGACCGGCGTGGACTGGCTGGGCGCGTACATCCGCAGCGAGGCCGTGGCCATGGGCGAGCTCGCGAATCGCTTCCAGTCCCTCACGGCCAGCGATGGCGACCCGGCCAGCGCGAATCTCGGCGACCGGATCCATGCGCACGCACTGCACCTGGCCGGCGACCAGCGCGGCGCCCGGATCCATGCCGAACGCGCACTCGCGACGCCCTTCGTCCCACGGCCCCCGTTCCTCGGCGGCGTGCTGATCGATCGCGGCATCACGATGGGGATGCTCCTGTCGCGCATCCTCTGGCTGCAGGGCCTGCCCGACCAGGCCGAAGCGGCCGTGGCACGGGCGCTGGAGCTCGCCCGGGAGGACGGCGGCAGCATCACGACGACCTACGTGATGGGCCTGGCCGCCTGCCCGCTCGCAATGTGGAGCGGGCGCACGCAGCTGGCGCGCGAGCGGGTCTCGCAGCTCGCGCGCCTCGCGCGCGAGAACTCGCTGGCGCTGTGGCGGGTCTACGCGGTCTCGTTCGAGACGTTGCTGGATTGGCACGAGGGCGGGCGCCACGGCCAGCCGGTGTTCCCGGAAGGCCTCGAGATCCGCGAGGCCTCCCTGCAACTGGGCGAGATGCTGGCCACGCTGCACGCCGACTGGGCCGACGACCACGACTTCCGGCGCGGCGACACGGGAGACGCGGGCTGGGCCCAGGCCGAACTGCTGCGGGTGCGTGCCGGGCGCGCCCAGGCCGCGGGCGATGCGGCCGCCGCGCACGGCCTGCTGCTGCAGTCGCTCGACCGGGCGCGCCGCGACGGGACGCTTGCGTGGGAGCTGCGCACGACGACCAGCCTGGCGCGTCTGCGCGCCTCGCAGGGCCGCACGGCGGAGGCGCTCGATTCCCTGGCCGACGTCCTCGGCCGCTTCACCGAAGGCTTCGACACTGCCGACGTCCTCGAGGCCGCCGCGTTGAGGGACGCGCTCGCGTCCTCGGGAGCCCGCGCACCCCATTGCTAAGATCCGTTGTCCGGCCACGCTGCAAGGAGCGCCACGTGATGGACACCGCCAGAGTCGGCGCCGCGGAAGATGTCCTGCGGTTCGGGCCGTTCACCCTGCGGCCCGTGCAACGCGTGCTGGACGAGCGCGGCGCGCGGATCCCGCTCGGAAGCCGCGCCTTCGACATCCTGCTGCTGCTGCTCGAGCGCGCCGGCACGTTCGTGTCCAAGAGCGACATCGTGGCGCGCGTGTGGCCCACGACGGTGGTCATCGAGAGCAACCTGCGCGTCCACATGACCGCGCTGCGCAAGGCGCTGGGCGACGGCCGCGACGGGCAGCGCTACATCGTCACCGTCCCGAATCGGGGCTACAGCTTCGTCCAGCCCGTGTCGCACGAACAGGCGCAGGCTCAGGCGACACCGCCTGCCAGGACGATGCCGGGCCTGCCCCTCCCGCTGCATCGCATCATCGGACGCGATGCGGCGGCGGCGGCGCTGGCGCGCCAGATCCGCGGCAATCATCTGGTGACCGTCGTCGGCCCCGGCGGCATCGGCAAGACCACGCTGGCGGTCACGGTGGCCGCGAGCCGTGAGCCGGCGCCCTGGAACGCCGCGCACTTCGTCGACCTCGCACCGGTCGCCCAAGGCCGGATGGCGGCCGACGCGATCGCCGCGGCGCTCGGGCTGCGCGTCGTCGGCGATCCGCGTACCAGCATCCTCGCGTTCCTGAAGGACAGTTCGGCACTGCTGCTGCTGGACAACTGCGAACACGTGCTGTCCGACGTCACCGGACTGGCCGAGGCCATCCTGCACGCGGCACCCGGCGTGCGGCTCCTGGCGACGAGCCGCGAGCCCCTGCGGGCCGACGGCGAACGCATCCACCAGCTGCAGCCGCTCGAACTTCCCGCCTCGGGCGAGCACCTGACCGCTGCCGAGGCCCTGGGCTTCGGCGCAATCGAATTCTTCGTGGACTGCGCGACGGCAGCGCTGGATTCCTACGTTTTCCAGGATGCCGACGTCGACGCGGTCGCGCAGGTCTGCCGGCGGCTCGACGGCATCCCGCTCGCCATCGAGCTCGCGGCGGCCTTCGTCTCCTCACTGGGCGTGCGCGGCGTCGGCGCCGCCCTGGAAAGCCGCCTCCTGCAGTCCCAGCCGAGCCGGCGCACGGCCACGCCGCGCCACCAGACGCTGCAGTCCATGGTCGACTGGAGCCTGGCCCTGCTCTCGCCCTTCCAGCGCCAGGTGCTGGCGCGCCTGTCTATGTTCTCCAGCAGCTTCACGCTGGAGTCGGCCGGCGCGCTGGCGCAGGACGACTCGTCGACGACGATCGACGTCTTCGAGGCCGTGATGGAACTGGCGGCCAAGTCGCTGCTGACGGTGGACGTGAGTGGCGACCCGACGTATTTCCGCCTGCTGGAGACCACGCGCGTCCATGCCGCGCGCCGCCTGCTCGAAAGCGGCGAGCTGCCCGCCTTGCGCCGGCGGCACGCCGAGCACACGCAGGCCCTGATGCGGATGTCCGAGGCGGCGTGGCGCGATGCCGACGCCGGAGCCTGGCGGCAGCGCTACGGGCGGCATGTCGACGACGTGCGCAGCGCCCTCGCGTGGGCGATGTCGGCCGAGGGCGACCTCGCGCTCGGCGTCTCGCTCACGGCGCGGTCGGCCCAGTTCCTGTTCCTGCTGTCGCGCGTCGAGGAATGCGCGGGCTTCCTGCGGGACGCGCTGGACGCGCTCCTGCGCCTGGACGAGGCCCAGCCGCGCCTCGAGTTCGAACTGCGCATCATCTACGGATTCATGCTTGTCCACGCGCAGGGTGTCCAGCCCGAGACGCAGCGATCGCTGGATCGCGCGACCGCGATCGCCACCGAGCTCGGCGACGCCCATCTCCTCGCGCTGGCCGCCAGCGCCAACTGGACGGGGGCCTTTCTTCGCAGCGATCCGCAGGCGATGCTCGAGTTCGTCCGCCGGTTCGAGACGCTCACGGCCGACGACCGTGACCCCGCGACCGGCGTGCTCTACGACCGGATGACGGCGCACCCGCTGCACCTGCTGGGCGACCAGCGCGGCGCGCGGAGCCATGCTGAAAAGGCGCTGGCGCTGCCGGCCGGGGCCCGGCCGCCCTTTCTCAGCGGCTCCTGGACCGACCTGGGCGCGAGCATGGGGATGCTCCTGACGCGAGCGCTGTGGCTGCAGGGCCTGCCGGACCAGGCCGAAGACATGGCGCAGCGCAGCCTGGCGCGCGCCCGCCGCGAGGGCGAGAGCCTGGCGCTGGCCTACGTCCTGGGATTCGCCGCCTGTCCGCTCGCGTTCTGGACCGGCCGGCTCGACCTGGCGCGCGAGCGCGTCGCGCTGCTGCAGCGCCACACGGCCGAACATTCGCTGCTGCCCTGGCGGGCGTTCGCGCTCGCCTTCGAATCGCTCCTGGACTGGCACGAGGGCGGTCGCCGCGGCGCGCCGCGGCTTCCGGAGGGCTTCGAGATCGACCGGCAGCTCCACCAGCTCGCGGACCTGCTCGCGACGCTGCATCCGGCCTGGGCCTGCGAGCGCACGTTCGCACGCGGCGAGACGGGCGCCGCAGGCTGGGCGCAGGCCGAATTGCTGAGGCTGCGCGCCGAGCGCTGCCTCGACGCGGGCCGCCTGGACGAGGCCGGCGCCCTGCTGCTGCGCTCGCTCGGACGGAGCCGCCTGGACGGCGCGCTGTCCTGGGAACTGCGGACGACGACCAGCCTGGCGCGGCTGCGCGCGCGGCAGGGCCGGCAGGCCGATGGCATCGCGGCCTTGCGCGCGGTCGTCGAGCGCTTCGACGAGGGCCTGGACACCGCGGACGTGCAGGAGGCGACCCGGCTGCTGCAGGCGCTCGCGGATCCCTGCGCGTAGGCCGGCTCCGGTCAGTTGAGCGCGCGCTGCAGCTTCTCGCGCGCCCGGGCCAGGCGCGACATCACGGTGCCGATCGGCACGTCCAGTTCCTGCGCCGCCTCGGCATACGACAGCCCGTCGATGCATGTCAGCATGACCGTCTCGCGCTGGCTGTCCGGCAAGGACCGCAGCGCCCGTTCGAGCTCGTTCTGGCGGATTCGATGCTCCTGCCCGGCGGGCTGCACGAGGAAGATCTCGTCGACCTCCTCGATGCCGACGTGGATGCCGCGCAGTGTCTGCTGCTTGAGCCGGTTGACCGCCAGGTTGTGCGCGATGGCGAACATCCAGCTGCGGGTGCTCTCCTCGCTCCGGCGCCGGTCCCAGTGGCTGACGACGCGTTCGAGGCAGTCCTGCACCAGGTCGTCGGCCATCTCGCGATTGCGGACCAGCGATCGTGCGTAGTTGCGCAGCGCGGGGATCAGCGGCTGGACATGCGTCGTGACGTCGGCGGTGGCGGTGAGCGACATGATCGATTCCTTGAGGGCCTGGATCGATCATGGGGCGAGGCCGCGCGCCGGGCCAGTCAATGCGCGTTAACCGTTGCTGCTCCCGACGCCCTGCGCGTTCTTAGCGCGGATTAACGTCCCGGGGCGGGCGAGCGCCCCGACGCAGGTGGAATAAACGCGTCCGTCCAATGTCTACCAGGAGCATGGGAGTCCTGTCGGACGTGACGGCCCCTCCAACGCATTCCACCCCTCACCAGGAACGACACCATGACCTCCGCCCCGCGCCGCCCCTCCACCGTCCTGACCCTGCACCCCGATCCGCTCGTCCGCAGCGGCATCGTCGCCTCGCTGCGGGCGCATCCGGGATTCGACGCCATCGACGCCGATGCGAACGACGTCGGCGACCGCCAGATCGACGTCGTGATCGCCGACGACCAGCAGGCGCTGCAGATCCGCGGCCCCGAGGAACAGGCCAAGGACCGCTCGCTGTCGCGGGCGCGCATCCTCGTGCTGACCTCCAACGACCGCGAGACCGCGATCCGCAAGGCGATCGAGGCCGGCGTGTCGGGCTACCTGATCTTCGGCTGCCCCGTGAGCGAGCTCATCGAAGGCGTGACGACGGTGGCCCAGGGCGGCCGCTATCTGGGCCGCGCGGTGGCCCAGCGCATGGCCGAGAGCATGACCCGCACCTCGCTGACGGGCCGCGAGTCGGACGTGCTGCGATTCGTCGTCGCCGGCGAGAGCAACAAGGTCATCGCCCGCTGCCTGCACATCGAGGTCGGCACGGTCAAGACGCACGTCAGCGCGATCCTGGCCAAGCTCAATGCCAGGTCGCGCACGCAGGCTGCGGCGATCGCCATCGCGCGCGGCCTGGTGGAGGACGGCCATCCCGCGGGCGCCGAGCCGGCCCTGCTGCCCGCCTGAGCGGGAGACCGCGACCCGAGTACCTCGGCCATCGGGCACGAGCCCCGAGGCCAGACCTTCCAGGAGAGCGACCATGTGCCAGTCCGATCGTGTCGAGTGCCGGGACCAGTTCCAGATCCGGTTTTCCTCGTTGTTCCGCGAAGGCCGGGGGCTCAGCTTTCCATGCGACGCGTGCGGCAACGTCTCGCTGGACGAGCTGTCCGAGCGCGCCCGCAGCAACTATTTCTTCGCGCGGACCCTGGTCGGGCGCGAATTCGCGACGCCTTGCGTCTCCCTGGCCTGACGCGACCTCCGTTGCACGAGGGACCCGGGAGCCCACCTTTCGGGAGACGAAATCGGAGCTCCGACCGGCCACAGTGGAGCCACCGTTCGGCGCCCAGGCAACCGGGGCGGCGGCGGTTTCCCACCGACCCGTCGACATGAGTCCCGCCATGAAAAGACTCCTCCCCGCCGCCGGCGGCGTCGCCCTCGCGGCGCTGGCCGGATGCAAGCAGGGCGTGCTCGATCCGAAAGGCCCGATCGCGCTTGCCGAATTCCAGATCCTGGCCGACTCGACGGCCATCATGCTGGCGATCGTCGTCCCGACGATCGTCGCGACGCTCGGGGTCGCGTTCTGGTTCCGCGCCTCCAACCGGCGCGCCCGCTACCTGCCGGACTTCGAGCATTCGGGCCGGATCGAACTGCTGGTCTGGGCGATCCCGATCATGACCATCCTGCTGGTCGGCGGCGTGGCCTGGGTCAGCGCGCACGACCTCGACCCCAAGCGGCCGATCGAATCCGCCGGCCGGCCCTTGCGCGTGCAGGTGGTGTCGCTCGACTGGAAGTGGCTGTTCATCTATCCGGACGAAGGCGTCGCCACGGTCAACCAGCTGACGATTCCCGTCGGCCGGCCCGTCGCCTTCGAGCTGACGGGGGCCGGCGTGATGAACAGCTTCTTCGTGCCGCAACTGGGCAGCCAGATGTACACGATGGCCGGCATGGTCAACACGCTGAACCTGCAGGCCGACCATGCGGGCCGCTACCAGGGGCTGTCCGCGGAGTTCAGCGGCGACGGCTTCGCCGACATGAATTTCACGCTCGACGCCGTCGACGACGCCGCCTTCGCGAAGTGGCTCGCCGCCGCGCGCGCCGCAGCGCGGCCCTTCGACCTCGCCACCTACGACGAACTGGCCAGGCCCAGCACGGCGGTACAGCCCGCCACGTACGGCCTGGCGGACTCCGACATCTTCGACAGCATCGTCCGCAAGGCGGCGCTGGACTGCAGGGGAAAGCGCCAATGAGACTGCTGGGCAACCTGAGCTGGGCGGCGATCCCGTTCGACCAGCCGATCATCATGGGCGCGTCGGCCTTCATGGGCCTGCTCGTCGCCGCCGTCGCCGGCTGGGTCACGACCAAGCGCGCCTGGCCCTACCTGTGGAACGAGTGGATCACCTCGGTGGACCACAAGCGCATCGGGGTGATGTACATGATCCTCGGCATGCTGATGCTGCTGCGCGGCTTCAGCGACGCGATCATGATGCGCCTGCAGCAGGCGCTGGCGGCCGGCGATGCCCGCGGCTACCTGCCGCCCGAGCACTTCGACCAGATCTTCTCGGCGCACGGCACGATCATGATCTTCTTCGTGGCGATGACGCTGATCATCGGCCTGATGAATTTCCTGCTGCCGCTGATGCTCGGCGTGCGCGACGTCGCGTTCCCGACGCTCAACGCCGTGAGCTTCTGGCTCAGCGCCGCGGGGGTGCTCCTCACGAACATCTCGCTGTTCGTCGGCGAATACTCCAGGGCCGGCTGGATGGCCTATCCGCCGCTCGCCGAGCTGCAGTTCTCCCCCGGCGTCGGCGTGGACTACTACCTGTGGGCGTTGCAGATCTCCGGCATCGGCACGCTGATGACGGGCGTCAACTTCGTCACCACGATCCTGAAGCTGCGCGCGCCCGGCATGGGCCTGATGCACATGCCGGTCTTCTGCTGGACCGCCCTGGCGGCGAACCTGCTGATCGTCGCCGTGTTCCCGGTGCTCACCGCGACCTTCGCGATGCTGCTGCTGGATCGCTATCTCGACTTCCACTTCTTCACGCTCAGCGCCGGCGGCAACCCGATGATGTACGTGAACCTGTTCTGGATCTGGGGCCACCCCGAGGTCTACATCCTCGTGCTGCCCGCGTTCGGCGTCTTCTCGGAGGTCAGCGCGACGTTCTCGGGCAAGCCGATGTTCGGCTACCGCTCGATGGTGGCCGCGACGATGGTGATCTGCGTGATGTCGATGACCGTCTGGCTGCATCACTTCTTCACGATGGGCGCCAGCGCGAACATCAACGGCTTCTTCGGCATCATGAGCATGGTGATCGGCATCCCCACCGGGGTGAAGATCTTCAACTGGCTGTTCACGATGTACGGCGGGCGCGTGCGCTTCACCGCGCCGATCCTCTGGACGATCGGCTTCATGGTGACCTTCGTGCTGGGCGGCCTGACCGGCGTGCTGCTGGCCGTGCCGCCGGTGGACTGGCAGGTGCACAACAGCGTGTTCCTGGTCGCCCACTTCCACCACGTGATCATCCCGGGCGTCGTGTTCGGCATCTTCGCGGGCGTCGAGTACTGGTTCCCCAAGGCCTTCGGCTTCACGCTCGACGAGAAGTGGGGCAAGCGCGCGTTCTGGTCGTGGTTCGTCGGCTTCCATCTCGCGTTCATGCCGCTGTACATCGTCGGGCTGGCCGGCATGACGCGCCGCATGCAGCACTACGACAACGTGGCGTGGCAGCCGTACCTGGTCACGGCGGCCGCCGGCGCGGGCATCATCTTCCTGGGCATCCTGTGCCAGGCGATCCAGCTGGTCGTGTCGATCCGCAACCGCGACGCCAACCGCGACCTGACCGGGGATCCCTGGAACGGCCGCACGCTCGAATGGTCGACCGCGTCGCCGCCGCCGGCGTGGAACTTCGCCGTGCTGCCGCAGGTGGCCGACAAGGACGCGCTGTGGCTGGCCAAGCGCCATCCGCAGCCGCCGCGCCAGGCCTACCGCGCCATCGAGCTGCCGAAGAACACGCCGCTCGGCTTCCTCTGCGCGATCTTCGCGTCGGTCGGCGGCTTCGCACTGATCTGGCATGTCTGGTGGCTGGCGCTGGCAAGCCTGCTGGGCGCGTTCATCGCGACGCTGGCCTTCGCGTTCCGCAAGCACGACGAGTTCGAAGTGCACGCCGGCGAACTCGAGCAGTTCGATCTTGACCACCCCGTGGGAGCCTCCGCATGAACATGGCCATCGACATCACCGCGCTGCGCGCCGACGCGCCGGCGGACGACGACCACGCGGACCCGGGGCTCAAGCGCCGCGTCGTCGGCTTCGGCTTCTGGGTCTTCCTGCTCAGCGACGTCGTGATGTTCTCGGCGCTGTTCGCCACGTATGCGGTGCTGTCGCACGCCACCGCCGGCGGCCTCGGGGGCTACCAGCTTTTCAGCCAGCGCAACGTCGCGCTCGAGACGGGCTGCCTGCTGATGTCCAGCTACACCTGCGGGCTGATGTCGATGGCCGACCACTCGCGCCGCAGAGCCACGTTCCAATGGGGCGCGATCGCGACGTTCGCGCTCGGGGCCGTGTTCCTCGGCCTGGAGCTGCACGAGTTCGGCGACATGCTCTCGCGCGGCGCGACGCCGCAGAGCAGCGCGTTCCTGTCCGCCTTCTTCGCGCTGGTCGGCTGCCACGGCCTGCACGTCGCGACGGGCCTCGTGTGGCTCGCCGTGATGGGCGCACAAGTCGCGGTCCACGGCTTCAGCGATGCGGTGGATCGCCGCCTTCTGTGCTTCTCGCTGTTCTGGCACGCGCTCGACATCGTCTGGGTCGCGGTGTTCACGTTCGTCTACCTGATGGGAGTCCGCACATGACCGATTCGATGTTCAACCAGGCGCCGGGCGATCTCCCGGCCGAGGAGTCGAGCGCGTCCTCCGGCCTGCTGGTCTACACGATCGGGCTGCTGCTCGCGGCCGGGCTCACCGCCACGTCGTTCTGGATCGCCAACACGCACCTGCTGTGGGTGCCCGGCACACCGCTGGGCCTGGCCGTGCTCGCGGTCGCGCAGATGGGCGTGCACCTGGTGTTCTTCCTGCACATCACCAGCGGCCACGACAACACGAACAACGTGCTCGCGCTGGCGTTCGGCGCACTGGTCGTGACCCTGATCGTCACCGGATCGCTGTGGATCGTCTCGGACCTGAACGGCAGCATGCCGTCGTCCATGCCCGTGCGCGCGCAGATGGAGCAGCGCTGACCGGGCGCGCCGAGGTCCTGCGCGTCCGCATGTTCGATCCGCCCGTCCTGTTCGCGCTCGCCGTCTGCGCGGCCTGCGCTCCGTCGCCGAACGTCGGCGGCGTGCGCTTTCGCCCGTGGCTCGCGGTGTACCTGCTGGCGACGGCCGCGGCGGTGGCGGCCGGCGCGGTGACCACCGTCGGCCTGGTGGCGCTCGCCGCACTGCTGGGCCTCGCGTGGCAGGCCCATCGCGCCGCGGGGATGGCCAGGTCCGCGCTGATCCTGCTGTTCGCCGCGCTCGCGATCGCGTTGTCGATGCACTCGGTGCCCGGCGTCGGCAAGCTGGCGTTGCATCCAGCGCCGCGGCACGCCTCCGGCGCATCCGCCCCCACGATCAACATCGACGTCGGCAAGGCCGGTGTCGACCTGCTGCTGTTCGCGCTGCTGGTGCCGCGCCTGTCCTGCGTCGCGGACGCCCGACGGCTCTGGAAGCCGACGCTGGCGATCGGCGTCGTCGGCACGGCCCTCACCGCGGGCACGGCGATGGCCATGGGCTATATCCGCTTCGAGCCCAAGCTGCCGCCCGGCACCATCGGCTTCCTGGTGTCCAACCTGCTGTTCGCGTGCATCGCCGAGGAGTCCGTGTTCCGCGGCCTGCTGCAGGAGCAGATGCACCGCTTGGCCGAGCGCCTGCAGCGCCCTGGGCTGCACGCGGCGGCGGTGATGCTGTCCGCCGGGCTCTTCGGCGCGGCGCATGCCCGCTGGGGCCTGCACTACGTCGTGCTGGCGACCCTGGGCGGCGCCACCAACGCGCTCGCGTATGCGAAGGCGCGCCGCGTCGAGGCGAGTGCCGTCACGCACTTCACGCTGAACGCGGCCCATTTCATCTTCTTCAGCGATCGGATGCTGGCGCGCTGAGCGACGGCCGAATGCGACGACTGGGCGCCGCGTGGAGCGCTAGATGGCCGCGAGCGTGCGCCGGATGCCCTCGGCATACGGCGTCTTGCGAATCGGCCCGAGCAGGCGCTGCAGCGCGGAGTCGTCCATGATCAGCGGCTC
>OUNM010081802.1_pt1 | contig 15613 bp, 13 predicted proteins | sample 1769961 | NCBI WGS metagenome assembly OUNM01 (sample SAMEA3914820, study PRJEB12502) | metagenome | biome: forest; material: soil | place: USA | collected 2012-03-12 | depth 0.3 m | reverse complement strand
GCCGGCGAGGCAGACCGACGCCGTGTACATCAGGTTGCAGAAAGCGTTCGACTGGTTGGTGAAGTGCCAGCTCTGGCGAATCGGCGCGGTGTAGCCTGCCGTGCGGATCATGATGTTGGCACCCTTGTACGCGCTCTCGCGCGCCATCTCGGGGAACATGCCGTCATGGCAGATGATCAGCGCGATCTTCGATCCGTTCGGCCCGTTGCACAGCGGGATGCCGAGATCGCCCGGCTCCCACGGCTCGACCGGTACCCATGGATGCATCTTGCGGTAATAAAGCTGGATCTCGCCCTTGTTGTCGATGATCAGGCCGGAGTTGAAGGGATTGCCGTGGGGATTTAGCTCCATGATGGAGAAGCAGCCCCAGATGTCGTTGGCGATGCATGCGCCGCGGAAGCGCTCGACCTCGGGACCGTCGAGCCGGCACATGATCTCCGGATTGGTGTCCATCGACAGGCCGTGCAGGGAATATTCCGGGAAGACGACCAGGTCCATGGTCGCGAGGTTGCGACGCGCCTTGCCGACCAGTTCGCAGATGCGGTCGGTCTGCCGCGCGAGGCCCGCGGGCGTCACGACGACCGGGTTCTGGATCTGGACCAGCCCGATGACCACGCCATCGGGAGATTTATTGAGACCGCCTAGACCGCTCATGGCTTCCTCCGCCGGTTGATTTTCCGGCGGAGGAGCAAAGGGCGTGCCAGCGGCTTTTCGGTTCTGTTACTTGTCGGCGACCGTACCGGCTTCCTTGCGGAAGCCGTTCACGGCGGCCTTGGCGGCCATCGCCATAAGCCCTGAATCGTTGGCGATGGTGCAGAGCTGGAAGCCCATGCCGACGGCGCGCGCGGCATAGGTCGCCGTGCCATTGTGGATGCCGGCGAACAGGCCGCGCTTCTTGCAGGCCGTCGTGAGCTTCTCGTAGATCTTGAGGACCTGTGGCTCCTCGCGGTCGAGCATCGGCTTCAGACCAAGCGACAGGCCGAGATCGGACGGGCCGACATAGATGCCGCTCACGCCCGGCACGTCGAGGATGGCGTCGATATTGTCGATCGCTTCCTGGGTTTCGATCATCGGGATGATCAGCACTTCGTCGTTGGCCGTCGCCTGGTAGGGCGTCGCCTCGCCATAGGCGCCGGCGCGGATCGGGCCGTTGGAGCGCTTGCCCTTCGGCGGATAGAGCGAATAGGAGACCAGCGCCTTGGCTTCGGCCGCGTTGTTCACCATCGGGCAGATGACGCCCCAGGCGCCGCCGTCCAGAACCTTTCCGATGATGCCGGGCTCATTCCACGGCACGCGGACCAGCGGCGTGATCGGATATTTGTCCATCGCCTGGAAGCAGGCGACCATCGACTGGTAGTCCTGCACGCCGTGCTGAATGTCGACGGTGACGGCGTCCCAGCCGCAGCCCGCCATGACTTCGGCGGAGAAGCCGCTGGGGATGGCGAGCCAGGCGTTGACGCAGGCCTTGCCCGCCTTGAGGCGCTTTTTAAGCATATTCGACGACATTTTGGGCGTTTCCTTGGACCGGTTTGAGAACGCCGGATCATAGGCGCGCGCCGGGGGCCGGGCCACGCGACTTTGCCGCTCTGCGGTCGGTCGTCAGCCCTTAACGGCGCCGGCCGCCAGTCCCTCGACGATGTACTTCTGCAGCAGGATCACCAGCGCCACGGTGGGGGCGAGCGCCAGCAGGCAGATCGCCATCATCAGGTTGAAGAAGACATGGACGTCGCCCACCAGGCTGGCGATCACCACGGGCAGGGTCATGAAGTCGGGCCGCGCGTTCAGGATCAGCGGGATCAGGAGCTCGTGCCACGACACGATGAAGACGATCACGCCGCAGGCGGCCAGCGCCGGCGTGGCGAGCGGCAGCACGATATGGAAGAAGGCGCCAAAGCGGGTGCAGCCGTCGATGCGGGCGGCCTCCTCGAGCTCGCCGGGAATCGTGTCGAAATACGGCGCCAGGATCAGGATGGCATAGGGCAACAGGAAGCCCGTCTCGGCGATGATGACGCCGCTCAAAGAATTGAGCTGGCCGATCGAGCGCATGACCACGTAGAGCGGGATCATCAAGGTGATCACCGGCACAAAGCGCGCAGCGATGTTGGCTTGCATCAGGAAGAGCGTCCATCGAAAGCGCTGGCGGGCGATCGTGTAGGCCGAGAGTGAGCCGAACAGCAGAGTGAGGAAGGTCACCGACAGCGACACGATCACCGAGTTCGAGAAGGCTGCATAGAAATGCTTGATGTTCTCCGGCAGGTACGTTGCCTGCTCGAAGATGCGGCCCTTCTGCTCGCCCCCACTCAGGATCAGCGCGAAGTTGTCGAGTGTGTATTCCGGCGGCAGTACGCGACGGGTGTCGGCCTGCAGCGATTTCTCCGACTGCAGCGCGCCGATCGCCGTCGCCACGACCGGCAGCAGGATGAACACGATCGCCAGCAGGTTGGCGAGGTGCAGCAGCAGGCGGGCGGAGCGCGTGGTGGAGAACATTAGAGCGTCACCCGCCTGAACACGAAGCGCATGTAGACCCACGCCATGACGCCGATCATCGCGGCCAGCACGTAGGACGAGGCCGCCCCCATGCCGAAGTTGTTGGGCGGTGCGAAGGTGATCTTGTAACTGTACCAGGCCGCGACCCAGGTGGCGTCGCCCGGTCCTCCCTGGGTGATCGCCAGGATCTCCTCGAACACGGTGAACGCAAACGCAGTGCGCAGGATCAGGATGATGGCGATGATCTGGCGTAGCATCGGCAGGGTGATCTTGGTGAAGCGGTGCCACGCGTTGGCGCCGTCGATCGCGGCCTGCTCGTAGAGCTCGCGCGGGATGCCCTGTAGGCCGGCGTGCACCAGGATGATCGCGAAGGGCAGCGTGCGCCAGATATACGGCACGGCGACGGCATAGAGCGCGGTGTCGGGATTGCCCGCCCAGTTCACGGGATCATCGATCAGGCCCAGGCTGAACAGGATACGGTTCAGGAAGCCGAACTGGAAACTGTAGAGGAATGTCCAGATCAGCCCATTGGCGATCGGCGGAATGGCGTAGGGCAGCAGGATGAGGAAGCGCGTGACGCGCGAGGTCCACACACTGGTCTGGTTGATCAGTAGCGCAATCGCCACCGCGAGCACGATCTCGCTGGTGACGGTAACGACCGTGAAGAGCAGCGTGTTCTTGACGGCCGTCCAGAACAGCGGGTCTTCCAGCAGGCGGCTGTAATTGTCCCACCCGTTGAAGGCGAAGTTGCCGCTGCGCAGCTGCGCCAGGCCGACCTTGTGGAATGACAGATAGCCGGCGTAGACGACGGGGTAGGCCAGCACGACGCCAAGGCAAATGAGCGTCGGCACGTTCATCACGAACGCGAAGGTGCCGGCCGACATCTCGCGCCGGAACCAGGGCGTGCGGGCCCTGGTGGCTACGGCGATCTCTTGTGCCTCGGCGGTCAGGGCGTCAGACCTTTCGCTTGGCGTCGGCGATTCCCTTGATCAGGTTGTCGCAGCACGCATCGGCCGTGATCTGGCCGGTCAGGCACTTCTGGACCTCGATGTTGAGCTGGTCGGTCCAGGGGAAATGCCAGGGTTGATAGATCGACGAGCAGACCTCGCCGATATAGGCCGACTTGTCCCAGATCTTCAGGATCTCCGGCACGTCGCCCCACGGCGCCCAGCCGGTCTTGACGACATCGCTGTTCATCACCGAAGTGTAGCCCGAGCCCAGCATCGCATCCTTGGCGAGGCTGACGGCCTGGCTGTATTCGCCGTCCTTGGTCTTGCCGCCGAGATACTGCAGCAGCTTCCACGCCCATTCCTTGTTCCGCGTGGCCGTGGTGATGAAATAGACGTGCGCGTCGGCGATCGTCTTGCCGTCGCCCGGCGAGCCCAGCACCTTCACCTTGCCGGCGATCGGCGATTGCGCCGGATCGTTGCAGATGTTGAGGCCGTAGTGATGGTTCGGGCCGCGATAGAGGTTCTTGCCCGCGCCGAACGCCTTGGCGCCCGAGGTGAACTGCACCTTGAGCGATTCCGGATCGGCGATGTCGAGGCCCTTCTCGAAGGTGTTGGCCCACCATTTCAGCGTCTCGCGCGCGATCGAGCCCGCGCCCAGCATGTGGTTGCCCTGCTTGTCGAAGAAGGTGCCGCCCTTGTTCCAGGTCATCTGGTACCAGGTGCCCGGCAGCTGCTCGAGGCCGACGCCCGCGATCCAAAGGATCGGATAGCGCGAGACGCCGTCCTTCTTGGCCTTCACGCAATGCTCGATCAGTTCTTCGTAAGTCGACATCGGCTTGTCGATCTTCAGCTTCTCGAGCATGTCGCTGTAGTAGTTCCACACCCAGGCCGTCGCGAAGTAGGGCAGGCCCATCAGCTTGCCGTTCACCATCGCCACCTGCTTGGTGAAGGGCGTGAAGTCGGCGGCGTATTCCTTGGCGCCCGGCATGTCGTCGAGCGGCTCGACGAGGCCCTGGTTCACGAAGTTCGGAAACGAGAAGGGCGAGGATTGCGAGACGTCGATCTTCTCGCCCGCGGCATACATTGCCGCGAGCTTGGGCGGATGATCGTTGAAGGAGGAGATCGTCGAATCGACCGGCACGCCCCAGTCGGCCTCGAAGCGCTTGGCGATCTTCGTGTAGATGTCGCCGTAGGTCCAGACGACGAAGTTGAGACGATCGACCTTGCTCTTGGGCGGCGTGGCCCAGGGTCCCGCGGCCTGGCCGAAGGCGGCGCTCGCGTTGGCGGCGACACCCAGACTTGCGGCACCCGCGAGAACGCGACGGCGGCTGATTTCCCACTTGGCGATGAGATCGTTTGTCATAAAGTCTCCCTCAGGCGCCGGTCTGCAAGATTCGCGCCGGTATGGTAGAGCAGCGTATGTCTCTTTTATCCTTGAGGACAGGCCGACTTGCGGTCGATCTCGCACCTGCGTCAGGCGGGGCGATCGCGCGCTTTGCGATCGACGACGTCGACCTGCTGCGGCCGATGGCGGCGGCCGACATCGCTTCGGGTCACGGCAACAACGGCTCGGCCTATCCGCTCGTGCCTTTTTCCAACCGCATCAAGGATGGCCGGCTGGTCTTCGGCAGCGAGACCTTTCAGTTGAAGCGCAACTGGCCGGGGGTGAATCACCCCATGCATGGCGATGGCTGGTCCCATGCCTGGCAGGTCGTGCGTTCCGACACGCAGTCCGCCGAGATCGCCTACGAGCATGAACGCGCGGGCGACGACGGCGGCTGGCCGTTCCGCTATCGCGCACGCCAGAGCTATCGCCTCGCGCCCGATCGCCTGACCGTGACCATGGCGCTCGACAATCTCGAAGAGCGGCCGGTGCCGGCGGGCCTCGGCCTGCATCCTTATTTCGTGCGCGAAGCCGACAGCGAGCTGCAGTGCCGCACCGAGGCGGTCTGGCGTACCGACGCCGAGGTGCTGCCGATCGCGCGTATCGTGGTGCCTCCCGCGTTCGACTTCAGCCGTTCGCGCAATGTGAACGAGGTGAACCTCGACAACGGTTTCGACGGCTGGGACGGCCGTGCGACGATCCGCTGGCCAAGCCGCAAGCTGCGAATCGAGCTAGAAGCTTCGCCGGCTTTCCGACATGCCGTGATCTATGTGCCGCCCGGGCGGCCGTACTTCTGCGTCGAGCCGGTCAGCCATGCCAACGGCCGGGTCGGCCGCACGCACCTCGATGCCGGGGCAACGCTTAGCGGCGAGATCGTCTTTCGTGTCGAACGGGAAACATGAGGAAACGCCATGCCGTCTTTCGCTTCCTATCCCAGCCTCAAGGATAAATCGGTCTTCGTGTCGGGTGGCGGCTCGGGCATCGGCGCCGCGATCGTCGAGCATTTCGCGGCGCAAGGATCGAAGGTGGGCTTCGTCGATATCGACGAAGCAGCCTCGACGGCGCTGGCGAAGAAGACCGGCGCGCATTTCATCAAATGCGACATCCGCGACGTGAAGGCCTACCAGGCCGCGATCGGCAAGGTCGCGACCAAGCACGGCGCGATCACTGCATTGGTCAACAACGCCGCGCGCGACGACCGGCATGACATCGCCGACGTGACGCCCGAGTTCTTCGACGAGCGCATGGCGGTCAATCTGCGCCACGCCTACTTCGCCATCCAGGCCGTGGCGCCCGGCATGAAGAAGGCGGGCGGCGGCTCGATCGTGAACTTCAGCTCGGTGAGCTATCACACCATGACGGCGCGGCTCTCGGTCTACCAGGCGGCCAAGGCCGCGGTGATCGGCATGACACGCGGCCTGGCGCGCGATCTCGGGCCCGACGGGATAAGGCTCAATTCGATCACACCGGGCTGGATCATGACCCAGCGCCAGATCGATCTCTGGCTGACACCGGAAGCCGAGGCCGATCTGATGAAGGCGCAGGTGCTGAAGGAGAAGGTCTATCCCGCCGACATCGCCCGCATGGCGCTGTTTCTTGCCGCCGATGACAGCCGCTTGATCTCGGCGCAGAACTTCGTGGTCGACGGCGGAAGGATGTAGCGAAGCCATGAGCGTACCGCTTTTTTTCATGGCGCCCGGCGCCCCGACGCCGGTGGCGCCGTTCAGCCATGCCGTCGAGGTCGACGGCTGGATTTTCGTCACCGGCCAGATGCCGACCTATCCCGACGACGATTCGCGGCCGCTGGCGCCCGATATCGAGGACCAGACCGTGAGGGTCATGGAGAACCTCAAGATCGTATTGGGCGGGCTGAAGCTCGGGCTCGAGCACGTGATCTGCGCGCGCGTCTACATTACTGACTTCGAGGTTAATTACCCGAAGATGAACGAGGTCTACGCGAGCTACTTCCCGACGGATCGCCGGCCGGCGCGCACCTGCATCGGTGTCACCGGGTTGGCGCGCAAGGCGATGGTCGAGATCGACCTGCTGGCCAAGCGCTGAGGAGGGCGTCATGTGCAGAGGTGACGATCCGACCTGTCCCGCCTTCGAGGCGCATCACCGCAAATTCCAGGAAGACATGGCGCGTGAACGCCAGTCGTTCCTGAAGAGCCAATTCGCCGCCGGGCTGATTGCCGGCACGCCGACTGGTTCGCCGCCCAAGCGCACGTCGAGCGGCAAGCATCATCACCTGCCTGCAAACGCCGACACAGTTCATTGGGGCTTCTTCAGCAAGAACCTCAAGCCGCAGGTCGAGGTCGATCCCGGCGACGTCATCACCATCGAGGCGCTGACGCACCAGGCGAGCGACGACCACGAGCGCATGATCGAAGGCGATCCCGGCGCCGAGAGTGTCTACCTCTGGACCAAGGACAAGAAGGGCGTGTTCCGCCGCGGCGCGGGCGAGGGAGACGGCAAGGGACTGGGCGTCCATATCTGCACCGGTCCCGTCTTCGTGCGTGGCGCCGAGCCCGGCGACGTGCTCGAAGTGCGCATCCTCGACGTGACGCCGCGGCCGTCGGCCAATCCGAAGTTCAAGGGGCTCTGCTTCGGCAGCAACGCCGCTGCCAACTGGGGCTATCACTACAACGACTTCCTGACCGGCGAGAAGCGCGAGGTCGTGACGATCTACGAAGTGGATGCCACCGGTGAGCGCGACTGGGCCAAGGCGGTCTACAGTTTCAAGTGGCCGACAGTGGTCGATCCGTTTGGCGTCGCGCATTCGACGATCGATTACCCCGGCCTGCCGGTCGACCACGCCAAGACCGAGCGCAAGTGGGATGTGCTGAAGGGCGTGCGGGTGCCGATCCGACCGCACTTTGGCGTGATGGGGCTCGCGCCCAAGGAAGCCGACGACGTGAACTCGGTGCCGCCTTCGTATACGGGCGGCAACGTCGACAACTGGCGCATCGGCAAGGGCGCGTCAGTCTATTATCCCGTAGCGGTGCCGGGCGCGCTGCTGTCGGTCGGCGATCCGCATGCCTCGCAGGGCGATTCCGAACTCTGCGGCACGGCGATCGAGTGTTCGCTGACCGGTACGTTCCAACTGATCCTGCACAAGAAGGCCGCACTCGGCGGCACGCCGCTCGAGGCCGTCGACTTTCCGATGATCGAGACCGCGAGCGAATGGGTGCTGCAGGGATTCAGCTATCCGAATTACCTGGCAGACCTTGGTGTCGCCGCGCAGAACGACATCTTCCAGAAGTCGTCCATCGATCTCGCGATGCGAGATGCGTTCCGCAAGATGCGGCGTTTCCTGATGACGGCGAAGAAGCTCACCGAGGACGAGGCGATCAGCCTGATGTCGATCGCCGTCGACTTCGGTGTGACACAAGTGGTCGACGGCAATTGGGGCGTGCACGCCATCGTGAGGAAGAGCATCTTCCCTTCCTGAGTTTCGGGAGGAGTAAAGATGCGCAAACTGGCGCTCGGTATCGCGTTGTTGGCGGCGTGGGCGACATCGGCCACCGCACAGGAGTGGCCAAGCAAACCGGTGAAGATCGTGGCGCCGTTCGCGGCCGGCGGAAATGTCGATGTTACTGCCCGCATCGTGGCGGAGTACCTGCATCCGCTGCTGGGACAGCCGGTCATCGTCGAGAACAAGACCGGCGCGGGCTCGATGATCGGCTCCGAGGCCGTGGCGCACGCCGCACCCGACGGTTACACGCTGCTCATGACGTCGGCATCACTGACCAATAGCCCGGCGTTGTTCAACCGCTATCCCTACGACTGGCAGAAGGACTTCACCTTCATCACGGCGGTGTCGTTCCAGCCGATGGTCGTGCTGGTCAACCCTTCGAACCCGGCAAGGGACTTCCAGGATTTCCTCGAACGCGCGCGGCAGGCGCCCGGCAGGACGACGATGGGCACGGCGGGCGCCGGCTCCTTCACCCACCTCGCCGGCCTTCTGCTGGAGCAGCGGACTGGCGTGAAGTTCGAAGCCGTGCACTATCGCGGCACGGCGCCGGGGCTCGCCGACATCATGGCGGGACAGATCGCCTTCCAGTTCGAGCCGATCGCCACCGCGCTGCCCATGATCAACGACAAGCGATTGAAGGCGCTCGCGGTCACCTCGCTCGAGCGCGCACCCGCCTTGCCGAACGTGCCGACCATCTCGGAGTCGGGAGTGCAGGGCTATGAATCGATCAACCTGCTGGGCCTGATCGGCCCCGCCGGCCTACCCAAGCCCGTGCTCGACAGGCTGAGTGCGGCAATGAAGACCGTGCTGACCGATCCCAAGGTTGTGGCCAAGTTCACCGATCTCGGTACCGACGCGCGCTTCACCACGCCCGACGCCTTCTTCAAGATCATGAAGACGCAGGCCGACACCTGGATCCCGGTGATTCAGAAGGCCAAGCTCAAGCTGGAATAGCGCCCTCGATCCAGCCGCCGAGCCGCGCCGCCAGCTCATGCGGCTTCTCCAGCGGCGCCATGTGGCCGCAGTCCTCGATCATCTCGAAGCGGGCGTTCGGCAGGTTTTCAGCCATGCGCTCGACCTCCGCCATCGTGCGCAGCCGATCCTGCCGGCAGGCGATCACGAGGGTGGGGCAGGCGATGCGCTTTAGATCCTCATAGCCGTCCCGCCGGATCAGGGCCGACTGGCGCTTGCGCACCTCGGGCCCGAGCCGGCGCTGCATGCCGCGCAGCCGGTCGAGCAGCACGGGATCGCGGTCGCGGTCGGGATGGAGGCCCAGCGCATTGCCGTTGGACTTCGGCCGGTTGCCCGGCAGGAAACCCTGCTGGCGCCGCTCGCGTTCCTTCATCGTGTATTCGCGCGCCGAAGTGGCGACGAAGGCCACGCCCTGGACGCGCTCCGGCGCCATCAGGGTGAGCACGCGGGCGACGAACCCGCCCATCGAGAAGCCCACTAGCACGAACTTCTCCGGCGCCTCGTCGAGCACGCGCCGCGCCATGCCCTCCAGCGTGTCGTCGGCATAGACGTTGCCATAGTGCAGATGGCCGATCTTCTCGAGATCGGGCACCATATCGGTCCAGAGATCGGCGTCGCACATGAAGCCGGGCAGCAAAACGATCGTATGCATCGGCGGCAAAGGAGCCCAAATCATGGAAATGCGCAAGGAATCCGACGCGATGGGCGAAATTCTGGTGCCCGCCGACAAATTGTGGGGCGCCCAGACCCAGCGCTCGATCGAGCACTTCAGCATCGGCAAGGACCTGATGCCGCGCGAGATGATCGGCGCCTATGCCGTGCTGAAGAAGGCCTGCGCCAACGTCAATCGCGCGAGCGGCCGCTTGCCGTCCGACATCCACAAATTGATCGTGCAGGTCTGCGACGAGATCCTGGCCGGCCAGCATCGCGACATGTTCCCGCTGCATGTCTGGATGACCGGCAGCGGCACGCAGTTCAACATGAACGTGAACGAGGTGATCTCCAACCGCGCCAGCCAGATCGCAGGGAATGCACTGGGCTCAAAGAAGCCGGTGCATCCCAACGATCACGTCAACATGTCGCAATCCTCGAACGACAATTTCCCGGCCGCCATGTACATCGCCGCCGCCGTCGAGACGACGAAGCAGCTGATCCCCGCGGTCACGAAGCTGCGTGATGCGATCGATGCCCGGGCGCGGCTCTGGATGGATATCGTCAAGATCGGCCGCACCCATCTGCAGGATGCCACCCCGATCACGCTCGGCCAGGAATGGTCGGGCTATGTCGGCATGCTCGACGACAACCTGCTGCGCCTCGACGATGCGCTGAAGAGCGTCTACCGCCAGGCGCTGGGCGGCACGGCGGTCGGCACGGGCATCAATGCGGCCCCCGGCTTTGCCGAGGCCGCGGCGGCGGAGATCGCGGAGCTGACGGGTCTGCCGTTCGTGTCGGCGCCCAACAAGTTCACGGTGATGGGCTCGCACGATGCGCTGGTGCAATTGTCTGGCACGCTGCGCACGCTTGCCGGCTCGCTCTACAAGATCGCCAACGACATCAGGCTGCTCGCCTGCGGGCCGCGCGCGGGGCTGGCCGAGTTGATCCTGCCGGAGAACGAGCCGGGCTCGTCGATCATGCCGGGCAAGGTCAATCCGACCCAGGCCGAGGCGCTCACCATGCTGGCGGTGCAGGTGATGGCCAACGACGTGGCGGTGGGCTTCGGCGGCGCCGGCGGCTTTCTCGAGATGAACGTCTACAAGCCGCTGATGATCCACAATGTGCTGGGATCCGTCGTGCTGCTGGCCGACGGTTGCACCAACTTCCGCAAGTACCTGATCGAGGGCACCGAACCCAACCGCAAGCGCATTGCCGGCTATGTCGAGCGCTCGCTCATGCTGGTCACGGCGCTGACGCCGGTGATCGGCTACGACAAGGCCTCGCAGATCGCGCATCATGCGATGGAGAAGGACCTCACCTTGAAGGAGGCGGCGCTCGAGCTGGCCTTCGTGAGCGAGGCCGAGTTCGATCGTGTCGTGGATCCGAAGCTGATGGTGTCGCCATATGTGGCGAGCGAGAAATAGCTCTAGCGGATATGTCGCCCCAGCCGCGCCAGCATGATCATGGCGACCAGCGAGATCGTGGCCGCGGCCAGAGTGAGCCAGAGCGCGGCCGCGGTGCCGAACTGGCTCAGCATCGCCGCCATCGCCGGCGGTGAGGCAGCCGAGACGATGCCCTGCGGCAGGGCAAGCCGGCCCATATAGGCACCGAACTGGGCGCGGCCGAACAGGGCGAGTGGCAGCGTGGCGCGCTGCACCGCCTTCAGCCCGTTGGACATGCCGTAGGCCACCATGACGACCAGGGCCACGGCGAAGCCGTCGCCCGCAACAAGCGCGAGGCCGATCCCGATCGGCAGCATGGCCGAGCCGAGCACCGCCGAGCGCATGATCGAGTAGCGATGACCGAAAATCATCTCGAACAGGCGAATGCCGACCTGCGCCGGCCCGATCAGCGACGCGAGCAGCAGCGCGGGGGCGGGCGCGTGTCCCAAGCCGCGCAGGATCTCGATCATGTGGACCTGCACGCCGGTGAAGACGAAGGCGCCGAAGGAGAGGCTGATCGATAGCAACAGGTAAACCCGCGAGAGGTCGGATGGCGCGATAACGCTTGCGGGCGCGGTCGCGCTGCCGGGGCTGGGAGGGTGTACCGGCGGCCGGCGCGGCAGCACCAGGAAATGCACCGGCGCACAGGCGAGGATATGGATGGCGGCGTAGATCAGCAGCGTTTGGCGCCAACCAAGTGCCGCGTCGAGTATTCCGGTGGTCGGCCAGAAGACCGACGAGGCGAGACCGCCGATGATGGTCAGCTGGGAGATCGCCCGCCGCGCGCCGGGCCCCGCGACCTGCACCATGGCGATGCTCGACGGAATGCTGAGGGCGAGGCTGGAGCCCACGCCGAGGATGGCCCAGCCGGCGAGATAGCTGAGCGGCCCCTGGCTCATGGAGAGCGCGACGAGCGCCAGCCCATAGACCAGCGAACCCACGGTCATGATCCAGCGCGCGCCGGTTCGGTCGACGATCCGGCCGATGCGCGGTGAGCAGAGGGCGCCGACGCCGAACATCACGGTGATGCCCGCAAACACCAGCTCGCTCGAGATCGAGAGAGCGTCCTGGATGCTGCGTCCCAGCACCGACGGCATCAGATAGGTCGTGCCCCAGCCCACGATCTGGGTGAAGCCGAGACCCGCCACGGTGCGGGTCGTGGGCGTCAGGGTCACGCCGCTTTGGCCTGCTCGGGATAGAGCGACAGGAGTCCTGCTTCGCTGGCCGGGCAGACGCCGCGCTCGGTGACCAGCGCCGTCACCAGGCGCGCGGGCGTCACGTCAAACGCGGGATTGGCGGCCGGGCTGCCTTCGGGAAGGATGTCGACGGTCACGACCTCGCCTGTCGCGGTTCGGCCGGCCATGCGCGACACTTCGAGCGGGCTGCGCTCCTCGATCGGGATCTCGCGATTGCCGTCCTCGATCGTCCAGTCGATCGTGGGATAGGGCAGGCCGACATAGAACGGCACGCCGTTGTCGTGCGCGGCCAGCGCCTTCAGGTAGGTGCCGATCTTGTTGCAGACGTCGCCGCGCCGCGTCGTGCGGTCGGTGCCGACGATGCAAAAGTCGACCTTCCCGTGCTGCATTAGGTGGCCGCCGGCATTGTCGGCGATCACGGTGTGCGGCACGCCATGCTTGGAGAGTTCCCACGCCGTCAGGCTGGCGCCCTGGTTCCGGGGCCGCGTCTCGTCGACCCAGACATGGATCGGAATACCCGCATTGTGCGCCTGGTAGATCGGCGCCAGCGCGGTGCCCCAGTCGACCGTGGCGAGCCAGCCCGCGTTGCAATGGGTGAGCGCGTTGATGCGCTCGCCGCTGCGCGGTTTCAGCTTCCTGATGAGACCCAGGCCGTTCTCGCCGATGCGGCGGCAGATGTCGGCATCCTCGTCGCAGATCTCGGCCGCGCGCCGGTAGGCCGCGTCGCGGCGCTTCGCCGGAGCGAGCGGCGACAGCAGCGCGCGTAAATCGTCGAGCGCCCAGCGCAGATTCACGGCCGTGGGACGCGAGGCCATCAGCACGTCGTAGCTGTGCTTGAGCCCGGCATCCGACGGATCGGCGGCCATGGCCAACGCCATGCCGTAGGCCGCGGCCGCGCCGATCAGCGGCGCGCCGCGCACGATCATGGTGCGGATGGCCTTCTCGGCATCCTCCATCGTCCGGAAATCCCGGATGACGAACTTGTGCGGCAACAGGGTCTGGTCGATCGCCTGCACAGTCGTGCCGTCGGCGCCGAGCCAGATGGTGCGATAGGGTTTTCCGTCGACTTTCACTCGGTTATTTTAGACGGCGCGCGCCACCGGTACCAGCCTCCGTGCCGGAGCGTTTTCGCGTGCGGCAAGGATCGACCGATGACCGTCTATATCGCGCTGCTGCACGCCGTGAATGTCGGAGGCACCGGCAAGCTCGCGATGGCGGAACTGCAGGCGCTTTGCCGGAAAGCGGGCTTTGCGAACGTGCGGACCTACATTGCCAGCGGCAACGTCGTTTTCGAGAGCGACAGTTCCGTGACGAAGGTGAAAACCGACCTTGAAAGGCGATTGGAGGCAGCGCTCGGCAAGCCCGTCGGCGTGGCCCTGCGCAGCGCCGCCGAGATGTTGGCCGTCCTGAAGGCGAATCCCTTTCCCAAGGCGCCGCCTAACTACACCGTCGCGATCTTCCTCGATGGAAAACCTGCGCCCGACGCCCTGGAGCATGCCGCCGGCGCTGCTCGTGAAGAGATGCGGCTTGGCAAGCGCGAGATCTATGTGCACTACCCGGACGGCCAGGGTCGATCCAGGCTGAGGATCCCCGCCGCCAAGGGCGGCACGGGCGCGCAACATCAATACGGTGGCGAGGCTCGTGGAGATGGCGTCGCGCTAGATAGCGCGCGCCACCGCGTCGATGATGGCGGCCGCGTCCAGTTTGTAGGTGCGGTAGAGGTCTTCGATGTCGCCCGACTGGCCGAAAGCCTCGATGCCGAGCGGCACGACCCTCTGACCGCGCACCGATCCCATCCACGACAGTGCCAGCGGATGGCCGTCCATCACGGTGATGATGCGCGCGTCGCGCGACAACGGCGCCAGCAGCCGCTCGACCGGGCTCGCACTGCGATTCACTGCGCCCGCGGTGCGCCCTCGGTTGCGCTGGGCTGCCAGCCAGTCGGCGTGCAGGCGGTCGGATGAGGTGAGCACGAGGAGGCCGGCCCCCGCGAAGTCTTTCATGACACTTTCGTGCGCGGCGATCGCCTCGGGCGTGACCGCGCCCATGCAGACGATGGCGACGTCGGCGCCTTGTTCCGGTGGGACGTACCAGTAGCCGCCCGAGACGATGTCTTCCTGCTGCCCGGCCGAAAGCGTGCGCTGCGGCTGGACCAGGCTGCGTGTCGAGAGGCGGAGATAGATCGACGCGCCTTTCGGCCGCTGCATGTGCTCGAGGCCAAAGCGCATCAGCACGGCCAATTCGTCGACGTAAGCGGGCTCGTAGGACAGCAGGCCGGGCTGGCCGATGCCGATCAGCGGCGTGTGGATGCTCTGGTGCGCGCCGCCTTCGGGGGCCAGCGTGACGCCCGACGGAGTCGCCACGACCATGAAGCGCGCGTCCTGGTAGCAGGCGTAGTTCAGCGCATCGAGGCCGCGGGCGATGAAGGGATCGTACAGCGTGCCGATCGGCAGCAGCCGCGTGCCGAAGATCTCATGGCTCAAGCCAAGTGCCGCCAGCTGGATGAACAGGTTGTTCTCGGCGATGCCGAGCTCGATATGCTGGCCGCGCGGCGTCTTGCGCCACAGCTGCGCCGACACGACCTTGAGCTCGCGGAAGACATCTTCTGCTTCCGTATGACCAAAGAGTCCGCGCCGGTTGATCCAGGCGCCCAAGTTGGTCGAGACCGAGACGTCGGGCGAGGTCGTGACGATGCGCTTGGCGAGTTCGCTGTCCTCGGCGGCAATCGCGTTCAGGATCTTGCCGAAGCCCGCCTGGGTGCTCGATTCCTTGTCGTTGGGCTTGGGCAGGGCGGCCGGAATGGCGATGGTCGGTGCGTCGGTGCGGCGGCGGCCCAGGGCGTTGAAGGGCGCTGCATCGACAAAGCCCTGCAGCTCGGCGGGCGTGGCCTTGAGACCGGCATATTTGTCCCACTCCGCGCCGTCCTCGATCGCCATGCCCTTCTTGAAGCTCGCCATCTGGTCGAGCGTCATCAGGCCGGAGTGGTTGTCCTTGTGGCCGGCGAACGGCAGGCCCTGGCCCTTGATCGTGTAGGCGATGAAGCAGGTCGGCGT
>OUNM010297167.1_pt1 | contig 15620 bp, 14 predicted proteins | sample 1769961 | NCBI WGS metagenome assembly OUNM01 (sample SAMEA3914820, study PRJEB12502) | metagenome | biome: forest; material: soil | place: USA | collected 2012-03-12 | depth 0.3 m | reverse complement strand
GTGTATTGCGCCTGCCGCAGCGCCTTGCCGAGCCAGGAGGCCAGCTCGCGATTGTCTTCCACCAGCAATAACCGCACGCGTTGTTCTTCTCGTTCGAACTACTCGCGCGGATGGTAGCAGGTTTTGAAGGTTTGCGAGCACCCGGCTCGTGTCCCGCACTTGATGCGGGACCCATAAACACAGGTGGTTCGAAAGATATGCAAGTGATGAAGTATTACTGTCGGCCGTCAAAAATCTCGGCCGGGAAAGGTCGAGGTTATGGGTCCCGCATCAAGTGCGGGACACGATGCTAAAGCTCGGCCCTAGCCCGCTCGATCGCCGACAACACCGCATCCGCATCACCGACCAGGTTGAGCAATAGCAGTATCAGCCTTGCGTTCAGGGCCGCGCTTTCGGCATCGCTCAAGCCTTCATGCGCCGAGATCAGCGCGGCATAGATATCGTCAGCGCGTGCGCCGAGGCGGTGGGCGGAGAGATCGGGCGCGGTCATGCGACAGCCGATGCATGGCGGCATTCGGACCCACTGGCACGGGCGAGCGCGGCGAGGGTCGCCTCGAGTGTGAAATGCCGGAACCGCGCGGCGACGTGCTGGTCCGGCCGGATCAGATGGAGCGTGCTCTCGCCGTAGCGGCCGGCGGCAAGACCCTCCACATCACGCAGCCCGCCAGCGCCGACGCGCACCACTTCAAGCCCCATATCGGGCGCCTCCACCGCACCGATCGCCAGCAGCTTGAATGTTCCGCCGAGATGATCGAGCAGGAAGCCAGGCTTGCCATTCGTGTCGATGATGGGCGCATCCGGACAGGGTTGGCCCGGCACCATCCCGTCCGCTTCCGCCCGTGTTTGCAACGCCATGCCGGCCAGCGAGCAGGGCAGGGAGAGGCGGCCGGAATTCACCATGCGCCTTGCGAACACATGGTCGCGGGCAAGATCAAGGATGGCGCGGCGGAATAGCCGCTCTGTCTCGCTCTTCGGTGTCATGAAATTGGTTGAGCGGGAGGAGTTGAGAATGTTTTCGTCCGCGCCGTGGACGCGCTCCTCGTTGTAGCTCTCGATCAACCCTTCGCCGGCTTCGCCCTTGATCGCCATGGCGAGCTTCCAGCAGAGGTTATCGACATCCTGAATGCCGCCATTGCCGCCGCGCGCGCCGAAGGGCGAGACGATATGGGCGCTGTCGCCGGCGAAGATCACGCGACCATGCACGAAACGCTCCAGCCGCCGGCACTGGAAGGAGTAGACGGACACCCAGTCGATTTCGAAAGGGCGCTCCCCCACGATCGCTTTGATGCGTGGAATGACGCGCTCTGGCCTCTTCTCCTGTTCCGGATCGGCGTCGGGGCCAAGTTGCAGGTCGATGCGGTAGATATTGTCCGGCTGCTTGTGCAGCAGCGCCGATTGGCCTGAATGGAAGGGTGGCTCGAACCAGAACCAGCGTTCGGAGGGAAAATCCGCCGCCATTTCCACATCGGCGATGAGGAAACGCTCCTCGAAGGCTTTTCCGACGAAATCGAGGTCGAGGCGCTGTCGCACCGTCGAGCGCACGCCGTCGCAGGCGATCAGCCAGTCGGCTTCGAGCGTGTAGGCGCCATCAGGCGTTTCGATCGAGAGGGAGACGCCATCGTCATGCGGCGCGACATCGGCGAGCCGGTTTTTCCAGCGCAGGTCGATCAGGCCGGGAAAGTCGGCGCAGCGTTCGACCAGGTATTGCTCGACGTAATATTGCTGGAGGTTGATGAAGGCCGGCATCTTGTGGCCGGCTTCGGGCAGCAGGTCGAAGGCATAGACCTCGCGCTTGCCGTGAAAGAGCCGACCAACCTTCCAGGTGACGCCTTTTTCCACCATGCGCGCCGCGACGCCGAGCCGGTCGAAAATCTCCAGCGTGCGCTTGGACCAGCAGATGGCGCGCGAACCGACGGAGACGACGTCGTTATCGTCGAGCACGATGGTCGGGATGCCGTGGAGGGCGAGGTCGATTGCCGCGGCGAGGCCGACCGGACCAGCGCCGACGATGACGACGGGGTGGCGCTGGCGTGCCGCGCCCAGCAGCTCCGGCGGGGTTTGATAGGGAAAGGGCCGATAGGCGTAGCGAGGCATTGCCGTTGCTCAACCATCGCCCGGAGTGTCATTCCCGACGCGCGAAGCGCGAGCGGGAATCCAGGAGTCGCTTCTGCGCCGACTCTGGATTCCCGCTCCGCCTTTGGCGGTCGGGAATGACATTGGAAGTGCAATGAGAGCGCTCACCCCGCCGCCTCCGCCAGTTTCTCGGGCGCGGTGTCGCGAAAGGCCGGGTGATCCGCTGCCAGGGCCAACACGCGCGAGATGCGGGGGAAGCGTTCCAGTGGCACATGGAAGCGGCGTGCGGAGGAGGAGACCGGAACGAGATAGATATCGGCCAGGCCCGGCGTCTCGCCGAAGCACCAGCCGCTATCGCCGATCAACGCCTCGACGGCCTCAAGCCCGTCCCCGATCCAGCGCGTGACCCAGGCTTCAATATCGGCTTCCGAGAAGCTGTGCTTCTGCCGCAGCAAGCCCAGCGGGGAGGAATTGTTGAGCGGGTGGATGTCGCAGCCGATGATCGCCGCCACCGCCCGCACCTTCGCGCGTGCGAGCCGATCGCGCGGCAGGAACGGTGGCTCCGGATGCACCTCCTCCAGATATTCGATGATCGCCGGCGACTGGGTCAGCACCTCACCGCTCTCCAGCCGCAACGAAGGCACGCGCGCCTGCGGGTTGATGGCGCGGTAGTCCGGCTTCAGGTGTTCGCCGCCATCGCGCAGCAGATGCACGGTCGTGCTCTCATGCGCGAGACCTTTCAACGCCAGCGCAATGCGCAGGCGATAGCAGGCCGTCGAGCGGAAGTAATCGTAGAGCAGCAGGCTCATGGCGTGCCTCCCTCAAGCGCGGGCAAGATGATGGCGCGGCATTCGCCGAAACCGATGCTGGCCGCGCCGTCGCGGTGGCAGCGGGCTTTCAGGATGATCTCGTCGCCGTCTTCGAGGAAGCGGCGTGTTTCGCCGTTGGCCAGCGTCAGCGGTTCCTTGCCGCCATTGGTGGTTTCCAACAGGCTGCCGAAACCGTCCTCGGTCGGTGCGGAGAGGGTGCCGCTGCCGAAGAGGTCGCCAGGGTTGAGGTTGCAGCCGTTGGAGCTGTGATGCGCGACGAGCTGCGCCACGGTCCAATACATGTGGTGGGTGTTGCTGAGCGCCAGCCGCTGCGGCGCGTCGCTGGCCTCGCGCATCCGAGCCGTGGCGATCAGCACTTCGAGTTCGATATCGAGCGCGCCGGAGCGCTGGTCCTCGGCGTCGCTCAGATAATCGAGCGGCGCGGGATCGCCGTCCGGCCGTGCGCTTTGCGCAATACGGTAGGGCGCGAGCGCCTCCGGCGTCACCACCCAGGGCGAGACCGTGGTGGCGAAACTTTTGGCGAGGAAGGGGCCGAGCGGCTGGTATTCCCAACCCTGGATATCGCGCGCCGACCAGTCGTTGAGCAGGCAGAAGCCGGCGACGTGATCGGCCGCGTCACCGATGGCGATCGGCTCTTCCGCTTCGTTGCCTGGGCCAAGCCAGATGCCTAGCTCCAACTCGTAATCGAGATTGCGGCTTGGGCCAAAGCTTGGTGCTTCCTCGTTTGGACGCTTACGCTGGCCGCGCGGGCGGCGCACATTCTCGCCAGAAGGACGCACGGAGGAAGCGCGGCCGTGATAGCCGATCGGCACCCATTTATAGTTTGGCATCAGCGGCTGGTCCGGCCGGAATAGTTTTCCGACATTGGTCGCGTGATGGATGCCGACATAGAAATCGGTGTAGTCGCCGATCGTTGCCGGCAGATGTAGCGTGCAGTGGGCGGCATGACGCAGATGCGATCGCAGCTCGTGATGCGCTTCCGAGCCTTCCGCGAGCAGGCTTGAAAGCGCTTGCCGTAGTGCTTTTCGCGGACCACTGCCTGCCGCGAATAGAGCGTTGAGGCTCGGCGCGGTGGCGAGAGAATGGAGTTCGCCCGGCAGATGCGAGGCGATGCGTCCGAGATCGAGAATTTCGTCGCCGATCGCCACACCGATGCGCGGCGCGTCATTGCCGGTCGAGAAGACGCCGAGCGGCAGGTTCTGGATCGGGAAATCCGGATGGCCGCTGGCGCTCGCTACCCAGCTTTGGAGCTTAGGGTCATGCGTCGCGTCGAGTTCTTGCGCGTGAGCCATCCAATCGTTCCTCGTCTTTAAAGTCGCACATCCAGAGCTCTCATGCTGAGGAGGCCTCCTTTAGAGGCCGTCTCGAAGCACGAGGGCGTTTCCAGTGTTCTCTGGACGATCCTTCGAGACGCCCGCTTTGCGGGCTCCTCAGGATGAGGGTGGAGAGGGTTTTGCAAGCGAGCCTCAAAGTGATGCAGAAGCGCGCGTCATCGTAGAGCTTGCCGCCACGGAAGGTGTCGCTTCATCCAGCGCCGTCAAATCTCTCCCGCGTGTCTCCTTCGACAACAGCACGCAGAGAATGGCGGGCACGGCGACGCAAGTCGCATAGATCGCCACCGAAAATGGCGTGCCGGTCTTCTCCAGCAGGATCGTGCCGATGATCGGCGCGACGGAGCCGCCGATGACCGAGGCGACTTGGTAGCTGGTCGACATGGCGGTGTAGCGCACCGAAGTCGGGAAAATCTCGGTGAAGAAGGCCGACATGCCGCCGACGATGATGCCGTGGAAACTCAACGTGATCAGCGTCATCCGGAGCAAGGCTGAAGGATCGCCGCCCTTTTCCAGCGTGAACAGACCGAAGCCGGCGGCGATCGCGCCGATCAGGCCGATCAGCATCACCGGTCGGCGGCCAATCAGGTCAGAGGCATAGGCCGCGATGAAGATCATCACCACTTCCAGCGCCGAGCCCCAGAGCAGGGCGTTCAGGCCGACGCCGCGTGGGAGCGCGAGATAGGTCGTCGTCATGATCAGGAAGAAGGTGGTGAAGAGGTAGAGCATGGTGTTCTCGGCCGTCTTCACCAGTAGCACCTGGCCCATGGGCTTGAGATTATCGCCAAGCCGGGCGGTGAGGCTTTCGGCCGGCCGGCCGCGCTTGCTCTCCATCGCCTCAACGAAGGCGGGGGATTCCTCGATGCGGCTGCGCACCCAGAAGCCGAAGAGCACCAGCAGGATCGAGGCGAGGAAGGGCACGCGCCAGCTCCATTCGAGGAAGGCTGGGCCGCCCCAGAACCCCTGCACCCAGCCGATCACGGCTGCCGCTATGACATTCGCCGCCGGGCCGCCGATCATCGGGAAGGCAGTCCAGAAGCCGCGCCGCTCGGCGGGCATGGATTCGGCTACGATCAGCAGTGCACCCGTCGCTTCGCCGCCGACGGCGACGCCTTGCAGCACGCGCATCAGCACTAGCAGGGCAGGGGCGAGGATGCCGGCCTGCGCATAGGTCGGCAGCACGCCGATCAGCACCGTCGCCAAGCCCATCAGTAGCAGGCTCGCCACCAAAGTGCGCTTGCGGCCGATCTTGTCGCCGAGTGTGCCGAAGACGATGCCGCCGAGCGGGCGTGCAATGAAGCCAACCGCATAGACCGAGAGCGAGAGGATGATGCCCATGTAAGGGTCGCTGGTCGGGAAGAAGACCTTGTCGAACACCAAAACCGACATGGTGACGAATATGAAGAAGTCGTACCACTCGACGATGGTGCCGATGGCGCTCGCCGCGATCAGCCGGGCGCGGGCGTTCTGGTTGAGTTGCATGCGTTTCGGTCCCCCAATTTTCATTCTTGATCCTTCCCCTTGATGGGGAAGGTGGTCCAACCAAGTCGGGCTTGCCCGACTTGGTCATTGTAAATGTTCGATCTGCGGAACACCGCAGATCGATGGACCGGATGGGGTGGTAAGCGCTTCGTTTGGAAGCGCCGGGCTTCCACCCCCTCCGTCAGCTCCGCTGACATCTCCCCCATCGAGGGGAAGGACTATCCCGTTACGGTTTCTCCGGATCGAAATACTTCTTCAGCCCCTGCCAGCAGTCGACATAGTCCTCCTGCAGTTGCGGCAGTCCGGCCGCATAGGCCGTCACCTTCTGCGGAAAGCGGCTTTCGAACATGAAGGCCATCGTGTTTTCGAGCTTGTGCGGTTTCAACTCTACATTGCTCGCCTTCTCGAAGGCGCTGGCGTCCGGTCCGTGCGGCAGCATGCAGTTGTGCAGGGAAAAGCCGCCCGGCTCGAAACCGCCGCCGGTTTTGGCGTCGTACTGGCCGTAGATCAGCCCCATGAACTCGCTCATGATATTCATGTGGTACCAGGGTGGGCGGAAGGTGTTTTCGGCGACCAGCCAGCGATCGGAGAACAGTACGAAATCGATATTCGCGGTGCCGGGCGTTTCGGAAGGCGCGGTCATCACGGTGAAGATCGACGGGTCGGCGTGGTCGTAGAGCACGGGGCCGACTGGCGAATAGCGGCGCAGGTCGTATTTGTACGGCGCGTAATTGCCGTGCCAGGCAACCGCATCGAGTGGCGAATATTGCAACTCTGTTGCCCAGAGCGTGCCACCCCATTTGACGGTCATCTGCGAGGGCGCGTCGTGATCCTCGTAGGCCGCGACAGGGGTAAGGAAATCGCGCGGGTTGGCGAGGCAGTTCGCACCGATCGGCCCGCGCTCGGGCAGGGAAAAGGTGCCGCCGTAATTCTCGCAGACATAGCCGCGCGCCTCTGCGCCATGCAGCTCAATGCGCACCTTCACGCCGCGCGGCAGGATCACGCATTCGCCGGGCTCAGCGTCGATGACGCCGAACTCTGTGCAGAAGCGGAGCGCACCTTGCTGCGGCAGGAAGAGCATCTCCCCATCGGCATTGTAGAAATACTCGTCCTGCATTGAGCGGGTGGCGAGATAGATATGCGAGGCCATGCCGGCCTGCGCGCCGGCATCGCCCGCTGTCGTGATCGTGTGCAGGCCCTCGATCACCGACAACCGTTCTTTCGGCAGCGGGATCGGGTCCCAACGCAGCGGAGCTGGCGGCATTTCATATTCGTTGCAAGGGGCGGTGCGCCAAAGCCGCGCGTCGGTCTTCTTGAACCGGCCCCAATGCTGCACCGTGGGGCGGATGCGATAGAGCCATGAGCGCTCGTTGGTGGTGCGCGGCGCGGTGAAGGGCGAGCCGCTGATTTGCTCGGCATAGAGGCCATAAGGGCATTTCTGCGGGGAGTTGCGGCCGATGGGCAGGGCGCCGGGCAGAGCTTCGGTCTCGAACCCGTTGCCGAAGCCGCTCATATAGCCCGGCGTGACGGAGCCGGGGAGCGGACGATGCGCGGCCGGTTTGGCCTGAATGTTCATGGCCGTTTCCTTCGTTCCTGTCGGCGCTTTCTCAATCGCCTTGTCTAATCTCATATCATATGAGATTAATTTTCCAAGCTGGTTTCGCCGGATGAATTTCCATCCGCCAATATGGACGAACGGGCGGTCGAGACCAGATAAATTAGAGAGGCCGTTTGAAAAGGCCAGCTTAGCCAATGTCATTCCCGACCACCGGAGGCGGAGCGGGAATCCAGGAGTCGGTGCTCTAAGCCCTCTGGATTCCCGCTCGCGCTTCGCGCGTCGGGAATGACACTGGAAATGGGCAGTGGCGTTTCAAGATGCCATCGAGAACAACAGGGAGAAAACGCAATGTCCGGATTTGCGAGCAGCAACGATCTCGCCGAGAAGAAGATATCCTTCGAGGAACTCGGGCCGGGGCTTTACGGCTACACGGCCGAGGGCGACCCGAATTCCGGCGTGGTGATCGGCGACGAGTCGGTACTGGTCGTCGATGCGCAGGCGACGCCGATCATGGCGCGCGATGTGATCGCCCGCATCCGCACCGTCACCGACAAGCCGGTGCGCCATATCGTGCTCAGCCATTATCACGCAGTTCGTGTGCTCGGCGCTTCCGGTTATGAGGGGGCGCAGATCATCGCTTCGGACGTCACTCGCGACATGATCGTCGAGCGCGGCCAGCAGGATATGGATAGCGAAATCGGCCGTTTTCCCAGACTTTTCCGAGGTCGCGAGAGCATTCCGGGCCTCACCTGGCCGCATGTCACCTTCCAGGAAAAGATGACGCTGTGGCTCGGCTCACGCGAGGTGCAGATCATCCATATCGGCCGCAGCCATACGGCGGGCGACACCGTGGTCTGGTTGCCGAAGGAACGCGTGCTCTTCGCCGGCGATACGGTGGAATTCGGCGCGACGCCCTATTGCGGCGATGCGCATTTCGGCGACTGGCCGGGCACGCTTGAAGCGGTGAGGGCGCTTAAGCCTGGAAAGCTAGTGCCGGGGCGTGGCCGCAGCCTGATGAACGAGGCCGAAATCGCGGAAGGCGTCGGCGGCACGGCGAGCTTTACGTCGGACCTGTTCGGGCTGGCAAAGAAGGCAGTCGCCGAAGGCAAGGACCTGCATGCCTTCTACGAGATGGCGATGGCGGCGATGCGCCCGAAATACGGCCATTGGGTCATCTTCGAGCATTGCATGCCCTTCAACGTGTCCCGTGCTTTCGACGAGGCCAAGGGGCTCGACAAGCCGGTGATCTGGACGGCGGAGCGCGATGTCGAGATGTGGCGGGCGCTGGAGGGCAAAGGGCCGATGAAATCGGCGGAGGCGAATGGGTAGCGTTGCGCTCGCGCCCCGCACTTGATGCGGGGCCTATAAACGCGACCTGGTCGGAGGCTACGGGTCCCGCATCAAGTGCGGGACACGAGATCCCTGAGCTACTCCTGCTCTACTCCCTCGCCGGAAAGCTCCGTCGCGATTCCGTCGAGCTTGGTCAGTATCGCTTCCAACTGCGCCAGTTCCTCCGCCGTTAGCGCGTTCACAAGTGCCGCTTGCAGTTCGCGCGCCAGCGGCACGATCTGGCGGTAAACGCCGCGCCCCTTCGCCGTCAGTTTCAGCATATGCGCGCGCTGGTCGCGCGGGTGGGTGGTACGGTCGATCAGGCCCTTGTCGGCGAGGCGGATCGCGGCACGGCTGACTTTGACGCGGCTCATGGCGGTGCGCTCGATCACCTCCTGCGTCGAGCGCACAGGCACCTCGCCAGTCACCGCCATCACGCGCCATTCCTGGATCGAGAGGCCAAAGCGCTTCTCGTAGCGCTCCGCGAAAAGGGCGCTGACCTTCTCCTGCACGACCGACAGCCGATAGGGCAGGAACTCGCCAAGGATCAGCGGTTCCTCATCCTCTGCGCGCTGCTTCGGCCCCGCCATCGACTCAGATGCTCCCGTTCGCGCCTGTTACAGGCGAGAACGATTCGTGAGTCAATTCAGGGCGTTCGCGGCAGGAGTGGAGGTGGTGATTCCGGCGGTTGAGAAAGTGATTCAACGCCAATGTCATTCCCGACGCGCGAAGCGCGAGCGGGAATCCAGAGGGTATCGAGCGCCGACTGCTGGATTCCCGCTCCGCCTTTGGCGGTCGGGAATGACACCGGATTTCAAGCTGCTGGCTTCACCGCATTCATCGTCAGCAGCTCATAGGTCGCAACCGTCTCGTCCTTGTCGGTCGTGATCTCCACATCCCAGCGCACCTCGCCATATTGCGCGTTACGCGGCGATTTCTCCTTGGCGGTCAGGCGCACCTTGATCGTCTCGCCGGGCTGGATGGGTTTTAGGAAGCGCAGGTTGTCGAGGCCGTAATTCGCCAGCACCGGGCCGGGATCTGGGTCGACGAAGAGGCCGGCGGCGAAGGAGAGCAGCAGGTAGCCATGCGCGACGCGGCCGGGGAAGAACGGGTGGCCCTTCGTCGCTTCCTCGCTCATATGGGCGTAGAAGGTATCGCCGGTGAATTCGGCGAAATGCTCGATATCTTCCAGCGTCACCATGCGCGGCTTCGAGTGGAAGCTCTGGCCGATGCTGAGATCCTCGAAATGGTAGCGGAACGGGTGGCGCTCGGCGGTGATTTCCGGCGCGCCCTTGATCCAGTTCTTCGTGATGCCGGCCAGCATGGCGGGCGAGCCTTGCAGGGCGGTGAGCTGCATGTAATGGCGCAGGCCGCGCATGCCGCCGAGCTCCTCGCCGCCGCCGGCGCGGCCGGGGCCGCCATGCAGCATATGCGGCAGAGGTGAGCCGTGGCCGGTACTTTCCTTGGCGCAATCGCGGTCGATCAGCACGAGGCGGCCGTGGAACGGTGCGACGCCGGAAACGAGATCGGCGGCAGCGCTTTCATCATGCGTGTAGAGTGAGGCGACGAGGCTGCCTTCGCCGCGATTGGCAAGCGTCGCCGCCTCGTGAAGCTGATCGTAACCCATCAGCGTCGCGACCGGGCCGAAAGCCTCGACCGCATGCACGGCGGTGGCCGTCGCCGGGTTTGCACAGTGGAGCAGCATCGGCTGCAGGAAGGCGCCGCGCTTGGTATCCGCGCCGGTCACCTCGAAATGCTCCGAGCCGCCGAAGAGCAGCTCGGTTTCCGCCTTGAGCTTGCCGAGCTGGGCGAGCACGTCGCGGCGCTGGTCGAGGCCGACGAGCGGACCCATGCGCGTCGCTTCCAGCGATGGATCGCCGATCTGAACCTTCGCCAGGCGATCCTTCAATGCGGCTGCTACGGCCTCGATCTGGCCCTTCGGCACAATGGCGCGGCGGATGGCCGTGCATTTCTGCCCGGCCTTGACCGTCATCTCCTTGGCGACCTCCTTGATGAAGAGGTCGAATTCCGGCGTGCCGGCAACGGCATCAGGCCCAAGAATCGCGGCATTCAGCGAATCCCGCTCGGCGATGAAGCGCACGGCGTTGCGGGCGATGGTCGGATGCCGCTGGAGCATTTCGGCAGTCGCGGCCGAGCCGGTGAACGACACGACATCTTGTCCGGTCAGGTGATCGAACAAGTCGCCGGTCGAGCCGATGACCAGTTGTAGCGCACCCTCGGGCAGGATTTTCGATTCTGCGATGATCCTGACCAGCGCATGAGCGAGATAGCTCGTCACGGTTGCGGGTTTGGTGATGACCGGAACGCCGGCGAGCAGGGCAGGGGCGAGCTTTTCCAGCATTCCCCAGCAGGGGAAGTTGAAGGCGTTGATATGCACGGCAACGCCGGTGAGGCTGGTCACGATATGCCGGCCGATAAAGCTGCCGCCGCGCGACAGGGCTTCCACCGGGCCGTCAATGAGAAAGGTGCTGTTCGGCAGCTCGCGCCGCGCCTTCGAGGCATAGACGAACAGCGTGCCGACGCCGCCATCGATGTCGATCAGGTTGTCGCCGCGCGTCGCGCCGGTCTGGTGCGAGAGCTTGTAGAGCTCTTCCTTCCGGCCATCGATGAACTGCGCCAGCTTCTTCAGCATCTCGGCGCGCTGGTGGAAGGTGAGGCGCTTGAGGTTCGGCCCGCCGACGCTGCGCGCGTGGTTGAGCGCCGCCGCCATGTCGAGCCCGCCGCTTGCCGCTTCCGCTACCACATCGCCGGTGACGGCGCTGCGGATGCCGGTCGTTTCCTTGCCGGCGGACAACCAGCGCCCTTCCACGAAACTTTCGAGTTTCATCCGAAGCGACCTCCCAAAAAGTTTTGCGCGGCTCTTTGGCGGCCGTGCTTTCTGTATTTCACCGACCGACCGGTTAGTCAATGATTGGGCGGCGCGTGAGATGCGAGCGGAGGGCTGAATCATGTTACGACGGTGGCCTGTGAGCAAAAATTTTCGTGATACGTCCGTGACAGCGCCTTCCGAATCCCTCCTCGACCACTTCCATGCGCAAACGCCGATCCGTACTGGTTCGCTGATCGTCAGCATTTTCGGCGACGCCGTGGTGCCGCGTGGCGGCGTGCTGTCGCTGTCCTCGTTGCTGGAGATCACGCGCGCATTCCGCATCGGCGACGGTCTGGTGCGCACCGCCCTGTCGCGACTGGTGACGGATGGCTGGTTCGAGCGCTGGAAACTCGGCCGCAACAGTTTTTACCGGCTGACGCCGAGCGGCAACGAGGCTTTCGCCGCTGCCACCCAGCGCATCTATGCCAGCGCCCCAACGCCCTGGAGTGGCGCGTTCGATCTGCTGATCTTGGATGGTGCGGAGGGGCGCGGCGGCTTGCAAGAAAGCGGTTATGGCATGATCGGGCCGGGCCTGTTCGTTTCGGCCGGCGCCATTCCAGCTGCGGATGGCGCGCTTCACCTTTCCGCCAAGCCGGCCGACACGGCGACGGCGAGAAAGGTCGTCGCAAAGGCCTGGCCGCTGGACGAGATCGCCGCCCGATATGGGCGCTTTCTCGCCGTCTATCAAAGACTACCTGCCGGGCTTGCCGCTGCAAAGTCAGCGCCGCTGGACGCGCTCGTCATGCGCATCCTGCTGATCCACGATTTCCGCCGCGCCGTGCTGCGTGACCCGCTGCTGCCGGTGGAGTTGCTGCCGGAGGGTTGGCCGGGCTCGCAGGCGAGGGGGCTTTGCGCGGAGATCTACCGGCTTCTCGTCGGCCCTTCGGAAGCCTGGCTCGATGCGCATGCGGAAAATGATCACGGTGCGCTGCCGAAGGCTTCGACTTCCTTTGCCAGCCGCTTCCGATAGAGGCTGCTCCGAAAGCGTGGTTCTACGGTGTCATTCCCGACGCGCTTCAGCGCGCGCGGGAATCCAGAGTCGCTTGTGCGCCGACTCCTGGATTCCCGCTCCGCCTTCGGCGGTCGGGAATGACACTGGAAGAGGTCGGAGCGGCAGTCCTTGGCTTGGAAATGTGTTACATAAATATATTTACTTGCGAAAATTTCGTGACATATTAGGGCCAATCAATATGGGAGGCTTGCGGCATGTACACCCAGGCTCTGAACGCCAAGGACAATGCGGTTCGCGCCGTCTCGGCGGAGGAAGCAGCGCTTGAGGCAAGATTCCAGTCTCGCGTCGATGCGGAAGAGCGTATCGAGCCGAATGACTGGATGCCGGAAGCCTATCGCCGCACGCTCGTCCGACAGATTTCCCAGCACGCCCATTCCGAGATCGTCGGCATGCTGCCCGAGGGCAATTGGCTCACCCGTGCGCCGTCGCTGAAGCGCAAGGCGGCGCTGCTCGCCAAGGTGCAGGACGAGGGTGGGCACGGGCTTTATCTCTACGCGGCCGCCGAGACGCTCGGTGTGGCGCGGGAGGAACTGGTCGACCAGCTTCTCAGTGGCAAGGCCAAATATTCCTCGATCTTCAATTATCCGACGCTGACCTGGGCCGACATCGGCGCGATCGGCTGGTTGGTCGATGGCGCGGCGATCATGAACCAGATCCCGCTCTGCCGCTGCTCCTATGGACCCTATGCGCGCGCCATGATCCGCGTCTGCAAGGAGGAGAGTTTCCACCAGCGCCAGGGCTACGAGATCATGCTGACGCTTTCGCGCGGCACGAGCGAACAGAAGCAGATGGCGCAGGACGCGCTGAACCGCTGGTGGTGGCCCTGCCTGATGATGTTCGGCCCCTCCGACAGCGAAAGCCAGCATTCCGACCAGTCGACGCGCTGGAAGATCAAGCGCTTTTCCAACGACGAGCTGCGCCAGAAATTCGTTGACGCCACCGTGCCGCAGGGCCATTTCCTCGGCCTGACCTTTCCGGACAAAGACCTCGCTTTCGATGAGGCGAGCGGTCATTGGCGCTTTGGCGAAATCGACTGGAACGAGTTCCGCAATGTCGTCGCCGGCAACGGCCCCTGCAACAATCAGCGCCTGAAACAGCGCCGCGAGGCGCATGAGAGGGGCTCCTGGGTGCGCGAGGCGGCGCTGGCCTATGCCGAAAAACGCGCGGCGCGCAACCGCGTTGCGCCGATGGCGGCAGAGTAACGCTCATGCGGCGCCATCTGGCCGAACTGAATATCGCCAAGCCACGCTACGCGCTGGATGATCCACGCATTGCGGATTTCATGAATGCGCTCGATCGCGTCAACGCCATTGCCGAGCGTAGCGAGGGCTTCGTCTGGCGCTTGAAGGATGAGGCCGGCAACGCAACGGCGATCGGCGGTTTCGATGATCCGGCGATCATTCCCAACCTGTCGGTTTGGGAAAGCGCCGAACATCTCGAACGCTTCGTCTGGCTGACCGTTCATAAGCAGTTCTACGGCCGCCGTGGCGAGTGGTTCGAAAGCCGTGAGGCTCCACATTTCGTGATGTGGTGGGTGGAGGCTGGCCACCAGCCGAGCCTAGCGGAAGCGCGCGAGCGGCTCGAATATCTGACAGCCCATGGCCCTAGCGAGCACGCCTTCGGCTGGGAGAGCCTGCCAAACATCAAGCTGTGGCTCTCGCAGCGCTGCGCCTGAAGGAGGGATGTGATGCCTGAGGGAAAAATTCCGCTTTGGGAAGTGTTCATCCGTTCGCGCAACGGCCTTGCCCATAAGCATGTCGGCTCGCTGCATGCAGCGGATGCCACCATGGCGCTGCAGGCAGCGCGGGATGTCTACACGCGGCGCGGGGAGGGGCTGTCGATCTGGGTCGTGCCCTCCAACGCCATCATCGCCTCGGACCCATCCGACAAGGAGGTGATGTTCGAGCCGACGGCCTCGAAGATCTACCGGCACCCGACCTTCTACGAGGTGCCTGACGATGTGGGGCATATGTGATGCCGACCACCTCGATCGCCTTCACCGAAACGCCGCTGCTGACCTATGTGCTGCGCCGTGCCGATGACGCGCTGGTGCTCGGCCATCGGCTTTCCGAATGGTGCGGTCACGGGCCAATGCTGGAGGAGGATATCGCGCTCGCCAATATCGGGCTCGACCTGCTTGGCCAGGCCCGTTCGCTTTACGATCTTGCCGGCGCGATCGAGGGATCGGGGAAGACGGAAGACGACTTTGCCTATCTGCGCGATGTGAACCAGTACCGCAACTGCCTGCTGGCCGAGCAGCCGAATGGCGATTTCGCGGTGACGATCGTCCGGCAGTTCCTGTTCAGCGCCTTCATCGATCCCTATTGGCGCGCAATGATAGGCTCGAAGGACGCGCGGCTGGCGGCAATCGCCGCAAAGGCCGAGAAGGAAACGGCTTATCACCTGCGCCATACCTCGGAATGGCTGATCCGGCTGGGCGACGGCACGGCCGAGAGCCAGCGCCGGGCGCAGACGGCGCTCGATGACCTCTGGATGTTCACCGGCGAGCTGTTTGCGAAGGACGAGGCGGACCAGGCGCTGATCGATGCCGGTATTGCGGCCGATCCGGCGAGCTTGCGCGTGACCTTCGACCAGACCGTGGCTGCCGTGTTGGAGGAGGCGACGCTTTCCCGCCCGGCGGATGGCTGGATGCAGCAGGGCGGGCGCTCCGGCAAGCACAGCGAGCATCTCGGTTTCATCCTCGCCGACCTTCAGTTCCTGCAGCGCAGTTATCCCGGAGCCACGTGGTGAGCGTTGTCGATATTGGCAATGCAAAACCCTCTCCCCGTGGGGAGGGGGGAACGCTCGAACGCGCCCATGCCGCCGCCGCTTCCGTCTGCGATCCGGAAATACCGGTACTCACCATCGCCGATCTCGGCGTTCTGCGCAGCGTCGACCTCGCTGCGGATGGCGCCGTCGAAGTCACCATCACGCCGACCTATTCCGGCTGCCCCGCCATGGACGTGATCGGCGTCGATGTGCAGGTCGCGCTGGCCAAGGCGGGATTCGAGAAGGCGCGTGTGCGCCTGGTGCTTTCGCCAGCCTGGACCACGGACTGGATGAGTGAGGCGGGCAAGGCGAAACTTGCCGCCTACGGCGTCGCGCCGCCCAGGGC
>OUNM010292961.1_pt1 | contig 15630 bp, 16 predicted proteins | sample 1769961 | NCBI WGS metagenome assembly OUNM01 (sample SAMEA3914820, study PRJEB12502) | metagenome | biome: forest; material: soil | place: USA | collected 2012-03-12 | depth 0.3 m | reverse complement strand
TGTGTGCGGCAAGCCTGGCCATAATGCCCGCACTTGCCAGGAGGTTGCAGAAGCATCTGATTCAGCTGCTTCTGATGTAATTATTGTTGGTTCTTAGTGTTGTAGTGTAGCAATTGAGGATAGAGTTTGGTAGGGTAGTAGGAGGTGTTCCACTCGCTTGTCTGTTCCACTCGCTTATCATGCACGTTATAGTAGGCACCCACTGCCGCACCCACCGACTATACCCACTGACTACAACCACCTACTCCTGCACCCCAGCCCAGGCACTGCACCCACTGCCCGGCACCAACCACAACACCCACCTGCCCAGAGCCACCCGCCAATGCACCTACCCCCAAGACACCCACCTAGCCAAAGCACACATATAACCACCAGCCGGGCAATCAAGTCGAGGTAGACAACTGAAGCGTTCAGGTCGAGCACGGTCCGGCAGTCGGATCGAGGGCAGCCGCTCGGGCAGTCGCGCAGGCAGTCAAGTAGTTGGAATCGTTCATTAGTTATTAAGCAGATCAAGTTACAACAAAGATACTTAAGTCGTTTAGTTACTTCCTTTTTCCTTCCTTCCTTCCTTCTTTCTTTCTTTCCTTCTTTCCTTCTTTCCTTTTTCCTTCTATTCTTCTTTACTTCCTGCCTTATTTTTTTCTTCATCTCTAATTACTTTATCGCTCTACGAGAATAGAAAAAAATAGTACAAGCTGATCAGTGAAATCCATAGGGCGACTGACACAGCATGTTGAAATAGCATAGGTAACAAGTCTCGTAAACCGCATTTTCCCGCTACGGTACATAAATGTGTGTCTATAAGGCACAATGTCGTAATCTCATAACTAGAAAAAAGAAAATGAAAAAGAAAACCTCACAAGACATGAAAGAAACGTGCTAGCCCTAAGTAATGCAGCCCATTCTAGAACCAATCCCCGATGGTGTGGCGGTACAAATATTGATACAACCCTGCTTCAACTCCTCGAGGTACAAGCGAGCTCAGCGGCGAGGCCGCGAGCACACAACTTGCTCCTCTCTCCGAACAATCACATGTCACCCGTTGGTGTGCTGAGCTACAAAGAGGGCCAGTCCGGGCGCAGCCGCAGCTGCATGCCGGCCGAGATCCAGGGCAGACGGGGATCTCATATAGCGGACCTGCTACGAGCCGTCAAGGCCCAGCACCACCCAGGGGTCAACATCGTCGTCCACCACCTCCTCCAACACAGCCACCGGAGCCACATCCTCATTCCTAGCAACACACCCGCCAAGCACCGCCCATGCCAATTCGTCATCCTCCTTCTCCTCCTCAGAACAGCAGGAAACCTCAGAAACCGAAACCGAATCAAGGAAATCGTCGGCCGACACATCAGACACGTCAGCGTCGGCCAGCTCGTAGATGACCGTCAGCCGAGGGGCATCTTCGTGGACGGCTGTCCTCGTTTGCCGTGGCTCGTCCACCACCACGGTGCCGTGCGAAGAGCCGTAAGTGGAACTGGAAAGCAACCAGCGGGCCAACGCCTCGTCCTCTCCAAACGCCGAAAACGCCAAATCGACAGCGCAAGACAGCGAAACAAAACCGATCCTCCTCTCGCCCTCCTCCCTCCTGCCGCGCTTGGCAGGCCTCACGCGCAGCGAGTACGCCGGCTCCTCCCGGACGATCTGCGCCAGCGAGAACCCGGCCCCGCGCTCGTGCTCGTCGTCGTACAGCAGACCCAGGCGGTACAGCTCCGCGACCTCGTCTGCATCCGCCTCGTCGAGCTCTTCCCTCTTCCGGCGCATCGCTACGGGAGTGCCGTCGGCTGACCGCCGCCGCTTGGCCGTCTTCTCGTCGCGGAAGGCATCCTGGCGCTCCAGCGATGGTGGCCGGCGCCTGGTCCCGGAGGATGAGCAACTCCTGCTCCGGCTATGGTAGCGCTCTGGGTGGTTGTTGCTGCTGTTGTTGTGGTATTGGTAATGGTGATGGAGGTTGTTGCTGCTGTTGTTGATCGTGGCGGTCCACTCGCCAGGGAGAAGGAGAGCGGACCGGGCCAGGGCACAACCTTCGTCTGCGTCTGCAGCCCAGGGGTTCCGCGGTTTTATGTGGTGCGTCTCAGCGGCCGCCGGATGGACAAGTGTGTCGGAGGGGGTATGCTGCTGCCGCAGGCGGGTGGTGCGCAGGCGGTGGGCCTTTCGGTGGGCGCTGGGGTGAGGTCGGTTCCCACAAGACTCGTTGTGCCTGGCGTGGGCGTGGGCGTGGGCGTAGGCCTGGCGAGTTCCATCTTGGCAGGAGCGGCGCGACTGCTTGGTGGCGTGGTGCCGGGGCCGGTATATGGCCGGCTCGGCAGCGTCTAGGTCCGGATCGGACTCGGGAGACACGGAGTGCCCACCCGGGGGAGCAGCCCCGGGGGTGAATAAAGGGAAGGAGGAGGAATCCCGGAGCAGAAGACCCATGGTGGGCTTTATAGGTAGGCGGTGGAGAGTGAGATGTGCACTGATGAGGTGGCCTCGTCGGCTTGTTTTTTTCTTTTCCCTCTTGTTCTTCTTCTCTTTGCAATTGCAATGTGCGGTTGACTGATGCAGGCAGGGATTGAGGACTCGCCGATGATGCAAGAAAGGCGCAAAACGTCTGACCGAAGCCAGGCGAAGACGGCAGAATAATGGAACGGGGTCATTGTCTTATACGGAAAGCCCAGAAAGGCGCATTCTGTCACACATCGGGCGTGCTTATTGGCCTCGTCTGCGGCGGCGTTGGAGTCATGGCTTGCCGCCTGGTCGGCCGAGTTGGTCGGGCAGGACCCCCGGTTGGCCCCGGTTTAGGCGGTGGTGGGCGGAGATGGCGTGCGATTGGTGCCATGGCGCCTGTGACTCACCACGCTGCCCCTTTGGGACGCTCTGGCGGTGGCAGGGCCAGGCAGAGCAGGTCGCCTGGGTGTCGCCTGGCTGGAGGCGCCTCCCCCCCTGCCAGTTGCGCAAGGCAGAACCCCCACAGCGCACTGCAGCGGGAGGCCGTCATGCGCATCATTAGGTTGATCTGATCTTCGCCAATTGCCGCGGCGTGTTGGGGATGGTGTCGCGATAAACAAAATCCTCCAAATTCCAGGGCGGTCATTTGAGACTTTCTCAGCCCACCACCACTGACTGGGCGACTACCCATCTTCGGACTTCAATCGACACATCGACGATTGTTCTGCCAACCGCCGAGTGTTCCCGCGTTTCCGGGTCCAAATCGAGCCCACCTCTCCCCACGTGCAGCGTTTCCTTTCCATCCCCTGCCTTTCTTTTGGTCCTTCATTCGTCCGGTTGCTGTTCTCGTGCTCGCGCCGCTCTAGACTCAGACTTGTGAAACTCATCGCCCAACCCCAATCATCAGCGCCACCCGAGTGAGCATTGAACCGCCGCACGTGATGGCCAACCCTCTTGAGCTTCCCGGGAGCCTCACGGCGCTTGCCGGCCATCTGCCGGTGCATCGAAGCGCGGGAAGTGGCACCCCAGGCCCAAGGAGAGTCGGATGATCTCCCAGAAACTTCAACGTCGTAGCTCTCGTCGATGCCGGTTGGCAACTGCTCTCGACAACACCATGATGTCACCCCGAGTACCTCTGGGAGGAAGGGATTTGCAGCTGAACTGGAGGCTGAAGGTACCAAGGCGCATGGGTACCTTAGCTATGTCGACGGGACTCGCTTATCGCGTGTGCGTGTGCTGGGGCCAGCGTGCTAAGATTCCAGCGGCTTGGCGGCGGCGCTGGCATTCATCATGGGTGCGAAAGTGGTATGGAATGATTTGGCATGGTGAAGTGAGTACATTATTCTGTACCAACGACCCTGATCGTAAAGCGTGAATCGCCCAGTACCTAACTGGAAACACCCCGGTCCAGCCCAGCCCAGCCCTGCTCAAACTCCCACCTAATGGGTATCGCAACCGAATGACCAAAAGAAACGCGAAGCCTGGATTGCATGTCTCCCATCTAGGCCTTGGACCGGGTCCTCTCCGGAGCAGCGGGGATGGGCGAGATGTACCCCCTGACTCCCATCTGCGACTGAGCGGCTGGCCCCCTCTCCACACCCATGCTCAGCTCGTGCACCACGTGGACCTCAAACGGGTTGCTCTTGCTGTGCGCAAGCTCAACTTCGCTGCCGTCGATCGAGTCAGTCCCATCACCAGAGCCATGACGGGCTTTGCTGCGCCCATGCGAACCGAGACCGGACTCGAGCGCCGACGGCCCGTTCCGCGCACCGCTCATGCCGCCGGAGCCGGACTTGGCGTAACCCTTGGTGGAGCGGCCGGCCTGGGTGGCGAAGCCGGGGAAGTAGCGGCTCATGAGCGGGCGCAGGGTCGGCAGGCAGGCGCATGTGATGGCCGACGTGAGCTCGCCGATGGACCAGAGCGACGACGTAACGTTCTCCCAGGGGAAGTCCTCGAAGAGCTTGAGGTAGCGGATGCGAACGATCGAGATGATAACGGTGCTGCCGGCATGTCAGTCGCGCGAACAAACAAGGGCCACCCGTGCTCGTGGGGTATCCAAGTGGTCAAGGTGGCGGTGGGAGGGGGCCTTACAAGAAACCAAGGCTGAAAATGGCCAGGAGCATGATCTTGGACGGCCGCGCCAGCTGCAGGGACCAGATGGCCGGCAGCGGCAGCGCAAACACGACCACGTCAGTGATGATGTTACCGCCCGCGTTGATGTACCACTGCGGGATGTTGGGAATGCACGTGGCCTCCACAGTCGAGTCCCAGAACCCGGAGACCGGGTTGCACGTGAAGATGCCGACGAAGACCTGCGACAAGGCCCAGCCGCCGACCACGATGATGCTCCCAATGTAGACGTTCCTCATCTTCTGCACGGCAAGCACGCGGTAGTACTGGAACAAGAAGGCCATCTTAAGAAAAAACAGCGCCGAGCAGTAGAGCACGATGGAGACGTAGAAGTCCTGCGCAGAGCAGGATGGTCAACACTGAGCCGAGGTACGTCACCCGCGAGTTGAAGACTTACCCTCAGATACAGCGGGATATTCGCCGGGTTCATGATGTAAATGTGCCTCCCCAGGCCGTACGTGGTCATGTGGGCGATTGCAATGCCGACGCCATAGGTAACGAGCTGGAATCAGGTCGTTGCTGGTCAGCGCCACGAGAATTCAAAAGGGGAGCGACATTCGACGACACTCACCAATCCAGCAAGACACATGTAATCATCAACGCCCAGCTGCTTGATGACGACCCCACGCGTCCACAGGCGCAGGCCGACCATCGTGGTCGACCATAGCAGGCAAAAGACCACGGAGCCGATGACGGTGGCCCGCTGGTCCTCGTAGGCGTTCGGGGGCAGCTCTGCTGCTGAAGCCATGGCTGGCTCTGGATGATGCGGGGTCCGGCCCGTGGAGATGTGGACGCCGAGCGATGATCACTTCAATGGGTACTCCGCAGGAGCAGGCTTGGTTGCAGCGACGGTCAAGGGCGGTCCAGTTTGAGTTCCACTTTCTCGGGCAGCTCCAAGACTCCAAGTTGCTCGGAAAACATCTCGACTCCCCGCGTCCACGGTGCCGGACCCTCCCTCTAAATATGTGCTCCATGGGCACTATCCTTCGCTTCGATCTCCACCTCCCCTCGTTTGCCACCAGGTGACGATCCATCTCGCCTGAGCGCAAAGACCACCGAGCGTGAGGTGTGGGAACAGTGGGAACGGGATCCGAAGCTAAGTCGCTAGCCGACCACACGTCGGTTGCGATGATGCCACGGCGGCCGGGGTGAGGACGCGGGGAAGGTGGTCCAGGTGGACGAGGGCTGGGAAATCCCGGGGGTGGGCGAGACCAAGCTTTCGCGGATGCCGAGCTCCTGGAGATTTCTGGGCAAGGGATGTGCTTGCGACAGCTGTGGCGTTTGCTGGGTGCGAGGTGTTTGGTATCTCGTTGGTGCTCTCATCAACAGACAGTCTTCAGCGCCACTCAATACACTAAGGGACTTTACTACTACAGTAGTGCGCTGCATGCCAGAACCCGGAGGCGATCCAAGCACGCCAGGGATCTTGCGACGTTTCCGCATTCGTGTGGGTAGCAGCGAATCACAGTGAACCGAAGCCGCGAAGCGGGCCAGAGCGCGCCATCCGGCCGGGCTTCGACGGTGAGCGCCACCGCGCGCTCTGTTCGTCCATGGCACCCCAAGCCCCCCAAACATGCCCCCTTTCATCGGTGCCCAGCCAGGCCTCGTGGGGTGCAAGCTGGTTGCGAATGCGAAAGGCAATCAGGACGACCGGGTACCTGGAAATTCGCTAGTTTCGTGGAGTCCTGGCCTTCCCGCCTGTGCTGGGACCCGCACTCTCCCGCCCATGCCCCGGACCTGACTTGAGTTGGTCAAACACGCGCTCATCCTTCGAGGCAGCCCTATCGGCCGAGTCAGGAATGGCCCACCGGAATAGTCAGTCCTATCTGCATTGCGATCCCAGCACATACTGCAGACAGAAGACATGCTGTGTACCATGGAATGCAGTGTACATGCTATTAGTACTCGGTAGGGACACGCGTGATTTTGTCGATAAACCATCCCAGACAGGTTAGGATGCAGCCCGCCCTGCCGAGTTCCGGGCTGCCAAGGATCGCGTTCCGGGTACAGCCAACAGGGGGAGAACATCGCCTGTTCCGGGCAGGCCATGGCGCCGTGTTACTGCGTTATCCACTTCTCATCACACGCTTGGACTTGAATCCTCGTCTGTGCGCACGGAACATTTGCGCTAGGAGTGCAGGAAAATGCCCGCAAGCGCATCCTCCCACACACCATCCATCAGCCAACAGCGACGGAAGATGAGCAGCTCTTACCCGGTTTTTCCTTCCAGAGATTACCGGCCGGCGGCCGGCCACGAGACAGGCGGGTGATCTCTTCTGACCCGAAACGCTGGGACTTTCTCCCTGGCCGGCACAGCATCCCGAGGCCACCGCAGGGACACGAGGGTTTTGCTGTGTTCCTTTCTGGACAGTCTTCCCCCTTGCAAGCTTCTGGCCCCTTGGCCCCTTGACCCCTTGACCCTGGACCGTGAACTGGACCCGACCCCTGGACCATGACCGTCGCAGCCCCTCTTCGGATGCCAAGAATGTTGCATTCGAGAACAAAACCATCGGCCAACCGGCCCCCAAATGGGGAATAGGGGCTCGCCAGGGGCTCACCACGGGCGTCACCGGGTGAATGTCTCCGCGCAGCATGCACAGGCTATCAATCATGCCCCGGGGCCCCCGGCGAGCCCCGTCGCCCGTCTGGGAAACGGCACCGACGCCGTGCCTCGCGGAACCCGGCTCGCAGGCTCAACCAAATTTAGTATTAGCTATTAGCAGCCACGCGGCTATACACAGTAATTATAACAAATAATGTAAGTCAAATGTTCGGTACGCTACTGCTAGCGAACGGACCAACGTGCCACCCAGCAATTCCTCCTCTGCCGAAGGCGTGCTCTCTTCAGAGTTTTTAAGCTGGTCCCAGACCCTTCTCAGATTCGGAGAGGAACCATCCTCGACCGAACAAGTTTCACCATTGTCTTCCGTTTCCTCCCAAGACGAACGCAATGGCCCCTCTGAAGTGGATCGCTGGTCTGGTGTTGGCTGGGTCGCTCGTCTCGTGTGCCCCACAAGCCGATGTTGCTGACCCGCCCGCGGCGGTTGATGCAACCACGTCGGACGACGGATCGCCCGACATTGGCAGTCTGTTCATCGCGGATCTGATCGCCAACGCCACCGCGGCCGCGGAGGAGCAGCAGGCGGCCCAGAAGCGCTCCCTCTCGTGCTCCCAGGACGACTCATTGGTCGTCAACCTGGGCTATGCCAAGTACCGGGGCTATCACGACTCGTCGACAGGCCTCAACTACTGGAAAGGGTCCGAGCACATGTCCCGTCCCTCCCCCCTTCACCGCTGCTGACCAAAAGTTGTTCTTGTTGCAGAGTCCGTTACGCGGCCCCTCCCATCGGCAACCTGAGATGGCAGCCGCCTCAGTTCCAGCCGCTCAACCTGCTTGCGCCCATCACGGACGCTAACAGCTTTGGCCCCATCTGCCCGCAGTCGTATCCCGCGGTCCCTAACGCTCCCTACATTCCCGGGAACGAGGACTGCCTGTACCTCAACGTCTATGCACCGCCCAACGCGGCCAACCTGCCGGTGCTGGTCTACATCCACGAGGGTGGATACGGCTTCGGCGATGGCACCCACGACATGACCGAGATCATCAATGCCAACGACAAGGGATTCGTTGCCGTGACTCTGCAGTACCGCGTAGGTGCCCCTCTCTACCAAGAAACGCTCCCTTTTTGCTTTCAACATTGACTAACGTGAGCCCTTCTCTGCCACCAGCTTGGTGCCTTTGGCTGGCTGTCGTCCAGCGAGGTCAAGGACAAGGGTGTTGTCAACGCAGGCCTGCTCGACCAGGCCTTCGCGCTTGCTTGGGTGAAGCTGTTCATCTGCCAGTTTGGTGGCGACCCGTCCCAGGTCACCATCTCGGGCGAGTCGGCCGGCGGCGGCTCAGTCCTGTACCATGGTATCGCCCTGCAGGGCGGCCTCGGCAACCTCTTGTACAAGCAAGGCATTGCCGCCTCGCCCTACCTCCCCTTCCAGTACAAGTACAACGACCCCCAGCCGACCAGCAAGTACTACGCCTTCTCACAGGCCGCCGGCTGCCCGAGCAGCGGCAATGTCTTCAACTGCCTCGTCGGCAAGGACACCAACACGCTTCAGCAGGCTAACTTCGCCGTCACGCAGACGGCGACCTACGGGTACTGGTGAGTAGTATCCCACTCTGACCCCGAGTCCCACGTGCACCATAGGTTCAACACGTGCTGACCTCGCCGTCTCTCTCACAGGGCGTTCTGGCCGGTCACGGACAACGTCTACATCCTGAACCGCCCGACCCAGCAGCTGGCCACCAAGAACATGAACGGCCAGAACCTGCTCGTCGGCCACAACGCCAACGAGGGCGGCCTCTTCGTGCCCCCGACCATCACCACGCAGTCGGATCTGACCGGCTGGCTGCAGGGCGGGCAGTTCCCCAACCTCACGCCGGCGCAGATCAACACCATTCTGGCGGCCAACCCCAACTCGGCCAACACGAGCGCCACGGGCCTGCACTTCGAGACCAACGGCCTCACGGCGGGCGCCACGGCCGTTCAGTACTCGCAGGACGCCAATGGCCAGCAGCAGCGCGGCAACAACATCTACGCCGAGCAAGTCTTTGCCTGCCCGGCCTACTGGCTCGCATCGGCCTACGCCACGACCGGCTCGACCTCGTACCTGTACCAATACAGCGTGCCCTACGCCTTCCACGGCGCCGACGTGGGCGGCTACTTTGGCCCGCAGACGCCCAACCAGTCCAATGACTTTGCGAAGGCCTTCCGCAAGATCTGGGGCAACTTTGTCCGGACGGGCAACCCGTCCATCACGGCTCAGATCGCCAACGGCGCGGCGGCCACGAACCCCAACGCCGCTAACCCGGCCACCAACTGGCCCAAGTGGAGCGACACCGCGCCCCAGCTTCTGGTTCTCAACACGACTGGCGGCACGGCGGTTCAGGGGCCGCTGCCGTGGGGCCCCATCGTGACCACGTTTACCGATCCGGGCCTGAAGAATGCCATCAGCCAAGCTTCGGGTACAACCTGGGAGGGCGGCCGTAAGGCTAGGTGTGATGTGTACAAGAACCTGGGCGCGAGCATTCCGGTCTAAGAGGGGGGATTGTGAGAAGAGAGCCAGGGGTCGGGTCAGGGGTGAGAAACATGATTGTTCAAGCATTTAAATTTGACAGCGACGACCATTCTATTCTAATGTGGTTGAAATTGGAAAGACATGAGTGAACATGTTTTGTTCGTACATTACCTCCTATTCAATTCACTGGCGGCGATAGGGTTCCTTTTGGTGCCGGACTTAACGGATGACGACATCCCGGCACCGGATCGCGATGGCTTACTGTGGTAGACATCCCCCCGCAGCCCAAACCGAAACCGAAAGCTTCTATCCAATGTAAGGTACGCAATTGACAACATGGTGGTATCCTCCGTCCTCGGCCTCTGCTTTCACGGGGCTGGCTACGCCTTTCCAATGGCATCAACAAGCTGGGCGATGATGACAAACAGTCCTGATGACAAACCTGGGATCAGTCACATTGGATGACAAAAGTCGATATCGACCATCCAAAGCACGCAATTCCAGGGGCTACCCTCACGGAATATATTAATATGTAAACAATCCATCTCTATCTCACTCAAGCCCGTTCTACCTCACATCGCTCAACCGCTGCTCCAGCATAACACGATACTCGCAACTACCTTCCTTTCCAGATCGCACAGCACCAACAGCATCCGCCAAAATGAGCCTCACTCTCTCCTCCGTGGTCCTCCCCACCTTCAACAAAGCCCTTTCCACCCTCTCTCACATTCTGACCGCCGCGGCCGAGCACGCCAAGGCGCAGAACCTCGACGCCGACGCCGAGTACTTGGACGCTCGCCTCGCTCCGGACATGCTCCCGCTCACCTTCCAGGTGCAGAACACGACGACCACGGTGCGCCGCACGCTGGCTCGTCTCGAGGGCCGCGAGGACGTGCCGTGGGCCGACGACGAGAAGACAATCGACGACTTGCTCGCGAGAATCGCTAAAACGAAGGCGTTGTTGGAGGGGTATGATGGAGCGGTTGTGGATGGCAGGGCAGGGGAAACTATTGTGATGTGAGTTGTTTTTTTCCCTTTTCTCCAGATGTTCCTGGGGCATGCTTCAGTAGCCTGGTGCTAATGTGTGTGATTTAGTCCCTTTGGGCCCCGGAGCTTGGAATTGACGGGAGAGACGTTGGCGCTGAACCAAGCGGTTCCAAACCTGTTTTTCCATTTGGCCACCGCGTACGCGATTCTGAGGTCCAAGGGTGTGCCGCTCGGGAAGAAGGATTACATTGGGAGCTTCTTGGGTTTCTAAGTGCAGACCTCCTGTAGATGGTGTACGGAGCTCTACACCAACCTGGGGCACTAAAAATCAAATATCCTACCTAGAGTTCGATGCTTACAGAATGTAAAACTCGCCGTGTTTAGCCCACTGAAACCCCTGCACTGCCGGGGTGTTTGGATCTCACAGTGCATGACCGGCTATCACAACATACTATGTACGCGGGATGCCATTGATGAATTCATGATACCTGGGTCCGGCCACTGTATGCAAGATTGAAGTATAAAAAACAATTCAAGTCTGACCTGACGCGGCTTGAACCGGGTGTCACAAACTGGCGTTGGACGATGCCAAGAAGACACTGGAGACGGCGGAACTTAGCCGGCAGTATCTGGCTCCACCGTTACTCTCGAAGATCTGGAAACGCCGAGCGGCCCGATTGTGACAGGTGATTGGTCAATTGCACAGTCACTGTGATTGAGTCTTGGGGGAGGGGAGGGGAACTTCATTTTGCCGTTGGGTATATCAAGATCTCCATATTGGAGACCAATATGGCGGGTCAGATACGGGCCAGCTACGAGCAGATGGATAGGCTGTTCTCTTATTGCATGTTTACCCATATAGACGAGCCCAGGCACGGGGATATACCACACTCTCAGAATACACCGCACTCTCGGAAAGAGTTTATGCAGACCAGAGCCGCCTCGTTTCGTACCGGCGACCAATATGATACTGTCGTATCGTCGGCCGGTGGGAGGGTTTCTAGAAGAAGCGGGAGAAGGCGAGGATGAGATTGAAACACCTATGGCCATCTAAAGATCAACCGTCGGTAAGGGATAATTATAAATTAGGTAACGTTAGTTACTTGTGCTCGCGCTGCCCGTGACATGGCGCCTTGCCCCTGAGTGACAATCCTCGATCACCCTTCGCAACGCCACCTCACCAGCCCGCCGACCAAGGCATTTACTCGTATATCACTCACCCAGGAAAACGAGGGGAATGTCTAAAATGCACAGCCTGAACCTCCTCCTCACTGTTACGGCCCTGGCCCTCAACGCCGCGGCTGCACCGCGCTCCCCATCCCATCCCCTCGTCGCCCGCGATGGGCCCTGCGACGCCTACAGCGAGACCTGCCGCCCGGTAATCCAAGCCAACGCCTGCTTCGCCCAATTTGTCAGGTTTGGTACCAAGGAGCAGGTGCTACAGTGTGTGGACGACCAGGATGAGGCAAGGGCAGAGGAGTTGGTAAGTGCAAATAGTTCCGGTTGTACTGTTGAGCTGTATATTCTGGGGAATGCGGGATGCTAACAAGCAATAACTGTCAGCTTTGCGCGTGCTACGGGTGTTCCGAGACGACAGTACAGGCCTTTGCTACGGGGACGGTGGGTTGTCAGACATCAGCTTGAGTGTCAAGATATGAAATAGACGGATACATAGAAGGAATAATGTGTCTGCACTCGCAAAGCTTTGAGAAAAGGGGCGAGCTTGAAACAAGTTCTCGCGAACTTCTCTTACACCTGCAATTGAGCGGATTGGACAACTTCTTGATTGAAGCCGGAGAAATCCGTGTCACCAGTCGGCGGGGTCACCAGTCGGCGGGAATGTGCTTGGTAAAGCCCTACGATCTCCTTTTTATCACATACGGCGACGTCTGTTCCGACTCTTGAGCCTCAATTTTGAAACGCTGGGTCGTGTAATTACGATATCCTTTTTTGATACGCCCCCATGATAGCAACGTTGCCTCCATTCACACAGACTTCTTGTTCACTTGGCGTGTAGTTTTGAGCACGAGGATAGGAATATTCCAATCTTCAACGACAAGAAACAAGTATTGGCACAGCAGGAGCAAAGCTCGCGCCAGACGTGTCACAAATTTTACGCCGCCAGGAAGAGGAGAGTGGCTGGCGTCTTTCTGTGTTGGGGGCGAGGCGCCCGACACCGTTGAAGTCTCCCTGAGATGCTTGACACATCTCACACAGAGAGACGAGGCGGCAAATAGCTTTTCCCCAAAACTTCAAGGAGATCCAGGAGTATCTGAAATATCAAGATACCAGCAGCACGGGCTACCAGGTATGCCACAGCAACCTCTTGTCCTTTTCAAGATGCGGCGTTTGACTCTCAATGGAGGCTGCACATGCCTGGGTCTAGCCAGGTTGAGGACAGAGGCGAGAAGTGCCTTGAGTCCTGTATAACGGCGATGAAGCTTGGCAGTGGGGGAAAGATAGGGGCGAGAAGGGCAGGAAGTCCAAGACTCGGATGGCAGTCGCTGACTACCAGGTAGGCTCAATTGCCACCAACCAACGGGCATCCTCCCACGGGAAGACACCTAGAGGGCCAGGGATATAACATGCATGAACTTGGCTTAGTAGTAGCTTGATACAAACAACTACTTATCTAACTACTATGTCTTTTCTCCAAGGCCCAAAAGCCAGGTCGTAATGCATTTTTCCTTAGTGTAGGAGTGGTTGGCTTGAATAAGTACCGAAAGTGCTCTTGTCTGAGCACTTGCGGCTAAATTGTGTCCGGAAGTCAAAAGCTTGGAGTCGTTTACGTTTTCTCCGCAGTTGCGCGGTGTAGGCCGGAGATTGCTTGTCTTGCAACTGCCGTAGCCCTTTGTAGCCGGGGATATAGGCCAAACAACAAAGCCCCCTCAACCCCTCATTTGCTGTTGTATAAGATGAAGCAAGGCCCAGCGTTAAGGCTTCGTAGACCCGCGTTCAGCATCTTGTTGCCCGAGAATCAGCAAGAAACGAAGAAGCCATGACTCCCTCGATCTTGCTTGGCCTGAGCCTGGCTTCTCACGCATTAGCGGCATGCAGCAGAGCGGCGCTGCAAGACGCAACGGCAGCATATGTTAAGGCAATAACTGCCGGGCAGCCAGGTCTCTTGAGTTTGAGTAGCAATGCCACCTACGCCGAAAACGACGTTTCCCTGGACATCAAGGAAGGTGTCTTGTCACAGGCCATCACCGTCGACTTTTCCCGCAGCCTCCATGACAGCGTGGCGTGCGCCACTTTCACCGAGGTCACGGCGGCAACCTCCAAGCACCCGTACGTCATCCACACGCGGATGCTTGTCGACGACACCAAGATCACCGCCATCGAATCGGTGGTGACGGACGCGGGCGACTGGGCCTTCAACGCAACAGGACACCGTACGTCAAACCCGGGCTGTTTATGCTCCCTTTCAGCTACCCTGGGCGCTCTCTGGAGCATTTTGCCACGGGACTAGCCCCGACGCACCCCAAGCAGAAAAGTCACGGCTGACATCCATTTGTTGGTTAGTCTACTGGACGAAGCGGGAGACGTGGGACCCAATCCCCGAGGCCAAACGCGACAGCCGTGCCACCATCAAGGCGGCTGGAGACGCATACCTTGATCAATGGGCCACATCAACCCTCGCGGTCCCCCTGGGCACTCCGTGCGCTCGGCTTGAAGGAGGCTCGTACACGGGAGGCAGCAGTCCGACGGCGAACACCTGCAAGATGCCTGCCTTTCCGCAACCCCTCAAGGCTGGCCATCGGCGCTACGTCATTGACGAGGAGCTGGGCGCGATGGACATGTTCAATGGCTTCCCGTGGCTCGAGAAAACGAAGCCTGACGCGGACATGCCGAGTAGCAACCTGATCAGGGTAGAAGGGGGGCTCATCCGTTACATCCACGAGGTCACCGTCTGCGCTACCCCTCGGTGTGGGCGGTAAAGGGTGCCTAAGTTCGCGTAAAAGTGGTCTTTAACAAACTCGAGGTGAAGACTACTTCTGTAGCACTAGGTACCTAGCTACCCCTTTTTCTGTTGACGTTGCTTTGCATGTGTTAATGTGTCTATTCCTGGAATGTGTGCAACCGACGGCATGCGCAGCCATGTTATATAACTCCGGGGGAGAGACAGAACATGCGCGTGAGATTTGGAAGCGTCACGGGCGGTATGGACCGAAGCACCTAGGTACCTACCTAAATCTAAGGTGGTTGATTCGAACCTAGGTACCGTAATCACCTTAAAGATTCCGGGCGAGTCCCGCGAAAGTCACCAGTGACCCTCTCTTCGGCAACGGGTGAAGCTGGCTGGGAGGTAATGGGCAAAGGAATAGAAAATCTCGCAGCCACGTATCGATGGGCTCGCATTGATGACTGAAGGTTTGTAGAGGTCAAGTTGAAGCTTAGGACCATGAGCCACTCGTTGCTCGTAAACCGCTCCTGGGCGTAAGCTAATATGTCCCACTCATGGAGGTCCGGGATGCACCGCAAATAAGTGGCAGGGTTGTACAACAGAAACCAGTTGCAGGATTTCTCGGCTCTCCCCAAGGGCACAGTCCAGTGGTATGCAGACTGTACGGAATCGGTCACGAATTTGAGTCTAGTAAGGTGGGCCGAATGATGCTTCTGGTTCAATTTACTCCACAGCTTGCGGCGAGGATGGAATTTCGTTAGAAGGTAGGTAGACAGAGAGACAGACTCGAGACAGATCAACCCATCAGGCGAAGGTTGAAGGATTGTCTGTCGGGCAGGTTCAGGTTGCTCCATCCAGTGTGAAGAGAAAGGCCAAGCACAGGGCGGGGCCGCTGGATGGAAGCGCATTGTGTGGGGTGAGACAGACTGACTGGCTGGTCGAATTGGTGATGCTGTCTGTCTAAACTAACGGTGGGCGTGGAAAATACTATAGGTCGGTGGATAAGGGGACGCCTATGCACGGGCCAGGTGGGCGGAGTCCCACGCCACACCCCCCCTCAGGCGTGCCTGCCACCGCAACGATATGAAGCTATCGCCCGTCTACTTTTCTATATA
>OUNM010181282.1_pt1 | contig 15630 bp, 11 predicted proteins | sample 1769961 | NCBI WGS metagenome assembly OUNM01 (sample SAMEA3914820, study PRJEB12502) | metagenome | biome: forest; material: soil | place: USA | collected 2012-03-12 | depth 0.3 m | reverse complement strand
TTCTCTTTTCACAGAAATAAGCCCACTCAAGCACGTGAATGGGATAAGGTTGTCTAGGATGTGGAGATGGTGCGCCATAACATGGGCTGTTGCCACGGTGGCATGTCCACAAAGTGCCACCTCCACTGTCGGAGTGAACCAACGAATGTGGTATTTATCTCCTTCCTTCACGAAAAAGGCCGTTTCTGCCAAGTTGTTTTCTGCCGCGATCTGTTGCATGGTGGCTTCAGGAAGCCATTGCTCCAATGGGCAAACGGCGGCAGGGTTGCCTTTGAACAATGTGTCGGTAAAGGCGTCCACTTGATAGAGAGGTAATGATGGCATACGAAAGGCTAAAATGGAGGTACAAAGATATGAAACCTTTTGGGTTCGGGGAGAATAGGGACCTCGTCGGGTTTACAATAAAAAATAGAAGGTGCTGGCTTTCATTTTGTTTTGGGCGAAGCCAAAAAAGAGAGCCTTTTTGATATGAAAATTAAAGACTTTTTTAATGTACATAATGGCGCATCTTTGTAGATTGGTCTCAGAAAACTAGCAGAACGAATCCTTAATTATCACCTGAAATGACACACACTGAAAAAGAAAAACAAACCGTACAACGTATTTTCCAAGAGATCCAGCAAACCCAACAGGGGTTGCTCACGTCCTCCCAAGCGCCTCTTGCTTCCTGGTCTTACCAATTTATCCAACATCCCAATAATTTTCCCATCGTGAATTACAAACGGGTCTTTTTTTGGCATTGCGAAAGCTTGGAAATCTGCCGCATGCTCTATGTCCTTATTTTTCAGAAGGAGCAAGAAGGAAGCGACAAACACTTCGATATCAAACGGACAGAAGGATATTTGTGCGTGTATTGCTGAGGGGATAGCTTATTTCTTCTTCCCCCTAGGTACGAATCGAGGCTTTTTGTCGGGTGTTTCTTCTGCCCATGCTAGACATTCTTCCAAAGTAATCTCCTTCGGTTCTTTGCCTTTGGGGATTTTCACGTTCTTTTTCCCTACTACTACATAGGGTCCATAGCGGCCGTTCAATACCTTTACGTCGGCGTTTTCACTGAATTCTTTGATCAGTTTTTCCACTTCGGCCTTCCGTTTGGCTTCGATGATCTGGATGGCCCTTTCTTCACTGACGCTAAGGGGATCATCGGTCTTATCCAAGGAATAGTATTTGTTGTCGTGTTTTATGTAGGGGCCGAATTTTCCGATGGCCACGGTCATAGGTTTGTCCTCGAAGTTTCCGGCTGTGCGCGGAAGTTTGAAAAGTTCCAAGGCGTCTTCCAAGGTGATGGTTTCGATGAGCTGCCCTTTTTTGAGGCTGGCATAAACGGGTTTGGGCTGGCCTTCTTCTTCCCCATCCACCGTTTCGCCCAATTGGGCAAAGGCACCGTAGCGTCCCAGACGTACCGATACTTTTTTGCCGGAAACAGGATCAATTCCCAAATCCCTGGCAGAATTCACCTCTTTACGGTCTACTTTGGTGGTGGTGTCTTCTACCTTGGTATGGAAACTTTTGTAGAACGTGTCGATCATGCCTTCCCAGCCTTTCTTGCCGTGGGCAATTTCATCGAATTCTTTCTCTACGTTGGCGGTAAACGAAAAGTCGACAACATTGGGGAAATAGCTGACCAAGAAGTCATTGACCACCATGGCAATGTCCGTCGGGAAAAGTTTTGCTTTTTCTGCCCCATAGGTTTCGCCCAGTTTTTTGCTGACAATGTCTGAGCCGGTCAAGGTATGGATCTTGTATTCTCTTGTTTTCCCGTCCCTGTTTTCTTTGATCACATACCCGCGGTTTTGTACTGTAGAAATGGTGGGCGCATACGTGGAAGGCCTTCCGATGCCTGCCTCTTCCAAGGTTTTGACCAGACTGGCTTCGGTGTAGCGGGCAGGAGGGCGATTAAAGGTCTGTTTGGCGACGATTTCTTTCATTCCCAAGAGTTGGCCTACCGTGAGGGGAGGGAGGGCGCCATTGGGCGTTTCCTCGTCTTCTTCCTCGTCGGACGATTCCTCGTAGGCTTTTAAGAATCCTTCAAATAAGACGACTTCCCCGGTGGCCGTAAAAACGAGATTGGAGGTCGAAATGCCGATGGTGGCAGTAGTACGTTCAATTTCGGCATCGGCCATTTGGGAGGCTTTTGCCCGTTTTCTGATCAGGTCGTACAAACGTTGTTCGTTCCGGTCGCTACTGGCTATTTCGACGGTAAAATCGGTGGGCCGGATGGCTTCGTGGGCTTCTTGCGCCAGCTCTTGCTTGGTAGCGTACTTGCGCTGCTTGAAATAATTTTCCCCGTAGGCTTTGAAAATCTCATTTTTCGCACTGGCAATGGCATCTTCCGAAAGGTTGACAGAGTCGGTACGCATATAGGAAATCTTTCCGGCTTCGTACAAGCGCTGGGCCACCGTCATGGTTTGCGCGACAGAAAAATACAGTTTCCTGCCCGCCTCTTGTTGCAAGGTGGACGTAGTGAAAGGAGGTGCCGGCGATTTTTTGGCCGGTTTTTTCTCCAAGTTATTTATTTTGAACACTGCGCCTTTGCAGCTTTCCAAAAAGTCCAAGGCCTCTTTTTCTGTCTGGAATTTGGCAGGAAGTTCGGCTTTTAATTTTTTGTTGTTTCCTAGATCGAATAAGGCGGTGACTTTGAAATACGAAGAAGTATTGAATTTCTCTATTTCACGTTCCCTTTCTACAATATAGCGCACGGCCACCGACTGCACACGACCGGCAGAAAGTCCTCTTTTTATTTTTTTCCAGAGCACAGGAGAAAGCTCATATCCTACCAATCTGTCCAAAACCCGGCGTGCTTGCTGGGCATTGACCAAGTCGATGTCGATGCCCCGCGGGCTTTGGATGGAGTTGAGGATCGCATTTTTCGTGATTTCCCGGAACACGATGCGCCGGGTATTTTTATCGTTCAGGTCTAAGGCTTCGTACAAATGCCACGAGATAGCTTCCCCTTCGCGGTCATCGTCAGTCGCGAGCCAGATGGTTTCCGCGTCTTTAGCCAATTTTTTCAATTCATTGACAATCTGTTTCTTGTCTTCCGAAATGACATAGGTAGGACGGTAGCCGTGCTCAATATCAATGCCTGTGTCATGATCTGGGAGATCGCGCACGTGCCCATAACTTGACTTTACCATGAAGTCGGCACCAAGGTATCCTTCAATAGTTTTGGCCTTTGCAGGCGACTCCACGATGACTAAGTTTTTGGACATTCTAGCAGCATTATGGCCGCAAATTTGTTTGTTTTTGTTAAAATTAAAAATGGAAAGATTTTCTATGTGAGATTGTTTTTGGCTTTTTAATGTTAAAGGCAAGGTCTATATTTGAACTTAGAACTTGAACGAATGCGCTCTTTGAAGAAAATCCATCCACTCCTTTTGACTGTTGGGTGCGTCTTGCTCTTGACCTCCTGCAACGAAGAAAAATCGATCGATGGACTTCTCCGCTCCGTACATGTGACGATGCAACGGCAAGACAGTGTCATGAAAGCCGTTCATGATCGCCTGAATAAAAAGCACCAAGAGTGGCACGACGAGTATGAAGAAGCTTTGCAAGGCAAGGTCGATACCTTGCATTTGCGCCTAGAAAAAGCGCATGAGGACTTGCTCGAAAAGCATGACGATATCATCGGCAAACATGAGCTTATTTTGAAAATGCACAAGCGGCTCATCGAGAAGTACAACAACGGCCATTTCGACAATGATTTTATAGAAGAAGAACACCGGTTGCTGGAAGAAGAGCACGAATTGATGCGCCAAGACCACGAACAATTGCTGGTCGACCACGAAAAATTGGAAAAGGACCATCAAGAGTGGTTGGCTTCCATCGGCAAAGGAGTAAAACCCTAATCCAGCGCAATCTTCGTCCGAAGATACGCCTCTACCAATTCCAAACCTCTTTCAAAATTATGATGATTGGGAATGATCACGTCCGATAAGTGCATGTAATGTCGGATGTATTGTTCGAAGGAAGGGGAGACATGGTGTGTGTGCGTGTAATAGACGTCTTCCTCTTGGTACCCTCTTTCCTGTACATCGCGAATTAGCCTCCGCTGCAATTTTATCTCTTCCGGAGTGTCCAAAAATAATTTTAGATGGAACAACTGGGCTGTTTTGGGTTGATAGAATAAAAACAAGCCTTCTACCAGCAAGATAGGAGCAGAAGCAATGCTGAGCTCTTTGGGGACAAGAGAAGGGGTGTTGAACGTATATTCTTGCTGAAAAATCGTGCCTCCTTGGGAAAGTGTGGTGAGATCTTCGTGAAAATGCGCTAGGTCCAGCGATTGGGGAAGGTCGAAATTAGGCCTTCCTTGAAGGTCTCTGGGTTGTTGCTGAATGGGGTAGTAATAATTGTCCAACGTAAGGACGGCAGCATTTTGACCGAATTTTTCGGACAAAAGCCTGGTAAAAGTGCTCTTTCCCGAGCCGCTTCCGCCTGTGATGCCTACGATATAAGGAATGGACATAAATAAAAGGAGGATGAAAGTTCCTGTCCTTTCAAATCGGAAGGAAATAGAAAGAATAAAGAGGCCTTTGGAGCCTCTTTATTCTTTCTAGGTTGAAACTTGCTTAAAGTTTTTTGCCTGGCCATACGGCGTTGCTGCCCAATTCCTCTTCGATGCGAAGCAATTGGTTGTATTTGGCCATACGGTCAGAACGTGAACAAGAACCAGTTTTGATCTGGCCTGTGTTCAAGGCTACTGCCAAGTCGGCGATCGTATTGTCTTCTGTTTCGCCGGAGCGGTGCGACATGATCGACTTGTAGGCATTCTTATGGGCCAAATTCACGGCATTGATTGTTTCTGTCAACGAACCGATCTGGTTTACTTTTACCAAAATCGCGTTCGCTACACCTTGTGTGATGCCATCTTGGAGACGAGTCACGTTGGTCACGAACAAATCGTCCCCGACCAATTGGGTCTTTTTGCCGATCGCATCCGTCAATTTTTTCCATCCGGCCCAATCGTCCTCGGCCATGCCGTCCTCGATGGAAAGAATTGGGTATTTGTTGACCCATTCCGCCCAATACGACACCATCTCTTCCGAGTTCTTTTTCATTCCATTGGATTTGTGGAAGTGGTAAAGGCCTGTCTCTTCGTCATAGAATTCGGTCACAGCGGCATCCATCGCGATCATGACCTGTTCGCCTGGTTTATAGCCTGCTTTTTCGATCGCCTTCAATACGATTTCGATGGCTTCCTCGTTGGAAGGAATGTTGGGAGCAAAACCGCCCTCGTCTCCTACGTTTGTGGAATATTTTTTGTCTTTCAATACTTTGGCCAAGTTGTGGAAAATCTCGGAACCCATTTTCATGGCATGGGTAAACGATTCGGCGCCCACCGGCATGATCATGAATTCTTGGAAGTCGATCGAGTTGTCCGCATGGCTACCGCCATTCAGTATATTCATCATCGGCACGGGCAATGTGTTTGCGTTTACGCCTCCGATGTAACGGAAAAGGGATTGTCCTGCTTCCTGTGCAGCCGCTTTGGCTACGGCAAGGGAAACACCCAAAATCGCGTTGGCTCCTAATTTGCCTTTGTTGGGCGTGCCGTCCAACTCCAACATGATTTTGTCTACCAAGTTTTGCTCGAATACAGAGGCACCGATCAATTCTTCCGCGATTGTCTCGTTTACGTTTTGGACTGCTTTCAATACGCTTTTGCCCATGTAAGCGCTTTTGTCTCCATCGCGAAGTTCTACGGCTTCGTGTTTGCCGGTAGAAGCCCCAGAAGGAACAGCAGCACGGCCGATAAAGCCGTTTTCGGTAATTACGTCCACTTCAACAGTTGGATTGCCGCGAGAGTCGAAAATCTGGCGCGCTACGATGTCCTCAATAACACTCATTGTAAATCAGTTTAGCGTTTAATAATTATGGATGGAAAAGAATTTTCAGCTTAAAATCAAGTCCCAAACTTACCTAGTAATAGGTAAACGGCCAAAAGAAGGCGTAAAAAAGGAGGCGATTTGTTCCCCAATAAAGTGAAGAGGGTACGAAATGGCTTTATGCCTCATTTTTTAAGATAAGGAGGGTGATATCATGGAGTCGTGGACTGCTCCCTCGAAAGGGAGCAAGCTCTTTGGAAAGCAGAAAGTCAGGCTTTCTATAGTATTAAAAGTAGTAGGTAGCGGTGAAGACGCCTTGTTTTGTTACTAGGCAAATACTACTTTTATTGTTTCTGGAATTTTTGGATAACGGATGCATTTTTTTTACCTGACCACGTATGTGGGTGCTTAATTAACTTCTCTATGAATTTTACAAAGGATTCGTATGCCGCCTTGTTCAAGGATATCCCTGTTGCCTTGGCCATCGCAGATAACCAGGGACGCTATGTCGATGTCAACACGTATTATTGCCAGAGCCACGGCTTTGCCAAAGAAGAGTTGCTAGGTAAAACCCCCTTGGAACTAGGGATCTTGGATCCGGAACAAATGACCTTGCTGGCGGATGCCTTCCGGCTTCAACAAACCATATTAGAAAAATTCGAGATCACCTGTTATGGAAAAGATAGGAAGGCCAAGGTCGCGTTGTTTTCCGTCAACCCTATCCAGTTGGATGGAAGGGAGTATTTTCTTGTCACCTTGTCCGACATCACGGAAAAGAAAAGTGCGGAGCAGAAGCTGGAAGACAAGACGGGGTACTTGATGAAAATCACAGACCATGTTCCCGGAATGGTGTTCGATTATTGCCTCGAGGCCAATGGTACGATGAAACTGGAATTTGTCAGCAGAGGGACGCTGGAATTATATGGATATGAGGCGCATGAGATCATCGCGGATTTTTCGCTTTTGTGGAATGCCGTACATCCCGAGGACGTTTCCGAATTGCTGGATTCTATCCGCCGCTCGGCGCAAATTTTCTCTCATTGGGAACATGAATACCGCATTGTCGACAAAAAAGGGAAGATAAAATGGGTGTACGGGATATCCACGCCTCACCGAAGAAACGAAAGGGGAGATGTTTGGTGGATCGGCACGCTGGTGGATGTTTCCCAAAAAAGAGCCGTAGAAGAAGACAGAAAGCGGATCGAACAGCGGTTGCACAAATTTGTGGAACTCACACCGAATATGGCCGTCCAGTGGTACAACTCGAAAGGAGAGGTGCTTTATTGGAATAAAGCTTCCGAATCGCTCTATGGACTGTCAGAGAGGGAAGCAATGGGAAAGCCTTATGCCTCATTGAACACGAACGCATTAGATCCCTTTCAATTTTCGGAAGAGACCTTTTCGGAAAAAGGGCCTTTGGAAAGAAGCATCAAAGACAGAAACGGGAAAGACCATATCGTGCTGACTTCGATGTATGTATTGCCCGAAGAAGGGGAGGTAGTTTTTGTCTGCACGGATTTTGATATTACAGAACAAAAAAGAGCACAGCAGGCGCTGATCGAAAGTGAAGGCAGGCTGAGGGCCATTACGGAGCTTAGCCCTGATTTTATTCGCATCATCGATACGGAAGGAAAGAGCGTCTATCAATCCAGAGAGTCTGAATTTTTCGACACGGACGAATCGACCACGATCGAAAGGATTTATCCCGAAGACAAGGCTAAAGTAGTGGACATGCTCCGACAGATACGGAATGTTCCCGGCACGGTAGGCAAAGTACAATACCGTATGAAGGACCAAGCCGGTAATTACCGTTGGATCGAAACGACGGCGATCAGCGAGAAAGAGAATTTGGCCATCAAAGGCCTCCTCATCATCAGCCGCGATATTTCGGAGGCAAAAAAATCAGAGAACAGCATCACGGAAACCAATCGGCTCCTGCATACTTTGCTCAATAGTATCCCTGTCATGGTCTGTTGGAAAGATGCAAATTCGGCCTATATGGGAGGGAATAAGTTCTTTCTGGACACAGTGAAACTTTCTTCCACAGAAGAATTGGTAGGGAAAACAGATGTGGAATTATTTGGCGAACAACAAGCAAAAGGATTCACAGAGTTTGATCATGAAGTGTTTGCAAGCAAAAAAGCGAAGGTGTTTTATGAAGATCCTCTGATGATAAATGGAGAAATGCGTTGGCTGATGAAAAGCAAGACTCCCCTGTTGGATGAAACAGGAAAAATCTTGGGGATACTTGTCACAGGCCAGGACGTCACAGAGCAAAAAAAGTCCCAATTGGCGTTGAAGGAAAGCGAGTACAAATACAGGTCGCTTTTTGAAAATATGACGAGTGCTTTTGCGCTCCATGACATGATTTATGACGAGGCAGGCAATTTTTCAGACTATCGTTATCTGGAAATAAACCCGGCATTCGAGCGGCTCACCGGAGTGCCGGCCCAGGCCTTGCTGGGCAAAACGGTAAAAGAAGTTTTGCCGGGAACGGAACAATACTGGGTCGATACGTTTGGCCAAGTGGCCAAATACCGCATCCCTTTTTACTATGAGAATTTTTCAAAGGAATTGGGCAAATGGTACGACACGTATTCGTTTAGTCCTAAACAAGATCAATTCGCCGTTATTTTCAATGATTCTACCGCAAGAAAAGAAGCGGAGAAAGCCTTGAAAGAAAGCGAGGAAATGTTTAAAGGGGTCGTCAAAAATGCCCCAGCCGTGATTTATTGCATCGATCGAGATGGGTTTTTTACCCTTTCGGAAGGGCAGGCATTGGAACAATTGGGCTTGCAGCCAGGAGAGGTAGTGGGCTTGAATGTCTTTGAGTTTTACAAGGAATATCCGGATGTGCTGGATTATATCCGCGGTGCTTTGGAGGGCAGAAAATTCGATTCTGAATCGAATGTGGGAGGGTTGACATTCGAGAACCGGTACACGCACACCTACGATGAAAACGGAGAGGTTAAAAGCATTATCTGTGTTTCTATCGACATTACCGACCGAAAGAAAATGGAGAAGCAGGTCAAAGAGTCGGAGAACAATCTTTCTACTATTTTCAATTCCCTGCCGGATCCGATCATCATCATCCGCGTTTCGGATTCAAGGATCATGGAGGCCAACCCAAGTTTTGTCCGGAACATCGGGATAAGCAGAGAAGAGTTGCTCACAAAATATGCGAGGGAGCTGAACGTGGGCTATTTTGGGAAAAATCGGGAAGCGATTATCCAGGAATATGTACGCGAAGGAAAAGTGGACAACTTTGAGATGTCTTATTTCAACGAGGAAACGGGCAAGACTTCCTATGGTTTGTTGTCCGCCCATGAAATCATGTTCAAAGGCGAAATATGCATCATTTCCTATTTTAGGGATATTTCGGACAGGAAAAAGGCCGAACAAGAAATCATGCGGCTCAATCTGGATCTGGAACAAAAAGTCAAAGAGCGTACCCAGCAGTTGTTGGAAGCAAACGAAGAAATGGAGGCCTATTCGTATTCCATTTCGCATGATCTGCGGGCTCCTATCCGGCATATCGACGGCTTCGTCAAATTGATGTACCAAGGCATCGAACAACCCTCCGATTCCATTACCCGGTATTACCAGCGCGTGACGGAGTCTGCCAAACGGATGTCGCAAATGATCGATGACCTCTTGGCATTTTCACGGATCGGAAGGAGGGAACTGCAGAAGACGGAAGTAGATTTAGACCTATTGGTGGCAGAGATCCTGAACAATTACAAGGATTTGCAACAAAATAGGGAAATAGGGTGGCAAATAGCGTCGCTTGGGAAAATCCAAGGAGATAGAAGTTTGCTTCAGATGGTGTTTGAAAACCTCATTTCCAATGCCCTGAAATATACGGCGAAAAAAGAAGCAACGAGGATAAAAATAGGGAAAGAAGAAAAAGAGGACGGGCAAGCAGAATTTTTCGTCGAAGACAATGGCACAGGATTCGACATGAACCATGCAGACCGGTTGTTCCATGTATTCCAGCGCTTGCATACCAATGACGAATTTGAAGGGATCGGAATTGGGCTGGCCAATGTGCGGCAAATCGTGAAAAAACATGGAGGAAGCGTGCGCGCAGAAGGAAAAGTAGGAGAATATGCCATTTTTTATGTACTTTTAGCCACATTGTAACATGAAGAAAAGCGTCCAACGTCCTGGCAGAATCCTGTATGCAGAAGATAATTCTTTTGATTTGGAATTGGCAGTGGCGGCTTTTGAACGCACCAATCTCTCCGATTCGCTCGACATTGTCCGGGATGGACAGGAAGCCATCGATTATTTTTTTGACAAATCGGACGAGGACCAACTTCCGGTCGTCGCCATTCTGGATCTCAATATGCCCAAACTGAGTGGATTGGATGTCCTTAAAAAGATCAAGAGCCATGATCGGTATAAAAAAGTCCCGGTTGTCATCCTTACCAGTTCCCAAATGGAAAGCGATGTGAAACGGAGCTATGAATACGGCGTGAACGCATTTGTAGTGAAACCCATCGATTTTGAAGACTTCACGGAGGTAGTAAAGTCCATTGGGGATTTTTGGGTCAATTTCAATCGAACGTCCTACAAAGTGTGATCCCGATGCACCCCTTGCATGTGTTGATCCTGGAAGACAATGAATTGGACTTTGAACTGACACAGGTGGGGTTGGAGCAAAATTTGCCCGAATTCAGATGCACATTGAAATGGGTGACCAATCAGGAAGATTTTATCAAGGCCCTCTCCGCATTTGCTCCCGATATCGTACTGAGCGATTACAATCTTCCCCAGTATTCTGGACTACAGGCCCTTGTGGACACGCAGGCGCATGATCCCTTCTTGCCCTTCTTGTTTGTAACAGGAGAGCTACAAGAAGAAAAAGTAGCGGAAACTATTCGGAACGGCGCGTGGGAGTATGTATCGAAGGACAGGTTGTTCCGGCTCCCGGTGGCGATCCGCAATGCCCTTAAAATCAAAGAAGCCAGACTGGAAAAGAAAAAGGCAGAGCTTGCGCTAGAGGCTCGGGAAAAACGTTTTCGAAGCCTAATTGAACAAAGTCCTCTTGCCATCATCGAATGGGGAATGGACGGCCATATCGTCGAATGGAATCCTGCCGCAGAACGACTGTATGGATATTCCAGGGACCAAGTAGTCGCCAAGCGGTTTTGTGAGATTTTTTCGCCTGAAAAAGACGGAGAAGATTCCATCCAAATATGGGAAGATTTGCTCGTTCACAAAGGACCCAATAAGCACATTGCCAAAGGGCTGGACGCGGCAGGGAAACCTATCCTGTGCGAATGGTACAACAACCCGCTTTTGGATGAAGAGGGAGAAGTGTTCGGCATCGTGTCCATGGTGGAAGATATCACCGAACGAAAGTATGCGGAAGAAAACCTCCACCGGAAAAACGAAGAATTGACAAAAATAAACGAAGAGCTAGACAAGTTTGTATACAGTGCTTCACACGACCTCAGGGCTCCTGTTACCTCCATGCTCGGCTTGATCGAAGTGGCCAAAATGGAGGAGGATCCCCGCCAAGTATTCGAGTATTTGGACAAGCAAAAGAAGACGTTGAAAAAGATGGACGAATTTATCCATGAAATAGTCAATTATTCGCGGAATGGCAGATTGTCTGTCCTGAAAGAAGAAATCGACTTAAAACACTTGGTAGAAGAGATCTATGGACAATACCATTATTTGGAAAAGGCGTCTTTCATCGAGAAATCGGTAGAGGTCAACCTGCTCGTCCCTTTTTTCTCAGACAGGCAGCGCATCAGTATGGTACTGAACAACCTCATTTCCAATAGCCTGAAATATGCTGATTTGGACAAAACGCCTCCTTTTTTACGGGTAGAGGTAAACATAAGTAAGAAAGAGGTCGTGATTGAGGTAATCGATAACGGAGAAGGGATCCGGCCGGATTTGGTGAGCAAGATCTTTGATATGTTTTATCGGGCTACTCAGAACAGCAGCGGTTCTGGCTTAGGACTATATATTGTGAAAGAGGTCGTCCAAAAACTGGGAGGTGAAATCGAGGTAAGTTCGGATCTTGGCCAAGGAACCCGGTTCAAAGTAAGGGTTCCAAATGGATAAAACAGAAAGGCTGCTTTATCATGCAGCCTTTCTGTTTGTCATTTTAGATCACTTGGCCGCCACAGGCTCCAAGTGTAGGTTTGTCTTGTTCAACGTATAGGGTTTGTCGGAAGCGGTAATTCCAATGGCATCGATCGTAACTGGCACATTCCGGAGCGGTACCAATGTCACCTTCACCGATTTTATTTTGATGCTGAATTGCTCCACATTGATTTGGATCAATTTAGGACCTTTTGCTCCCGATTTTGGAGGATAGGCCGCTATATCGTACTCTAGGCCATCTTCGTTAAAGGCAGACACTTTGCGGATGTAGCCTGTATTCATCGATTCTATGATGAGCACCTGCTTGCTTTGAATAACCGTGTCGAAACTCACTGTGATCGATTCTTCTTTATTACTACCGTAAGGTTGCCACCCGTTGCTTGTGCTGTCTGGCGTAGAGTTAGGTTTTCCTAACACTTGCTTTGCTGCATATGCTTTCTCACCTACTTGCGAGCTGAACTTTTCCACTTTTGTTGCCCAAACAATTCCTTGGGCATTGGATACGAGGGCTGTTGCTGCCCAAAGTACCATGCAAATTGCCAATTTAGTTTTCATGGTCATTTAAGTTAAATGATAAATCCTATTTTTTCCCCATATACTTATACGGGAGTGGTTGTAGAAAGTTATATTCCAAGGGGACGATTGTAATATAATTAAAAAAAATGTATAAAATGGGCCTTGCGGTGTGAGATCAAGGAAATAGCCGGAAAATTACGTATAAGCTGTATCGCTTATTCCTCCGGTTTTTTCATTTCAGCATGGATGTAATAAGCCCCTTCTATGGCGATTGCTTTCCCCTTTAAAACAGCCGCGTTTTTTATTTCCATTGTTCCGTTGTGCGTTGTGCCAGGTTCTACACGTATTTGTTGAAACAGGCTCCTTTCCGCGCTTTTTTCTTTCATGCAAAATACATAATAGCTGTTCCCTTCTTTAAAAACAACTTTTTCGGGAAGAGCTGCCACCTTTTGGCGACTCGTCTGGATCGTTGCCGTGACGTACATTCCGGGCAATAACCCGGGAATTTTCGTTTCATCGAAGTGGATATGTACCCCGATGGTCCGGGTAGCGGGGTCGAGGTTTTTCCCGATCAGCCACACGACTCCTTCTGCCGTCATGTTTTCTGCCCCTGGCGTGGAAAAGCGTACCTTTTGTCCCAGCCGAAGCTTCATGGCGTCCCGCTCGAAGACTTTCAGCTCGAGGTGCATGTGGCTGATGTCGGTGATTTCGAACAGTACTGCTTCCGGCAACACAAACTTTCCGATAGGGGCGGCCCCTTCTTTCACATATCCATCTATTGGAGACACCAATTGGATAGTGGCAGAAATGTCGCCCTTGAGGATTTTTTCCGGAGAAAGTCCCAAGAGCTTTACTTTTTCCTCCAATCCTTTGACCAATGCTTTTTGTGCGCTGTAATTGGATTCGGATTCTTGGAAATCACGCTTGGCCGTGACATCATTTTCCAGCATTTCTTTTTGGCGTTTGTATTCCCCTTCCATAAAAATAAGTTTGCTATTTTCACGTACCAGCTCCTGTTGCAGATCGACATAGGCCGAATTTTTCAAAAGGGCCAATGTTTCTCCTTTGTGCACATGCTGGCCCGGCAATACCTTGTTTTCGGCCACGAAGCCTGCCATCGGGACGCTCACAGAAGCCAAGTGTTGAGGGGGAACGTCTACCACTCCGTTCACGTGGATGAGCTCGTCTATTTCCGTGTGGCGAAGAGTGTCCAATACGATACCTGCCGTTTTTAGCTGGGCGGCTGAAAGTGCAACCACTTCGGCATCAGGAGCTTCGTCGCTTTGGCTTTCTTCTTTTTTGAAGCATCCCGAAAGGCCGAATGCCAAAAGGAAAAAGAAGAGAAATATAGAAAACGTAGTGGGAAGTAGATTATAACGGTGCTTTTTCATGTTGTTTTTTATTGATCCACTCATATAAAAGGGGAATGACGAATAGAGTAAGAAGGGTAGAAGACAGAAGGCCTCCTATGACGACGGTGGCCAAGGGTTTTTGCACTTCGGCTCCGGCAGATGTGGAAATGGCCATGGGAAGGAATCCGAGAGAAGCCACCAAGGCCGTGATCACCACCGAACGGAGGCGTTCTGAAGTGGCCATCATGACGCGCTCCCGAATGTCTATGATTCCTTCCTGCTCAAGGCGCATCAAATAGCTGATGAGCACAATTCCATTCAATACAGCTACGCCGAAGAGGGCAATGAAGCCCACGCCTGCCGAAATGCTGAAGGGCATGTCCCGCAACCAAAGGGCCACGATGCCGCCGATGGCCGAAAAAGGAACGGCGGCGAAAATGAGCAACGATTCTTTCCCGGATTTGAAAATGACATACAAAAGCAAAAGGATGAGACCCAATGTGGCCGGGATGACAATACCCAACCTGTTTTTGGCTTCGCGCAAGGTTTGGAACTGCCCTCCAAAATCAAGGTAATACCCGCTTGGCAGGCGCAATTGCGCGGCCAGTTTTTGCTGTACCTCGTTGACTGTACTTTCCATGTCCCGTTGCCGCACATTGAAACTCAAAAAGATCCTTCTTTTCCCTGTTTCATGGGAAATTTGCATGGGAGCCTCTGTGTAGGTAATGTCGGCCACTTCCTGGAAAGGGATTTTATTCCCATTCGGCAAGGAAATGTAAAGATTTTTTATCTGTTCGATGTCTTGGCGATATGCTGAATCAAGACGCAAGGTAAGGTCGAACCAGCGGTCGCCTTCATAAAAAACGCCCATTTTCTCTCCGGCAAAGGCAGTGCGCAGAATAAGGTTCAAGTCGTGGATGGTAACCCCATGGCGGGCGATGTTGTCCCGTCTGTATTTGACCAGGATTTGGGGCAATCCTTCCGTTTGTTCTACTTTTAAGTCGCGGATTCCTTTGGTTCCGTGCAGAATGCGTGCCGCCTCTTCTGCTTTTTCCTGTAAAAGGTGCATGTCTTCCCCATATATTTTCACCGCGACGTCTGCTTTTATCCCGCTGATCAGTTCATTGAAGCGCATTTGTATGGGGAACATGAAATCGAAGGCAATGCCGGGAAGTACAGACAGTGCTTCTTCCATTTTCTCGATAAGTTCCGGCGTAGTAGCGGCGGTGGTCCATTCTTCTTTGTCTTTTAGGCAAACAATGATGTCTGCGCTTTCTATTGGCATCGGATCGGTCGGGATTTCGGAGGTGCCGATACGCGACACCACCTGTTCTACTTCCGGAAATTGTTTCAGGATGGCCTCCGATTTGCTGGTGGCCTGGATCATTTCACTGAGAGAACTCCCGGGGGCAATGCGGGTTTCGATGGCAAAATCCCCTTCATCCAGCTCCGGCATGAACTCGCCTCCCAATTGGGTGAAAAGCCAGACCGACACGAGGAGCAGGGCGAGGGAAATAAAAAGGACCGTTTTCTTGTAGGGAAGCAGCGCAAGCAACAGGTGTGAATAGCTCTTTTTGATTTTTTCGAAAATTCGGTCCGAATAGGTCTCTCCTGCTCCAATGTTTTTATTTAAAAAAAGCGCAGAAGCCATGGGTACCCAAGTGAGGGAAAGAATAAGCGCCCCGATAATGGCAAACATGACCGTTTGGGCCATGGGGCCGAACATTTTCCCCTCCACGCCCGAAAGCGTCAAGATGGGAAGGTAGACGATCAGGATGATAAACTCCCCAAAAGAAGCCGAACTGCGGATTTTA
>OUNM011090315.1_pt1 | contig 15638 bp, 12 predicted proteins | sample 1769961 | NCBI WGS metagenome assembly OUNM01 (sample SAMEA3914820, study PRJEB12502) | metagenome | biome: forest; material: soil | place: USA | collected 2012-03-12 | depth 0.3 m | reverse complement strand
GTACGCACCTTCTACATACTTTAATAACTCCACTCAAGGCGGTGGCGGCCTCTATCAAAGTAACAGTGCAGTTTTTGACTGCAGTGGCCAATTAACTGCACCGTACACCCCTAGTTCGAATGTTCGTTTAACTGGTTTTACTATCTACAGTGATTCTGTAGTCACTACCAGTGCCACTGTTCTTCGTATTTGTGATGCAATTACTGCACGTAATTGTTTTGGTCTCCGTCTTACTGATCTTGAGATTTATAATTTTCCGGCCGGCTCTGGTATTCGTGCGGCCTCTCTGCGTAATCAGTGTGTTATTGACGGAAATTATATTCATGATTTCTATGATAATAGTGCTGGTTGGTTGGCTAACGGTTATAATCAAGTTACAGGTATTTGGCTCGACGGTGATCGTGTAGTTAATGGTACTGCAATTTGCAGCAATGCTGTTAGTATTCAGAGGAATGTAATTCAGAATATGTTACTTGGCGCTATTTCCAGTGCTAGTCCTGGTGGCGCCTGGCAAACTGATGGTATTACATTAGACGGTCCTGATTCCGCAAGTACTGGTAATTGGAGTGTTGGGCATCAAGTTGGATACAATATCATCAGTGAAGTGGGTGAGGCCATTGACTGTATTGGGCCGGCTCATGTAAGTATTTTTAATAATAAAATTAGTCATTGCCACTTTTTTGGTATTAAGATGGGGCATGGAGCTACTAGTATTATCGCATCTGATAATGATATTAGCTATTATGGACTTGCTGCGTATGTAATGTACGGCGGTGGAGGCGGACCAAATACTCAATACAACCTTGTTCATGGCGGCACTGTAAGTAACGGTAATCCTATTCTCGTAAGCACTGGACTTCGTGAGTGGGCAGTTAATCTTTGCAATGCACTTCGTACACAAGGTACGGGGGATACGAATATTGTTACCAATTGCTTGTTCCGTGATATCACAGTTGTTGCGGATACAAATATTGACAGTGTCATTAAGCGTGGCAGTGATGGTTCGAATATTAATTACAAAGATATTACTACATATAATACTGGAGCAAGCGGCAAACTTGTAACTACTACGGCTGAAACTGGGTATATTAAGGATGCCAATCCTACCAATATCAAACTTACGCTCGGTGCTGATCAGGCAATTCCAATTAACACGCAGACTAAGATAAACTTTGATACTAAGATCTATGACACACGTGGCGAGTTTTCTGGAGGTAATATTACTCTGGATTATGCAGGTATGTATACTGTGTCTGGTTGCTTGCGTTTCTCGGTTCTTACTGTTACTGATGAACTTGATATTCGTGTTCTTGGGTCAAGCAGTGGTGCACTAGAGTCTCGTCAATATCATCCCAGTACCGCTAATAATAACAGTTTCCCGTTTAGTTTTGATGTGCCTTTACGTCAAGGTGAAACTGTTGAAATTGATGTTTTACTTACTAGCGGTACGGGCAGAAGTGTTACAGGCAACGCTACACTGACTACACTGAGTGTCAAACAAACCTGGAATTAATCGTGTCACAATTTCGTACTCGTATTAATTTAAGTGCACGCACGTTCCCTCTGGTTCAAGAGAACTGGGGGAGAACTGTTATTGTCAGTGCGCAAGATCAAAACTTTAATCGTCAAGTTCAAGCTTCCAGTGATACTGACCATGACGTAGGTATTCCACAAATCTATTATGCGCATAATGTAATGCCGCATGCTCAGGGATTTCAATCAATTGGATATAATTCAACCATCGCTGCAGCCGTTGCTTTAACTGGTACGTTAGTTCAAGTATTCGATGTTATTGATGATCTGGGTAATTTTGCTATACTTGGAACAACTACCAACGGTGATTGGTGGATGTGGGAACCGGCAATCCCAGTTTGGACTAAACGAGCAACTGGACAAAATACAGTTAATCCGATTACTGTGGCGTATTGTAATGGTAAGAGTTATATCTACCAAAAAGTAACGGGCGCGAAATTGTATGATTTTGTAGGAAAAGTATTCAACGCAGTTGCCCTTACTGGACTTGATCTAACGATTGTTAATGGACTTACTAGCTCATTCGGTTATTTAATTGCGTGGAGTTCTGTTCGTAATCCAGGCACATTTCCTGCTTCTGTGACGAATGGAAGTAATGTAATGACTGGTAATCTAGTCGGTCCGCCGCCTCCAGTTTATACTAATCTCGTTGGACAAGTAGTAACGGCTCCGGAATTACCTGCAGGTACGACTGTAGTTAGTGTTGTTGGAAATACACTCACACTCAGTGCGGCCGCCACAGCTACTAATGCGGCCACTACAGTTTCTTATCCCGGTGTCTCTGGAGCAGTCTTTTGGTCTTCAACCATCACTGAAACTGATTTTACGCCTTCATTAATTACGGGTGCGGGCGGCGGTGCAGTTCAGGGACTTATTGGTACTTTGGTAACCTGTGTTCCGCACACTAAAGGTTTCCTTATCTACGGTACTGATAACATTGTAGCCGCCACGTACACTCAAAACTCTCGTTTCCCTTTTGACGCACAACCAATTGTAGGTAGTGGCGGCATTACTGATCCTTCACTAGTTACAGTAGATGCAAACACTACTGGTCATTTTGCTTACACTACCAGCGGACTGCAAAGTGTAGGTATGGGTTCGCGTCAAGTCATTCTTCCAGATGTGACCGATTTCATCAGTGGAAAGCTGTTCGAAGATTGGAATGATGCAACGCAACAGTTCGTTGAGACTGAACTCACTACGACAATGAAGAAGCGAGTGGCCGTTGTCGCTAATCGTTATCTTGTTATTTCCTATGGTGTTACTAGTTTTACACATGCACTTGTTTATGATGTGATTACTCAACGGATGGGTAAACTCAGAACTAATCATGTGATGTGTTTTGAATTGTTTCCTGCAGTTCTAGGTATTACGGAAATCTCTCGTCAGTCCATCGCATTCCTTCAAGTTGATGGAACTATTCTGACCGTTAATTTTGACACTCGTTATGGATCAAGTAATGGTTTCCTGTTACTTGGAAAGTATCAATACGTTCGGGCGCGCACACTGATTCTGGATGAGGTGTGGATTGAGAATATCTATAATTATTCAACATTCAGTTTAACTGCATTCGCATCTCTTTATGGAAAGACCATTAGTTCCATGCCACTTCTTATTGCAGATTCTGGAAGTGTTGGAAGTAAACAAGGCCACTATAAATGTCGTGTTGAAGGTGAAAATATCTCTCTTTGTCTTCAAGGTCAATTTCATTTAGAGAGTGGTGTCATTGGATTTCATGTTGGAGGTAAACGATGAGTAATACTCCAAGTCCAGTATTCTCAACAGATGTACGAATTCCAGTAGCACCGCAAATTGATTCGAAGGATCTTAATCTTTATAATGATCTTTCCGATGTGCATGCGGCCATCCGATTACTGCAGCAGTATCTTGATTTATATACTGGTTCCAGGATTATTTGTCGCGCCCATGTAAATATATCCATCGGTCAGTTTGTATCAATCGCTCCAAATTACAGTGATCTTGCCGGTGCGAATTTAGCTGATAATTCAAACTACCTTAACCCATGCATTGGATTCGCTACTGAGGGATCACCATCTGGAAATGGAATTGAGATTCAAACATTCGGCGTGTGGCAATACGGTAACGGTTTACTTGTTCCTGGAACTATTTATTACTTAGGAACTAATGGAGGAATTACACCAACTGTTCCAGTCGCCGCAGGTAAGTTAGCACAGTACGTTGGGTTTGCAGTCGATTCAAACAATCTTTTATTCCATCCGGCCGCTAAGTACAAGGAATTATGATGCACACTGGTTATATTTCTTCTCGTTTTTCTTGGTATGAAGTTGAGCATTCACAGACTGCTGAACGTTTAGGTATTGATAATACAGTTCCAGATGCATTAGTTGCGGCCGTTGAGAATACTGCAGTCAATATGGAATTTATTAGGACATTGATTGCTAATCCAGTTTTGGTAGATTCTTGGTATCGCGGCCCGGAACTTCAGAAGTTACCTGAGTTCTATAATCCTACCTCACAACATCCGAAAGGCGAAGCTGTTGACTTCATTGCTCCCAAGTTTGGTTCCCCTTTAGAGATTTGCAAACTAATTCTGCAACACGCAGATATTATTAAGTTCGACCAATTAATTCTTGAACATACTTGGGTTCACATTTCCTTTGCATCAGGACCCGGTGCTTTGCAAAGAAAGCAAGTATTATCCTTATTAGCAAATAAGAAATACGCGCCGGGTTTAACTAACCCTTATGGAGTGGCCTTATAATGGACAAACCTACCGTAACTAAGGAAGTTATGTTAGCCACACAAGAAGATATTAGTCGTTTGGAGGCGACCGTTAAAGAACTAACCCAAGCAGTAAAGGATGTGGTTATTCTTAATGAGCGTCAAAGTGTTCAAGGTAAGAGGATTGGGGATCTTGAAACTGAATTTGGTGTGTTAGTTGCTACGATCAATACGAATAAAGAATTAGCTTCAAATGCTAACGCAGCAACCGACAGGAAAGTAGAGAGTCTTACTAATAAATTGTATGGTGGCTGGGCAGTAATTGGTGTATTTATTGCCATTGCCGAAGTAGTCTTTAACCATAAATGAACGAGGTGCGCCGTGGGTATTCTTGATGGAGTTCTTTCCGTACTGACTGGCGGCACTTCAACTGTCGCAACTAATATTGGTACTGGTTTAGTTGATGCAATTAAATCGTACTTTCCGCCTAGTATGACTGACGCCGAGAAGGCAAACATTCAACTAGCTGCTGAAAACTTTGGCCTTCAAAAACAAATTGAAATGGCCAAAGAAGTTAATGATGCTGAAAAGCAACTTGATGATCGTATTGCAATGTATGAAGGAAGTGCAAGTGATTTGAAGTCACTTCCTTATCTTGGTTCTGTAATGCTTTTCTTTCGCGGCGCCCAGCGTCCAGTGTGGGGATTTGCTTGTTTGTATATCGATTACATGGTATTCAATGGCTCTTGGAAACTTGAAGGTCAAGTTATTCCTAATGCCTTTTGGGTTGTTAACTTCTTAGTTCTTGGTTTTCTTTTCGGCGAACGTGCAGTTACTAATGTTATGCCGTTTGTTACGAATATGATTGCCACTAAGAATCTTACGAAAGGTCAATAATGGCTATCCAACCAATGGCTGCGGATGGCGGCTTAAGTGATATTAATAACCTTTTGAATCTTGTAAAGGATCAAAAGACTAGTACGTCCACTAGTACGAATATCACTCAAGCTGGCGTCCAACAGCAAATTAATGACATTCTTGGTTCAAACAGTGGACTAGCTGCAGTAGCCGGTGCCCAGAAGTCTGCTGGCTTTTATAATTCCACTGTAAATACTCAACTGGTTAATGACCTTTTGAGTCGCAGCGCAGCGCAGGTGGCGGCCCGAAATGCTACTACTACGCAGACTACTGCGAAGAAGGCACCTCTTAATAAGTTGCAAACTGCTATTTCTTTAGGCTCACTTGCACTTAAGAGTAAGGGCGGCCTGAAAGCTGCTTACGATTACCTCACTGCACCAAGCAGTGCAGATGTTGATAAGGCACTTGCTGATCCTGCACTTGCCAGTAATACTAATGATGTTGCAGGGTTAACCAGTCTTGATAGTCAAGCCGCTAGTGGAGTTGATTTAGGAACTACTGCCAGTGGTGCTGATGTTGGCGGTACTCTTAGTAGTGTTCTTGCTGATGCAGGATATACTGGTGAAGAAGCTGCTGGAATTACTCAAGCGGCCGCCACTAGTTCAACTGATGTTGCAGGATTAACTGCATTAGATTCTGAAGCTGCTGCTAGTGATACTGCTGCCGCAGCGGCTGGAACTGATGTTGCTGGAGGTTCTGCATTAGCAGATGCTGCAGGAACTGATGCAGTAATTGCAGATACAGCGGATGCTGCTGGTTTAGCTACTGCGGATAGTGCAGCAGTTGCGGCTGAAGGTGCAGAAGCTGGAATTGCAAGTGGTGCATTAGATTCAAGTGCATTAGCTGCTGCTGGTCCTTATGGACTTGCGGCCGCTGCTGCTCTTTATGTCGGAACTAAATATGGTTCGCAAATTGATGACCATATTATTCAACCAGTTGGTGATGCAATTGGTGATGTAGTTCATGGCGCTGAAGATGCTACTGGGTGGATTATTTGTACGGAACTGTTAAAACAAGGAAGACTACCGAGGAAATATTATGCACCAGGTTTACGAGTCTTTCGATCGTATAGACTTGATCTACTTGATGGCTACTATATTTGGGCTCGTCCTGCAGTTAGTTTGCTTCAAAAGAAACCATACTGCTTACGAAGCCGTCTTGTCTCTTATATTTTCAATAAGCGTGCTGAATATCTGGCTAGTGTCGCTGGTGTTACGTCTGCCAACAATAGCGTGATTGGTCAAGTTATTTCTGCTGCTGTCTATGGATTCTGTTGGATTCTTGGTCAGTACCTAAAACATACTCGCCGTCCATATGAAGGAGAATTCGTATGAGTGATCCTCTTGCTGATATTCTAACCGATGTAAATAATACCAATACACTTGTTGACATGCGCATGGCCGATAATGGCAATGAGATGGCACAAGTGATGGCAAATAACGATGCGATTAATCAATCATATGCAGCCAGTAATGCGCGCCAGCAATTAGTTGTAGGTCAGACTCAGGTAATTGAAGATACTAAGAATCAAGGTGCATTAGTTGCTCAGACAGCTAAGCAGCAGTATGCGCATTCAGTTGGTATTGATTATGATGGAACTCTTAGTGCGCAACAAGCACAAGCTCAACAAACATTCCTAGATGCCAGTTCGCGCGCCGCTCAATCTGCACAAGTAATTGCTCAGAAACGTAGTGTTAGTTTCTTTGACGATCCGCTTCAATGGTTGAGCAATAAACTAACTATCAATGATGATATTAATGCATTCAATGGCGCCGCCGGAGAAGCTAACACTGCTGAACAATTCATTCAAGATAGCAATGCACTTGTGGATCAACGTGCAATTGCACTTACGGCAGTTCAACAAGTAACTAGTCAGGCGGCCGCTGAAGCTGCTACAAACAAGGTTGTTGAGCAGCAACAAGAACTCGCTGATCAAATGAAGCGCGCCGGTATTGCAGCTAATACTCAAGGAGTTGAGACGGTTGCAAATATGGATTGGCGAAATATTCAGTTGATGAATATGAAGACAGATGCGGAGTCCAAGTTACTGGGTGCGCAAACTTCTCAGGAACACCTTCAACTCGCGCAACAACAATTTGATTTGGAAAAAGCTCGCCTTGCACTTGCACAAGCTAAAGAAAACGAGAAGGACGGTGCCGATCAATATATGCATGACCAATTAGTTAAAGGCATGCAGCTTATGTTTCCGAATAATCCTGCAGCTTGGAATATTCCGGATGGTAAGTACAAGGCAATGATTGCTGGCAAACTTCCACTTGATCCAGTGTGGAAGAAAGCCTTTGATGTTGCTCAGTCTACTGATATTGCTGGCGGCCAAGGTACTCGTATTCTTGGAACTAGTCCTGCTGATGCTATTAGTGCACTTTCTTTTAAGCCAACTATCGCTCCAACTGCACAACCTACAGTGGACTTGTTGAACAGAGCCCTCGCAACTGCTAGTAATTCTCCTGCATACAAGCAAGCACTTGCAGCTAAGGATCAAAAGGCTGCAACTGATATTGTAAATGCAACTGTAGATCAAATGGTGAAAGCGGATGCATCTCATGTAGATTCTCCAACTTCACTTTATTATCTCCCTCCGATTGATAAAATTGCTGAGAGTATTCCTGGAACTCAAGATTCTCCGTTCTTCAAAACTATTGTTGCACCAGCGGCTGCCGCCGGAATCGATATGTCTAATCCGGGACAAGTTGCAAAGCAAGCCGTTCAGGCAATTAAGGATGGTAAGATTTCCTTGAACGAAGCGGCAAACAATATGTCCGCAATGTACGGAATTGGGCAGCAATGGAACTTCCAAGCCAAACAGATGTTCTCTTTAGGAATCACGGCCGCCCCGAGTTATACTACTAACGTCACTGGATTAACTCCAGTTGGTTACGGTAATTTCGGTACGGTTGACTGGACTAATGAAATTCAAGTTAAAGAATTGTTCATGCGAATGAGTGCAGCCAATCAGGCAATTGCCGAGAATCCTCGTCCATTCCTTGTTGGTCATACTCGTTAATTCACAACTACGCACAGATCACGTTGACTGTGCAATAGGAGTAAGTAATGTCTTTTGATGGAACTGATCTTCCTTCGTTTAACGTATTCAATCAAAATCCTGCAGCTAATGGGGCTGCGCCTGATGTTCCTGATTACCTCCGGGCCGCCAACCTTCACAATCTAGGAAGTTCAAATACTTCTTGGTTTGCGGATGTTGGCGATTCTATTGCACATGCGCCGGAGTTCTTTACTGTAGCAGCTCTTTCCGGTATCAACTCCTTTTACAATACTGGCGTTGAGATTGGTAATCTTTTCGGTGCCGATAATCAGGAACGCGATACCGCTGCATTCGTTACCAGTCTGGACAGTGATCTTGGTCAATACTATCAACAGCATCAACAAGGTGCTGATATGATGGGCTTTTTGATGTCCAGTATTGTCCCTGGAACTGCAGGTATTAAGATTCTTAATGCTGGACAGAAGGCACTTAATCTGGCGCGCACCGGATTAATTGGAGAGAACCTTGCAACTGCACTTGGACTCCGTGCGGCCAATATTGATAACTATGTTGCTACGGCTGCAAAGGAAATTGCATCTGGTCAAGCAATGTATTCCTCTCTTCAAAGTGCTGGAGTTAAAGCGCTTGCCTCTGGAGTATATCAAAATGTTCTTGAAGGTATTGCATTTGAAACTGCTATCCAGACTACTATGCACGCATCTCCGATTCTACGGGATCAAGATGCAAGTGATATTGCCTGGAATATCGCAACCGGCGGTTTACTTCAAGGTGCGATTGGCGGCGCTTTTAGTGCTGCATCTACCATTGGTAAGATTAACAAAGCCACTAGTGAGATTGTCAAAGACATTCGACCTTTTGGTTCTCGAGAAATTGCCAGAGAAACAGGAAACACTGACCTCGAAATTGCTTCGCTTGCTAGGTCTAGAGAGGAAGTTCCTCCGGATGTGGACCCTGGAAATCCTAACTACTCAGAACAAGTAAAGGCACTTGACGCTAGGAACACGCGCATTGATAATGATATGCGCGCAAAGACTCTTGAACTTGTTCCAGGTAAACAACGCACCTTAGGTAATATGGTGGCGGACCTGAATGTGGCGGATAGTGCGGATAATATCACTGCACGAATTATTGACACAGATGAAATTACCAGTGTCCTTGGGAAAACTAAAGTCGAGAGTGAATTAAATGCGCTACCCGTTGAAGCAACGCCGCCCCCGGAATTACAAGTTCATTACTGGAAACTCACCGGAGAAGATGCAGGTAAAGTCCTCGATTCGAAGCCTGCAGTTTACAGTATCGCGGATACGCTCGCGGAATCTGGTGATACGAATTTGCGACAGAAAGTCTTATCCTACGTCAGCGGTAAAGGATTCAAAGCTGATGATTTGTGGGATGCCTCTGTCCAGCCATTAACTTCTCAAGTTGGCTCTACTGAAGCCGAAGCTCGATATATTTGGGCATCGGAATTAATGAAGCCACTGAAGGATGGTGCACAAGTAGGTCAGTTTGATATTCCAGTTCTTCAGCGCGCATTGAAGGATGGACAACTTGACCTTACTGTTGTGGATAAGGATGGTGGATTAGTAAAGGACAGTTTCGCATCGAACAAGGAACTACAGGATTTTATTATACAGAAACAAGAAGAAGCCGCAGTAGCACTTCAGAAGAGCGCACTTAAAAGTGGCGCCCCATACGGTGCCGGTGAGAATTTAAGTGAGGCACAAGATTGGGTTAATAACAAGATCGGTAAGATTACTAATACCAAACTTGCGAAACTTGAAGGCACTGGACAATACGGCGTTGCAGATAATCAAGCCTGGCAATCCAGTGTGGATGATTATCAAAAGTACTTAGCCTCTAAAGGACTTAAGCCAGTTAAGGGTGAGGAAACTGATCCTCGCTTCATGCCGACTTACGCCAAAGTTACTAAGCGCGCACGTGATTACTCTGATGCGAATGGCACTGTAATTGATGCGATGACGTACTTCAAGAGTTTGCAGGAAGCAGCTCAACAATCTACTGATCGCGTTGTTGCAAAGAATCTCGGCCAATATTCAGAACAACTTCCGGAGATTACAAATGATGATCTTGCATCTTCCAACCCGCGAGGAACTGGAGCTGGATTATTTACATTCTCTAATCCAAATCAAGGATCGCTTGGATCTAAAGTTAGTCTCGTTGGATCGGTTGTTCAGCGGTCCACACTTGATTCAAAGCGGGCTTTCGCAGAAGCAATTGGAGGCGACAAAACAGCATTACTCCGAAATAATGGAGCTGCTATCGAGTGGGCTGGACTTAGCCAAAAGGCGTCACGATCTTCTCTCCAGTACACTGCGCAAGCACTCGACACTGGAGAGCGTGGATTAGTTTCTACTGCTGTAATGAAATCTCTTAAGCTTGATGCAGAAACCGGTGAGCTTGAACCACTCACTATGGATATCATCAATGATATGGTTGATTCCACTGGACTTCCACATTTTATTCCAGTTGAACATGATGAAACTTGGAACATGGTTGCAAGTCATATCAAGCAGGAGAATCAATACGCGCAAACTGGAAATGAACTGGCGGCAAACAGTGGCCGGCAAACAACCAAGCAATTGGATATCTTCCGTCCTATTCCTCCGAACCCGCAAGATTACAAGTTCACTGCTTTTGTTAAGGATCCAAAGGTTACTGGACAGGGACATACCTCTATGATCTTTGCACAATCAGCGGAGCGTTTGGAAACGCTGATTAACAAAGCAAAGGAGGCGCGCCCGGACCTTGATATTTTCACGAAAGGTGAAACGGAAGATTTCTACAAAGCACGTGGAAGCTTTGATTGGGATCGCACGTTGTCTGAGAATTACATTGATTCCTCTCTGAAGAATGAAGGTATTTTTTCTGACTACTTCCTGAAGAGTGATCCACAAGCAATTGTGAAGGACTTCGAAGATTATCATGCACGAAAGATTGAAACACAAACCAGGGAAATTGTTAGGGCGAAATACCAGCCTCAATTCGATTGGCTTGAGGATCAGGCGAAATACTACGGTGCATTTGACACGTCCAAGATTGGCGGTAACATCGAAGCCCTCGAAGCAACTGCGAAGAATCCGTATTTCTCTTATATCAAAACAGCCCTTAATCTCAGCCGAGCAAATGAGAATCCACTTTGGTATTCCGTTAACAAAGCTGCGGACAGCGCTGTTAGCCAGGTAGTTGCAAAGATCAGTGATATCTGGGATGGAATGAAAGGGGCCGTTGACTCTCCCGAGTCGAAGTACGGAATTGATAATATCAACCGTACACTCCAGCGGTATGGACTCAATACCGGCTATATGGATGCGGCCACTCAATTAACTGTAAACACCAAACTTCCCAGTGGTGTTCTGTCTAGATTCGTCAGCACTGCGAATGCAATCTTGTCTAAAGTTGTACTTGGACTTGATCCGCTTAATGCAGTGACGAATGCAGTTGGCGCTAATATTCTTCGCATGACGGAACTGAATTCACTTATCCGACATGCAATGGCAGGCGATGAGGAAGTAGCAGGTAAGCTTACTCAACTTGCTTTTAATGATGTGACGGGTAAAGGTGACTTAACATTCAGCGCCGCGAAACTAAATGCGGGCGGCATTGCTGCATATTTCAAAGCAGTTGTTTCAAAAGACCCCACTGAAGTGGCGAACCTTGAATTGTTTAAGAAGATTGGTGCAATTAAAGATATCGGCACACAATTTAAGGATATGCTTGATAATCTCACCTTGCAGGGAACTGAAAGCACTGCTGAGGAACTTAGTCAAAGACTGCAAAAGGCCAAGGCCGCCATGGATGACCTTACTAAGAAAGGTGAAACTGTAAGCGGCAATAAGCATGCAGAGGATATGAATCGTTTCGCAACTGCGTGGGGAATGAAACAACTTACTGATCCGTTAGTACAAAGCGGAGTGATGGATAAAGCGGAACAGTATGCGTATATTAACACTCACGTGAATCGTGTGGAAGGGAACACAATTGCCAGCCAGCGCCCCTTTGTTTTCCAAGGACCTATCGGTCAAGCCGTGGGATTATTCCAAACGTACCAGTTCAATCTCATGCAGCAGATGTTCCGATACGTTTCGGAAGGAAGCAGAAAAGATGCAGCAATGCTTCTTGGACTTCAAGGAACATTCTTCGGCATCAACGGTCTCCCTGCTTTCCAGGCAATTAATCAACACATCATTGGTACTGCTTCTGGAAATACCAGACACACTGACGCTTATGATGCAACTTATGGAGTCGCTGGAAAGAACCTTGGGGACCTGCTTATGTATGGACTCCCGTCCAATCTACTCCAGACGAATCTTTATTCCCGAGGTGACATTAACCCAAGAAGCGTTACTATCCTCCCTACAGCACTAAGTGATGTTCCTGTAGTTAATGCCACTATGAAATTCTTTGGCGGCATGAAGGATACTGTTAGTAGAATTGCTAATGGTGGGAATGTTTGGGAATCGTTGTTACAGGGTATTGAACATTCCAGTTTATCCAGGCCGCTTAGTGGACTTGCTGAAACTCTTCAGGCAACTACGGGTGATGGATATGTAATGTCCACTACTGGCGCCGGCGGCATTATGTATCAGAACGATCTTGTTTCTCTTGCGACTGCTTCCAGGCTTGCTGGCGGCCGGCCGATTGATGAAGCGATTGTAAATGATGCTGTTTACAGAGTTCATTCATACCAGCAATATGATCGCGCACAGATGAATGAACTTGCTGAAGCAGTAAAGACTAGTAACATTGCAGGTCAGCAAATGAGTGATTCTAGTCTTGGACTTTTTGCAAAGAAATACGCTGAAGCTGGAGGTAGGAATGTGAATTTTAATAAGTTCATGGTTAATGAGATTAAGTCTGTACAAACTAGTCAGGCTGAAAAGATTGTTACTGCACTTCAAAATCCGTTTGCTCAAAAGATGCAAATCTTAATGGGCGCAAATCAATCTCCGTATGATACGGCTACTTCTGGCCAATGAAAGGAATTTATTATGGCAAGCACTTCTGACTCTACCCGTTATTGGACTCCTGTTATTCCTGCAGATGGAACGGTAATTCCGGAAACTAATTACCTTTATGTAGGTGTGACTGGCAATATTGTCGCTACTTGTAATGGCGTGGATATTACGTTTGCAAACGTGGCAGTTGGTTATCATCCCATTCGCTGTACCAAAGTGAAGGCCGCCACTACTGCAACGAATATTCTCGCTGCGTATTAAGGAGATAAAATGCCAACGATGACTTCAGTTTCTGCGGCTGTATTATCTTTAGTGCTCAGTACAGCAGGCGGACCTGCGGCCCCACAATTACCTCAACAAGCTAATTTACGTGCTCAGTGGTCCGCTGATTCAATCACTCCGCAAGCCGATAACAGCGATATCACAGCTAACTGGGTAGATTCAATTGGCGGTGTTGCACTTACGCCTAGCACCACTAAACCTAAGTATCGCACCAATGCAATCAACACTAAACCTGGAGTACAGTTTTTAGGTACTGGTTGGTTTAGTGGTTTGGCGCCGACTCTTAAAACACAAGTAGATACACGAATTTACTCTGTGTATATATTTGCAAGTAACATTGCTGTTCGTTCTAATGCAGTAATGTTTGGTAATGGGGCGGGCGGCAATGCATTTGCCTTCTTTGGAAATGGTACTGTAGTTGGAAGAGGTATTTCCAGCAATGAGATTCGCGGCCCGTATACTGATACTGTGACGCCGATTAGTTGCGGCTATGCATGTACTACTGCAAAAATATATCCAGCCGCATCGAGTTCTGGCTTTGAAAGGCAATTTCTTAACGGTACTTGTATTGCTGATAATCTTGCAGCCGGTCCCGCCACTAGTTCTGGTGACGGTGCATTTGCAATCGGCGCCACCAACAGCACTGGAACATTCCCTTATCAAGGATATCTGTATGAAGTTCTTGTGTGGGATAAAATGCTTACTCAAGCAGAAATGGTTGCAGTAGAGACTTGGTGTAGGTGGAAATACGGAATGACACTTCCGTGGGCTGGTATGTCTAGGTTCTTTAACTTCGATGGTGATTCGCACACTGTAGGTGTGGGCGGCACTATCAATGTTAATAACTCATTCCCGTACTTGAATGCGCAATCTCTTGGACTTAAGTACGGCCAATGGCAAACTCACGGTATTGGAGGTATGACGCTGTTTGGAATGTATGGTGGCGATGCTGGAGCTAAATTCACTGACATGGTTAATGTGATTAATGCCATTGGCATTTCTCCTAGATTCGTATGTAGTGAATACTATAATCAGGTGGCCGCCGGACGTGTTGCACAATCTTTCAGTGATTTCCAAACGTATATTGGTTTACTGAAATCAACGTGGCCTGCATGTAAAGTTGCTTGGTGGGAACCGTTTAGTTATGGAACCGATGCGGCCACATATGCAACTAATCGCGGCCCATTTATTACCGCAGTTCGTGGAGGATATGCGGCAGCGGGTGTAGATTACTTAGCTCAGGTTGGTGATGATACTAACATTGGGACAAGTGATGCATATACAAATAACACAGCTTTATGGAGTGCAGATACAGTTCATATTTTAAATACAACTCGTGTAACTAATTTGAGCCCCTATACGTTAGCTTGCTGTAACGCTATTAATTTGTAATGCTTGATTGATAGACGTAAAAAAGCCCCCTTGGATTTTGGTCCTTGGGGGCTTTGTTTATGCGGCTCTAGGTCTATCATCAAGTAGCAAGTTAACTATATCTACGATGCAGTATTGACAATAGTCTTTCTTTGCTATGACGTCCGTTATTTCTATATGAACGCCAACGGAACCGTTAGATGGATCTTTATGTACTGCTGTGTTAATAATTCCTCTAGATTTAAATTCAGTATTACATCTATCACATACATATTTAAGTGCCATCAGTTTTCTCCTCTGGTTTCTTGTTCAGATAATGTGACCAATCAGTTTCTTTTTCCTCAACTGGCCTGATCGTTTGAACTGTATGTTTCGCGGCCAAATCCCGCAGCATTTCCAATCTGCCAGCGAGGATAGCACACAGTTCACTCCTGGATTCCAAAGTATATGCCCCATCCATAACTACACCGCAATAAGTTGCAATTGTGGCGAGCCGAATATCTACTTCATCAACTGGATAGTTATTTAAATTCCTCTCTAACTGCGGATGATATCCAGTTGCAAGTTCCTTGTTAAGAAGAATATATCCTTCCGGGAACATTTCAATTGTGTACTTACCGAGGATCATTGTTTTAATGTCATGATCCCCTGGCTCCTTTGGGCGGCGCGGAAGTTTATGTTCACCCATTTTTATCCTTCCTGTCCTGTGCAGCCTTATCAGAATATACAAGACCTTCATACCGCATCTTCAATTTCTGGTAATTAGCTTCAATGATATCGTTCCAATCAAGTCCGTAAACTTGCATAGTTGCCACTACGTAGAACAGCGT
>OUNM010834878.1_pt1 | contig 15638 bp, 13 predicted proteins | sample 1769961 | NCBI WGS metagenome assembly OUNM01 (sample SAMEA3914820, study PRJEB12502) | metagenome | biome: forest; material: soil | place: USA | collected 2012-03-12 | depth 0.3 m | reverse complement strand
GAAGGGAGAAGTGCCGCAGGCGCGGCTCGACGAATCGGTCCGCCGCGTGCTGGCGATGAAGGCGCGGCTGGGGCTGTTCGAGGATCCGTTCCGCCGCATCGACCTCAAGCGCGAAAAGGCGCGCTCGCGGACCAGGCCGGCGCTCGATCTGGCGCGCGAGGCGGGGCGCAAGTCGATCGTGATGATCAAGAATGACGGCGACCTGCTGCCGCTGGCCAAGTCCGGCAAGATCGCGATCATCGGGCCGTTCGCGGACGGCCAGCACGACCTGAACGGGCCGTGGGTGGTCTATGGCGACAATGCCAACGCCACCAGCCTGGCGACCGGCGTGAAGGCCGCGCTGGGCAGCAAGGCGAGCGTGACGGTGGTCCAGGGATCGGGCGTCGAGGAGCCGCTGGCGGGCGGAATCGAAGCGGCGGTGGCGGCGGCGCGCGAGGCCGATGTCGTGCTGCTCGCGATCGGCGAGGCGGAGAACATGTCGGGCGAGGCGCAATCGCGTGCCGAGATCGTCGTGCCGGCGCCGCAGATGGCATTGGCGGAAGCGGTCGCGGCGGTCGGCAAGCCGGTGGTGGTGGTGCTCAAGAACGGGCGGGCGCTGGCGCTCGAAGGCGCAGTGGCGAACGCGCCGGCGATCCTGGTGACCTGGTTCCTGGGTTCGGAGACCGGGCATGCGATCGCCGATATCTTGTTCGGCGATTTCGGCCCCTCGGGGCGCCTGCCGTGCAGCTTCCCGCGCTCGCCGGGGCAGCAGCCCTACAGCTATGCGCACAAGACGACCGGTCGCCCCAATCCCGGCGGCGACGAGAATCTCGAGCCGTACAAGGCGCATTATCGCGGCATCCCCAATTCGGCCCTGTTCCCGTTCGGGCACGGGCTGACCTATGGGAAGATCGCCTATTCGGAGCTGTCGGTGGCGCCGGCGATGGCGTGGAACGGCGATCTGACCATCTCGGCGAAGATCACCAACACCGGCACGCGTGCGGCGGAGGAGCTGGTGCAGCTCTATACCCATGATCGCGCGGCGAGCGTTACGCGGCCGGTGCGCGAGCTCAAGGCGTTCCGCAAGGTGGTGCTGGCAGCCGGGGCATCGGAGACCGTGACCTTCACGCTGAAACGCGACAATTTGCTGTTCATCGGCCGCGAGAACATGCCGACGGTGGAGCCGGGGATGTTCGACCTTTGGGTATCGCCCTCGGCGGAGACGCCGGGCGTGCATGGGAGCTTCGAGCTGACCGCGGGTTAGGGTATGGACCTGTTTCGCGCTCAGCGCCGTCCCGGCATCTGAAAGGTTACACCGGGGTCACACTATCACGCCTGCTTCTCGCGGCGCAGTTCCCGGGGGTGCGCGCTTCCTTCCCTTGGGTGTCGATCGCCGGTGTCAAGGAGCGGCCGGAGTGACCGGCACCGCCAGTCAAGCAGGCGAAATCCTACACTGCAAGGGCTTGCGGCGCCCTGGAATATGGGTCCCCAACCTAGGAATCGCCGCCCGCCAGCCGCCGCACGATCCGCGCATGCTCGCCCTTGCCGAGCGGGTTGAGCAGCATCAGCACGCAGGACAGCGTGAAGAAACCGAGCGGAATCAGGATGATCGTCCAGCGCATGCCCGCGAGTGTCGCCGCGCTCTGCTGCACGTTCGCGACATAGCCCGACGCGCCGAACCCCCAGCCGAGTGCCGTGGTGGCGATGCCGATCGCGACGCGCTGGAGCAGGGCGGCCGCGCCCACCACTGCGCCCTCGATGCGCAGCCCGGTCTCGTGCTCGCCATATTCGATCGTGTTGGGCAGCATCGCCCAGAAGACGAAATGGATGCCGACGATCAATGCCTGCATCACCACAAGGAACAGCTGCATCGTCGCGATCCGATCGATATGGAGCAGCGCGAACAGCATCAGCCCGGCCATGCACGATCCCGTCGCGAGGAACCACAAGGTCCGCGCGCCGGTCACGCGCTGGAGCAGCATCCACCCCAGCACCGCCGCGCCGCTTGCCACGCCCATCCAGGCGAGCGCGGTCTGGCCCGCCGCGTCGTCTCCGAGGAAATATTTGAAATAATAGAGCACCGATTTGTTGAGCACCGTCACGGCGACCAGCGCCGCCACCATCGCCAGGTTGAGCGTGACGAAGGCGCGGTTCGACACCAGGCTGGCGACGCTTGCCGCCAGCGAAGGCGGCGCGGTGCGCACCGGCATCGCGTCCTCGCGATAGGTCGCGCCGACCAGCAGCAGGATCGCAGTCGCGATCACGGCGAAGAAGGCCGCCGCGCCCAGAAACGCGTGCGCCGGCACGTGGCTGCCGCTCAGCCAGCCGCCGAGCGGGATGGTAGTGCTCGCCACCGTCACCCAGGCCATCGTTCCGAAGAACATCCGCATCCCCGCGACGAAGGCGCGATCCTTGCTGTCGAGGCTGATACGCGCGGTCATCGCCAGATAGGGGATGTTCGCCGCGGCATAGGCAGTGCGGAACAGCAGATGCCCCACCGTGACGAACGCGATCGCCCAATAGCCGCTCACCGGCGGCGGGATATAAGTGAGGACGCACGCGATCCCGAGCGGGATGCTTCCGACCATCAGCACGCGCCCATAGCCGCGCCCGGGCTCGCGCCGGTCGGCGAGCGCGCCGGCGGCGAAATTGGCGATGCCGTCCCAGATCGACGCGATGGTGTAGATCGTCGCGGCGGTCGTCACCGGCAGGCCGAGCGCGTCCGAATAATAGAAGAGCAGGAAGAGCATGATGCTCTGCCAGTAGAGATTGAACGCGAAGTCCCCGAAGGCGAAGAGGATGAGCCGCGCCCTGGTCGGCGCGGCGCGGAGGGTGGCGATCATGCCCGCAGCCTAGCGGTCCGCCGGCGCATTTGGAAACGCTGAAGCGGTGCGGGCGATGCTCAGCAGCCGCCGCCCTCGCGCCGTGAGGCCCAGCGGATCGCGCCACTGATCAGCTGCTGGTGGAGCGGCTCCGAATAGGTCTCGGCCTTGTGGCCCAAAGCCGAGAAGAACACGCGGCCCTTGCCGACGCAGTGGGTCCAGATCAGCGGATGGACAGCGCCCATCCGCGTGCGCTCGGGGAAAACGTCGTAGCTGGTCTCGTCGAGCGTCGCGAGGATATGGGTGTCTTGGCCGCTGGGGACCTTGTCGAACGAATACCATTCCTCGGTGCGCACCCATTTGGCGGGCAGACCGCGCGTGGCGGGATTGGTGCGGTCGAGCACGTTTATCGTGGCTTGCTGGAACTGCTTGGGGCGGCCGGTGTGGCCGATGAACTGCGCGCCGACCAGGGTCTGAGGATACCAGCTCCAGTCATATTGCGGATCGCCGCCCGCGCCGTGGAGCAGCACCACGCCGCCGCCCTTCTCGATCCAGGCGCGGAAAGCCGCGCGCTGGGCGTCGGTGAAGATGTTGCCCGAGGTGCTGCTGAGCACGACCGCGGTGAATTTGGCGAGATCGCGATTGTTCATCACTGCGGCATTCTCGGTCACGAACACGTCGCGGCCCTGCTTGCGGACGAGGCCGGCGATGACGGCGTTGGCGGCCGGGATCTGGTCGGGGTCGCGGAAGCCGTTGGTCTTGGAGAGGACGAGCACCGCGCCGTGGCGGAGCGGCGGCAGCCTGGGTGCAACGGTGTCCATCACCGCTTCCGGCCAGTTGCGCGGATCGCGAGGGGGCGGGGTGGTCGATTGCGGGGCGGGGACGGTCTGCGCCAACAGGGTCAGGGCGATCAGGCTGCGCAACATCTTAAGGCTCCTCAATCCAGGTGGAATTCGGTGACGATCGCGTCGCTATGCTCGCCGACGCGCGGGGCGCCGGCGGCGCTGCCGGCACGCACGCCGTCGATGCGGACCGGGCTGCGCGTGGTGGCGATGCGCGTGGTGCCGCGCTCGATCTGCTGGAGCATGTCGAGGCGGCGGAAGGCGTCTTCGGCGAGCAGCTGCGGCCAATCGTTGACGGGCGCGCACCAGATGTCGTGCGCGCCCAGCCGCTCGATCCACTGGCGGGTCGTCGCTTCGGCGAGCCGCGTGGCGATCCTCGCCTTGATCGCGTCACGCTCGGCGAAACCGTCGCCGCTGGTGAGCGTCAGGTCGAGGAGCGGGGCCAGCGTGTCAAGCGGAGTCATTGCCAGCGCGAGCCAGCCATCGGCGGTGCGATACACGCCATAAGGCGCGGCGAGATAGGCATGGGCATTGTGGATCGCGGCGCGCCGGGGCGGACGGCCGCCATCGTTCAAATGGGTGGTCAGCACTTCGAACTGGAGGTCGATCAGTGCCTCGAGCAGGCTGGTCTCGACATGCGCGCCTTCGCCCGAGAGGCCGCGGCGGACGAGTGCGGCGAGGATGCCTTCGACCAGCACGTGCCCGGCGAGGATGTCCGCCACGGAAAGGCCGAAGGGCACCGGCCCGTCGTCGGCGCTGCCGCTCAACCACATCGCGCCGGAGAGCGCCTGGGCGAGCAGGTCCTGGCCGGGGAGAGCCGCCCAGGGGCCGTCCTCGCCATAGCCCGAGATGCTGCCGACGATCAGGCGCCTGTTGCTGGCGCGGAGGGTTTCGGGGCCGAAGCCGAGGCGCTCGGCGACGCCGGGGCGGAAGTTCTGGATGACCACATCGGCCTGCGCGATCAGCCGGTGGACGCGCGCGGCGTCACGGGGGTCCTTCAGGTCGGCGGCGAGGCTCTGCTTGTTGCGGTTGATCGCGTGGAACAGGGTCGAATCGCCCTCCACGTCGGTGTCGCTCAGATAGAGGGTGCGGCAGATGTCGCCGCTGCCCGGCCGCTCGACCTTGATCACGCGCGCGCCGAGATCGCCGAGCCGGAGCGCGGCGGACGGGCCCGACAGGAACTGCGCCATGTCGATCACGAGGAGGCCGTCTAGGGGGCCAGTCATTTGGAGGCGCCGTAAAGCTGGTTGAGCGCGGCGAGCACTTGCGGACCGTGCTCACCGCCGCGCAACGCGACATTGATGCGCTCCGATGCGGCGTGCTGGAAGGCCATGTAGCCGTCGTGGCGCGGGCGGGTCCAGGCGCGGTCGAGCGTGGCGCGGGTCGCGCGGTAGAAGTCGTGCGTGGCGCCGTTGGCGCTGTCGGCGTCCCAGGCATCGGCATGGCCGGGCTGGCCGCCATTGGGTGCGACAAGATCGCGCTGGACTGCGCCGCCCGAGACCCAGGCGGCGAACGCCGCCGCACCCGCCGGGTTCTCGGCATAGGCGGAGACGGCGATGCCGGTTCCGCCTAGCGCCGATCCGCGCGGGCCCTGCCCGAGCACGGGAATGTCGGCGAAGCGCACCAGTTCGGGGCGGAAGCCGGTGATGGCGTAGCTCACATAGCCATAGATCAGCGGGGCGACGGCGAGGCGGCCGTCGGGCGCGGCCATTTCCTCGAGCATCGCGATCGGGTCCATGTCGAACGCGGCGGAGTCGACGTCGCGCGCCAGCAGGGCGAGCAACTCATAGGCATGCGCGGCCTCGGGCGGGAACAGCGCGTCGCCGCCGCCTTCGAGCGTGACGCCGGCGAGGCCGCACAGGGTGTACAGGCTCATCAGGCTGTGCGGCGGGCGCAGCGGCAGCGAGGCGCGACCTTCGGCGACCAGTTCGGCGAGCTGGAACCAGTGCGTCACCGGCGCGGCGATGCGCGACGGCACCCATGCCTGGACCTGCGCGGCGGCGTCGACCGGCAGCGCCCATTGATGGCCGGCCCAATGGTAGCTCTCGTACGATCCACCGACCGATCCCGCCGCGATTTCGGCGAGCGTCGCCGCATCGACTGCCTCGTCGAGCGCGAGCAGGCAGCCGCTCTGCGCGACCTGGCCGACATGGGGATGGTCGATCACGATCAAGTCGTAGCGCCGCGCGAGCTCCTCGACCGGGTAGCTTTCGAAATCCTGGAGCGAGCGCCGGTCCCACGCGATCGCCTGGCCGGTACGCGCTTCCCACGTTGCGGCAGCGGCGGCGAGCGGATCATAGCCGCGCGAATGATCCCAGGTCATGCCGCGCACTTCGAACCTCTCCCGCTGCCCGGATTCCCCGGCGCCCGGGAAATCGTTTGACTCGGCATAGCCCCGACAATAGCGTTTTCAAGGAATAATCATATTACCATACTAATCGGAGCGGATGCGTGGGAGCGGGTGACGAGGGCGTAGGCGCGGATGCTGCAGGGCCGCTCGCGGGGGTGACGGTGCTGGATTTCAGCCAGTTCCTCGCCGGCCCGTCATGCGCGCTGCGGCTGAGCGACCTCGGCGCCCGGGTGATCAAGGTCGAGCGGCGCGAGGGCGGGGACGCGTGCCGCGGGCTCTATCTGGCCGACATGGCGTTCGATCAGGACAGCGCGCTGTTCCACGCGATCAATCGCGGCAAGCAGAGCTATGCGGCCGATCTGAAGGACCCGGAAGAGCTGGAGGCGGTCAAGCGACTGGTCGCGCGTGCCGATGTGCTGATCCACAATTTCCGGCCGGGCATCATGGATCGGCTCGGGCTTGGATGGAGCGATATTGCGGCGCTCAATCCGCGGCTGATCTATGCCGGGGTGAGCGGCTATGGGCCCGAGGGGCCTTGGCGCGACAAGCCGGGGCAGGACCTGCTCGTCCAGTCGCTTTCGGGGATCGCCTGGCTGTCGGGCGAAGGCGGCGGACCGCCGGTGCCGGCGGGGCTCTCGATCACCGACATGATGGCGGGGGCGCAGCTCTGTCAGGGCATCCTCGCCTTGCTCGTGCGGCGCGGCATTACCGGCAAGGGCGGGCGCGTCGATATCAGCCTGATCGAGACGGCGATCGACCTGCAGTTCGAGCACCTCTCGGTCCATCTCAATCGCGACGAAGCGATGCCGGCGCGGAGCGGCATCGCCAACGGCAATGTCTATCTCGCCGCGCCTTACGGCATCTACGCGACCGCCGATGGCTGGCTCGCGCTGGCGATGACGCCGGTCGACAAGCTCGGCGGCGTGATCGGCCTGCCCGCGCTGGCCGGCTTCGCGCCCGACACCTGGTTCGCCGAGCGCGATGCGATCAAGGCGCTGATCCGCGACCATCTCGCCACGTTGCGCAGTGCCGCGTGGCTCGCGCTGCTCGAGCCCGCGGGCATCTGGGCGGCGCCGGTGCTCGACTGGCCCGCGCTCCGGATCGAGCCGGCCTTCGCGGCGCTTCACGCGATACAGACGGTGCGCTCGCCCGATGGCGCCGAGCTTTCGCTCACGCGCTGCCCGATCCGCGTCGATGGCGAAATCCTCACTTCCTCGCGCGCGGCGCCCCGGCTGGGTGCGGACCGCGCCGCCATCGACCAGGAGATCGCCGCATGATCGTCGAGCAATATTTCGAAGACATCGAGATCGGCAGCGAGCGGACCAGCTTCGGCCGCACCATCACCGAGACCGATTTCGTTGTCCATGCCGGCCATACCGGCGATTTCTTCCCGCACCACATGGACGCGGAGTGGTGCAAGACGCAGGAGATCGGCCAGCGCATCGCGCACGGCACGATGATCTTCTCGATCGGCATCGGGCTCACCGCGACGGTGATCAATCCGCACGCGATGTCGTACGGTTATGATCGCCTGCGCTTCATCCGCCCGGTGCATATCGGCGACACGATCACGACCATCACCCGCATCGCCGACAAGCGCGACCATCCCAAGCGCACGGCGCACGGGGTGGTGACCGAAGCCGTCGATATCCGCAACCAGCGCGGCGAGACAGTGCTGGCTTGCGAGCATCTCTATCTGGTCGCGCGGCGCGAGGGCTGATGCGCCTGCGCCCGGTCCCTCTTGCGCTGACGCTCGCGGTCGCCGTGGTGGCGGTCGCGTCGCTGGTCGGCGTGCGCCATGCCGCCCAGGCGGCGAATGGCGCAGGGGCAAGCGCTTCGGGCGGTGGCCCGCGCTACGGGCTGTCGACGGTGGGGCTGAGCTATCCCTTCGCGGCGGCGATCGCCAAGGGCTTCAGCGACGCCGCTGCGCGTGCGGGGGCGAGCGCGGTGGTTCTCGATGCCAAGGGCGATGTGCAGAAACAGGCCAACGATATCGATGACCTGATCGCCCAGCATGTGCAGGGCATCGCCGTGATGCCGCTCGATTCGGTGGTGGCGCAGAGCTGGGTGAAGCGCGCCAATGCCGGCGGCGTGCCGATCGCGGCGGTGGCGGCGTTGGTGGGCGATCCCAAGACGCGGGCGATCGCGGATGTCTATCCCGGGCTGATCGCGCTCGCGTCGCAGGACGAAGTCGCGGCGGGTCGCGCGGCGGGGACGCTCGCGGCGACCTGGCTGCCGCGTGACCGCGAGGCGCGGATCGCAGTCATCGAGGGCGCGGCGGGCTTTCCCGAAGTCGAGCAGCGCGCGCGCGGGTTCAAGCTGGGCCTCGATGCGGCAGGCGTGCGCTACCGCGTCGTCGCGTCGCAGCCGGGCAACTGGACCAGCGAGGGCGGCGAGGCGGCTTGCCAGAATATCCTCGCCGCGCAGCCCGGCATCGACCTGTTCTACAACGAAGCCGACGATATGGTGATTGGATGCGCCCGCGCGGTGCGCGCGGCGGGATCGCATGCGCGGCTGCTGGGCGTGGGCGGATCGCGGCTCGCCATCGCCTCGATCAAGGCGGGCGCCGTGGACGGCACGGTGTGCTTCAAGCCCGAGGCGCTGGGGGCGCTCGCGTTCGAGGCGCTGCACGACAAGGCGAGCGGGGCACCGCGTTTCCGCACCTATCCGATCCCGGCGGTGACGCAGGCGACGGTCGGGGAGTGCGTCGGCCAATGGTAGACGCGCCGCTCCTTGCGCTCGCCGGAGTCGAGAAGACCTGGCCCAATGGCACCGTCGCGCTGCGCGGAGTCGATTTGACCCTGCGTGCGGGGCGGGTGCATGGGCTGCTCGGCGCGAACGGCGCGGGCAAGTCGACGCTGATCAAGATCCTCGCGGGCGCGATTCCGGCGAGTAGCGGTACCGTGGCGTGGCGCGGCGAGCCGGTGCGCTGGAGCAATCCGCGCGCGGCGCGGGCGGCGGGGGTGGCGACGATCTACCAGCATATCCCGCTGGTGCCGACGCTCTCGGTGGTCGAGAACATGCTGCTCGAGCAGCGCGGCGGCTGGCGTGGCGACCGGGCCGGGCGGGCGCGGGCCGAGGCAGTGGCGCAGTCGCTCGGCGATCCGTTCGATCTCGACGCCATTGTCGGCGATCTCCCGATCGGCACGCGCCAGATGGTCGCGATCGCGCAGGGGCTGATGGCCGATCCGGCGCTGCTGATCATGGACGAGCCGACCGCTTCGCTGGCGGGGCACGAGCGCGAGCAGGTCTACGCCGCGATCCGGCGGCTGGCGGGCGAGGGGCGGGCAGTGCTGTTCGTCTCGCACTTCCTCGACGAGATCGTCGCGCTGACCGACGAAGTCACGGTGCTCCGCGATGGCGTCGCGGTGCTCGATGCCAGGACCGCGAGCCTTGACGAGGCGGCGATCGCGGCGGCGATTGCGGGACGCTCGGTGACTGCGCTGGAGCGAGGCTCGCGCCCGAGTGGCGGAGCGACGGCGTTGGAGCTGCGCGATCTCGCTTCGCCCGGCAAGCTCGCGCCGACCAGCTTCACGGTCGCGGCGGGAGAGATCGTCGGCATCGCCGGCATGCTTGGCGCGGGGCGGAGCGAGTTGCTCCATGCGATCTTCGGGGCCGATGCGGCGGTGCGAGGCACGGTGTTGCTCGACGGCAAGCCGCTGGGGCGCTCGCCCGAGGAAGCGGTGGCTGCGGGCATCGCGCTGGTTCCGGAGGATCGCGGCCACCAGGGCTTCATCCCCGGCATGACCATCGCCGAGAACATCGCCCTCCCGCGCACCGGCTTCGCTGTCGCACGCAGGCGCGAGGCCGAGGCGGCTCGGGCGGCGATCGAGCGGCTGGGGATCAAGGCATCCGGGCCCGATGCGCTGGTCAGCGAGCTTTCGGGGGGTAATGCGCAGAAGGTGGTGATCGCCAAATGGCTGACCCCGGAGACGCGCGTGCTGCTGCTCGACGAGCCGACCGCCGGCATCGATATCGGCGCGCGCACCGATATCCTGCGGTTGATCCGCGGGCTGGCGGACGACGGCCTGCCGGTGCTGCTGGTCAGCTCGGAGTTCGAGGAATTGCTCGGCGTGTGCGACCGCATCCTGGTGATGCGCGACGGCACCGTGATCGCCGAAGCCGATCCGGCGGCGATCGACGAGGCGGGGCTGATCCAGCTCGCCAGCGGAACCCAGACAGGAATAGCGGCATGAAACTCGACCGTTGGCGTCACATCTTCGGGCTGCGCGAGGCGGGTGTCTATTACGCGCTCGGCATCCTGCTCGTGCTGCTCGCCGCGATCGCGCAGTCGCGCGGGCTGCCCAATTATCTCTCCGGCCAGAATCTGGGCAACATCGCCTATCAGGCGTCGCTCGTCGGGATCATGGGGGTGGCGATGACGGTGATGCTGATCACCGGCGCGTTCGACTTGTCGGTGGCATCGGTCGCTGCACTGGCGGCGGCGGTGCTGGTGGGGCTGGCGCCGAGCATCGGCTTCCCGCTCGCGGCGGTGGCGGCGATCGTGACGGCGATGGGGGTCGGCATCTTCAATGGCGCGGTCGTCCAGTTCGTCGGGATCAATGCGTTCATCGTGACCTTGGGGACGCTCACGGCGGTGCGCGGGCTGGTGCTGGTGCTCACCGGCGGGCGCTCGCTGATGGTCGAGAAGCCGGAGGTGCTCCAGCAGATGCTGGCGTTCGAGAGCACGCGGGTGCCGCTGTTCTGGGCGATGCTTGTGCTCGCGGTGGCGCTGTTCGCGTTCGGAGCGTTTCGCCGGAGGCTGCCGATGGCGCTGGGCGGGCTGATCGTCGCCGGGCTGGCGTTCCTGGCGGGTCCGGGCTTCGCGGTCGCGGCGCCGGTGGTCTATCTCGCGCTGTTCACCGGGCTGGTCTGGGCGGTGCTGCGCTTCACCGTGATCGGGCGTCGGGTCTATGCGGTGGGCGGCAATGCCGAGGCGGCGCGGCTTTCGGGCATCAACGTCCATGCCTACAAGCTCGGCGCGTTCGTGCTGTCGAGCGCGGCGGCGGGGTTCGCCGGGGTGCTGTTCGGTTGCCGGTTGGGCGCGATCAACCCGACCGCGTTGCAGGGCAGCGAGCTGACCGTGATCGCCGCCGCGATCCTGGGCGGCACCTCGCTGTTCGGCGGGGCGGGCAGCGTGCTCAAGACCGTGGTCGGCGCGCTGCTGCTGTTCACGCTGACCAATGGCTTCAACGTGCTCGATCTCGGCGCGAGCTATCAGGGGCTGATCGAGGGCGTCGTCGTGATCGCCGCGGCGGCGATCTACACGGTCGGCGGCGACCGGAAGGTGCGCCGCAAGGCCGTGGCGCAATGACGAACCTGCGCGTCGCTGTCCGGCGCTTCGATCCGTTCGAGAGCGCGATCGCCGCGCAGTTCGCCGATTTCGCGCGGACGAGCGGTGCCAGCGCGACGCTCGAAGCGGTGCCGCTGGACCTCAACCCGCTCCACGAGAGCGCGATCGGCGGGCGCGGGCTGGCGAGCGGCGAATGGGACATCGCGTTTCTCAATACCGACTGGCTGGCGGAGGCCGTCGCGGACGACCTGCTCGAAGACCTCGCGCCGCATATGGCGCGTGCGCCGATCCCGGACTGGCCCGATGCGTGGAGCCCGTCGCTCACCGGGCTGCAGCGCTTCGGCGGCGGGCTGTGGGCGATGCCCTATCATGACGGGCCCGAATGCCTGATCTATCGCAAGGACTTGATCGCCGAACCTCCTACGACTTGGGAGGAATTCCACGCGCTTGCCCGGCGGCACCATGCGCCGGCCGAGGGCCGCTACGGCACCGTGCTCGCGCTGTTCCCGGACGGGCACAACAGCTTCTACGACTTCTGCATCCATGTCTGGTCGCGCGGCGGCGAGATTTTCGATGAGGAGGGGCGGCCGGACTTCACTTCGCCCCAGGCGCACGCCGCGCTCGATTTCCTGCGCGAGTTGGCGGGCGATGCCGGCGCGATCGCGCCCGATTGCCGCGAGCTCGATAGCGTCCAGTCGGGCGGCTTGTTCGCGGACGGCAAGGTGGCGCTGATGGCGAACTGGTTCGGTTTCGCGGCCTATGCCGATACCGCGCCGGAGAGCCGGGTGCGCGAGCTCGTCGACGTCGCGCCGTTGCCGGGAAGTGTGTCGCTCAACGTCTTCTGGGGGCTGGCGATCGGTTCGGGCTCGCGGAGCAAAGCGCTGGCCTGGGATTTCCTGCGCCACTGCGCGACCGCGCCGATGGATCGGCTGACCACCACCGAAGGCGCGATCGGCGTGCGCCGCTCGACCTGGGCCGATCCCGAGATCAACGCGCAGATGCCTTATTACCACCGGCTCGAATGGCTGCACGAACATGCCCGCGAGATGCCGGTCACGCCCGATCTCGCGCGGATCAGCCATATCGTCGATGACCTGATGACCGAGGCGGTGACCACCGACCGCCCGACTGCGGAGTTGCTATCCGAAGCGCAGGCGCGGGTTACGGCATGAGCGAGCTGCAGCAAGCCTGGCCGATGCCCTCGAAGCCGCGGCCGATCGTGATCCTCGGCACCGGCGGGATCGTCTCCGATGCGCATCTGCCGGCCTATCGCAAGGCCGGTTTCGTTGTCGCTGGGCTCTATGATCTCGACCACGAGCGGGCCCAGGCGCTGGCGGCGAAATGGGGCATCCCGCACGTCTTCGCATCGATCGAGGAGGCTGTGGCGCAGGACGCGGTGTTCGACGTCGCGGCGCCCCCGGTTGCGCACCGGGCGATCCTCGAAGCGCTGCCCGAAGGCGCGACGGTACTGCTCCAGAAGCCGATGGGGCTCGATCTCGCCGGGGCGACGGCGATCCGCGATACGGCGCGCGCACGGAAGCTGATCGCCTCGGTCAATTTCCAGCTCCGCTATTCGGCGATGATGCTCGCGATCCGCGATGCCATTCGCCTGGGTCGGCTGGGCGCGCTCACCGAGATCGAAGTGCACATCAATCTCGTCACGCCCTGGCATTTGTTCCCGCATCTGAAGCCCAATCCGCGCGTCGAGATCGTCAGCCATTCGATCCACTATCTCGACGCGATCCGCGCGCTGGCGGGCGATCCGGAGAGCGTGTTCGCGCGCAGCTACGATCATCCGACCAGCGGGCTCGCCGATACGCGCACCTCGATGATTCTCGACTATGGGCCGACGCTGCGCTGCCTGCTGTCGATCAACCACCATCATGATTTCGGCCGCCGCTTCCAGGACGCGAGCTTCCGCGTCGAAGGGGTCGACGGCGCGGCGATGGCCAAGCTGGGGGTGCTGCTCGACTATCCTGCCGGCGAGCCCGACGAGCTGTGGCTCGCCCCGCGCGGCGGGCCCTGGAGCCAGGTGCCGCTCGCCGGGGCGTGGTTCCCCGACGCGTTCATCGGCCCGATGGCCAATCTCCAGCGCTTCGCCGCGGGCGAGGACAACCTGCTCTCCACCAATGTCGAGGATGCGTGGCGCACCATGGCGCTTGTCGAAGCCGCCTATCGCTCGGGCGACCAGTGCGGCACGCGTATCCCCTAAGCTTGAAGGACCTGACCTTGACCGACCTGACCGGAAAGACCGCGCTCGTAACCGCCGCCGCCCAGGGCATCGGCCGCGCCTCCGTGCTCGCGCTCGCCGCAGCCGGTGCGCGCGTGATTGCTACCGACGTCAACGAGCGCGGACTGGAGGGACTGGCGAGCGATCGGATCGAGACGCGCCGGCTCGATGTGCTTGACCCTGCTGCGGTCGCCGCGCTGGCGGACGAGGCGATCGACATCCTCTTCAACTGCGCGGGTGTCGTTCATGGCGGCACGGTGCTTGAGGCGAGCGATGCCGATCTCGACTTCGCGTGGCGGCTCAACGTGATGGCGCAGGTGCACACCTGCCAGGCGGTGCTGCCCGGCATGGCGGCGCGCGGGGGCGGGGCGATCATCAACATGTCGTCGGTCGCCTCGAGCGTGAAGGGGGTGCCCAATCGCTTCGCCTATTCGGTGACCAAGGCCGCGGTGGTGGGGCTCACCAAATCGATCGCCGCCGATTTCGTCGGCAAGAATATCCGCGTGACGGCGATCTGCCCCGGCACGGTCGAGACGCCGTCGCTGCAGGATCGGCTGAGCGCGGGCGGCGATTATGATGGCGCGCGCGCGGCCTTCATCGCGCGCCAGCCGATCGGCCGCATCGGCACGCCCGAGGAGATCGCCGAGCTCGTCGTCTATCTGGCGGGTGCGACCTACACGACCGGCCAGGTGCAGATCATCGACGGCGGCTGGTCAATCTGACGGGAGCGAATGCGATGACGATCGATCGACGGAGCATGCTGGGCGCGGGCGCGGGCGCGCTGGGGGCGATGCTGGTACCGGGGGCTGCGAATGCGGCCGCCGCGCGCGATCGTGTCGCGCCCTATCGTACGCCGTACAAATATCCCAAGCTGGTCCTCGGCGGATCGGGCATCGCCGGCAGCTTCGACGAGAAGGCCGTCGATTGCCCGTTCGTCTTCTCGGCGAACGGGAAATTCTACCTCACCTATGTCGGGTTCGACGGCACCGGCTATCAGACCGGGATCTGCGAATCGACCGATCTGATCAACTGGACGCGGCAGGGCCTGATCCTGGCGCGCGATCCGAGCGATCCGAACACGCAGTTCAATGTCGCCTCGGCCTCGATCCTGCGCGAGAACGAACTGCAATCGCCGGCGCGGCTGGTGAAGGTCGGCGGCCGCTATGTCGCGGCGTGGCATGCCTATCCCAATCCGGGCTATGAGAAGGGCGCGGCGGTGATCGGCCTCGCCTTCAGCGACGACTTCCGCCACTGGGAGCGCGGCCCGGTGATCCTGCGTGCCGAGGACGGTGCGGAGTGGGAGCGGGGCGGGCTCTACAAGCCGTATCTCACCAAGCAGGGCGATACTTTCTATCTCTACTACAATGCCAAGACGACGGGCTCCCCCTGGTTCGAACAGACCGGCGTCGCGATCTCCAAGGATCTCAAGAGCTGGGCGCGACACCCCGCCAATCCGCTGATCCATAACGGCCCCAAGGGCGCGCCCGACAACCGCTTCGCGAGCGATCCGGTGGTGGTGACGCATCGGGGCGAGTGGGGCCTGCTCTATTTCGGGCGGGCGGCGGATGGGCCGTGCCGCGAGCTGCTGGCGCTGGGGAATTCGCCGACATCGTTCACCAAGGTCGACGAGATCCTGATCGCCCCCGGTCCGGCCGGCACGATCGACGAGAAGTTCGCGCACAAGCCCGCGGTGATCTTCCACGATGGGGCGCTGTATCATTTCTACTGCGCGGTCAGCGGGAAATACCCCAACGACACGCGCGGGCTGGCGGTGGCGCGGTCGAAGGCGTGGTGAGTTCTTTAGCCCCTCCCTTGAAAGGGAGGGGCTAAGATTACAGCGGAAACAGCCGCGCCCCCAGCAGCCTTACCGGCCCCAGCAGGCCGGACTCGAGCAGCGGCGTCTCGGCGGTGTAATGCTTCCAGGTCGTGAATGCGACGCGCTTGCCGGGCGGTTTGGGCAGCCCTTGGCGATACCATTCGGGCAGCGCGGCGATGCCGCCGGTCCAGCCGAATGCCGAGACGTGATACTCATATTCGGGCGGCATATGCTCGTCGCCGATCAGCCGGTTGGGCCAGAGATTGGTGACCTGCACCTCGAGCAGATTGTCGCCCTTGCGCACCG
>OUNM010132074.1_pt1 | contig 15640 bp, 16 predicted proteins | sample 1769961 | NCBI WGS metagenome assembly OUNM01 (sample SAMEA3914820, study PRJEB12502) | metagenome | biome: forest; material: soil | place: USA | collected 2012-03-12 | depth 0.3 m | reverse complement strand
TTTCATCGGTTTCCATCTCGAGGAAGGCGAAGCCACGGCTGCGGCCGGTTTCGCGATCCACGATCACTTTCGAAGAGGCAACATTCCCGAACTGGGAGAAGGCTTCTTGCAGACGCTCGGACGTGACGGAGTAGGGCAGGTTGCCCACAAACAATTTGCGACTCATTCAAGGCTCTGGGCTGGAGGAATATTAAAGCGGAGTCCGGCGCGCGCTTGCTGGACGATGGTGTCCAAGCGTTTCGTAGACCTTTGACGGATGATGACCAAGAAGCTCACGGGAAGACGGTGACCGGTATCGCGCTCCGCGATCTGCCGGCGCCTCATGATGATGCACGCCAAAACAGTGTCGCTATGCCGCACTTTATGCGCTGATTCAGCGCCTGAGTCCACAGGAGCAGGGCAGCGGGCTAAGATCGCCCCGCCGAAGTCACACGACCGGGATGGAAATTGCCCGAACGTAAAATTGGAGGAGACGAGATGATCATCGACCACCGCACCTACGAGCTGCAGCCCGGGCGGCTGCGCGACTTCCTGGCACTGTACGAAAAAGAAGGCCTGCCGGTGCAGATGAAGCATCTCGGTCATCTCGTCGGTTATTTCAGCACCGAAGTCGGCAACGTGAACGAGATCGTGCATATCTGGGCCTACGCAGATCTCGCCGACCGTACCAAGCGACGCGCCGCGATGGCCGCCGATCCCGCGTGGCAGGCCTATCTGCAGAAAAGCCGCGAGTTCATGAAGACGATGAACAACAAGATATTGGTGCCCACTTCCTTCTCACCCACGAAGTAAGGGATCAGACATGGCTTCCGCTTACCCGCGCCGCTCCGGCGCGCAGGTCCTGATCGACCAGCTTCGCATCCACGGCACCGACACGATCTTCGGCGTTCCCGGCGAGAGCTATCTGGCCGCCCTCGATGCCCTCTACGCCCAGCGCAACTCGATTCGCTACGTCATCTGTCGCCAGGAAGGCGGCGCATCCAACATGGCCGAGGCCTACGGCAAGCTGACCGGCAAGCCCGGCGTCGCCTTCGTGACCCGCGGTCCGGGCGCCACCAACGCCTCGATCGGCCTGCACACCGGCTTCCAGGACTCGACGCCGATGATCCTGCTGGTGGGCCAAGTCGCCCGCGAGACGACGGATCGCGAGGCGTTCCAGGAGATCGATTACCGCCACATGTTCGGCCAGATGGCCAAGTGGGTGGTCCAGATCGAGGACGCCCGGCGCATTCCCGAGCTGGTCAGCCAGGCTTTTCACCGCGCGCTCAACGGCCGGCCCGGTCCGGTCGTGATCGCGCTGCCGGAGGACATGCTGGTCGACGAGGTCGAAGTGGCCGATGCCGGCCCCTACAAGATCGCGCGTGGCGCGCCTTCCACGGACGACATGGCGGCCTTGCGCGGCCTGCTCGAGAAGGCCGAACGGCCGATGGTGATCGTGGGCGGCGGCGGATGGAGCGCCGAGGCCTGCCGTGACATTCGTGTGTTCATTGAAGCCAACGGCCTTCCGGTCTGTGCCTCGTTCCGGAATCAGGACCTGTTCGACAACCGCCATCCCAACTATGTCGGCGATCTCGGCGTCGGTGTCGGCCCTGCGCTCGGCAAGCGGCTGAAGGAGTGCGATCTGATCGTCGCCGTCGGCCCGCGTCTCGGCGAGGCGACGACCGGCGGCTACACGCTGTTCAATCTGCCGATCCCGAAGCAGAAGCTGGTGCATGTCCATGCCAGCGCCGAAGAACTCGGCCGCGTCTATCAGGCGACCCTGCCGATCAATTCAGGCATGCAGGGCTTTGCCGCCGCCGCCAAGGCGATGAAGCCGGTCGACGGAAAGAAGTGGGCGGAGACGGTGAAGGCCGGACACGCCGAATATCTCGACAACATCAAGCCGGGTCCGTTGCCCGGTTCGGTGAACATGGGCGAGGTGATCGCTTGGTTGAACCAGCGGCTGCCGGACGATGCGATCGTGACCAACGGCGCGGGCAACTACGCCGCGTTCCTGCATCGCTTCTTCCAGTATCGCGGCTTCAAGACCCAGCTCGCGCCGACCAGCGGCGCGATGGGCTACGGCGTGCCGGCGGCGGTCGCGGCCAAGATCGCCGAGCCCGGCCGCATGGTGGTGTCGCTGGCCGGCGACGGCTGCTTCCTGATGAACGGCCAGGAGTTCGCCACCGCCGTGCAGCACGGCGCCAACATCGTGATCGCGGTGATCGACAACGGCATGTACGGCACGATCCGCATGCACCAGGAGCGCGAGTATCCCACGCGCGTCCATGGTACCGAGCTCAAGAACCCCGACTTCGCCGCTTACGCCCGCGCCTTCGGCGGCCACGGTGAGACGGTCGAGAAGACGGCGGACTTCGCTCCGGCGTTCGAGCGTGCGCTCGCGGCCGGCAAACCCGCGATCATCCATGTGAAGACCGATGCCGAGGCGCTGACCTCGCGCATCACGCTCACCGAGCTGCGCAACCAGTCGCTGGCGCGCCAGAAGCTCACCTGAAGCAGCATACTTGCGGAGTGCGGCCTCTACCGATATAGAGGCCGCACTACCGTGGAATTTGAGCCGACCGGCTTGCGGCCACGTTAATCCTCGCTAAAAGGTCGGAGTGCTCGAAAAGCCCCCGACTTCACGGTCGGGGGCTTTTCGCATTGGAGAGAAAGATGACGACGAAGAACTGGCGGCCGCAAACCCGGGCCGTGCGTGGCGGACAGATCCGCAGCAGCTTCGACGAGACGTCGGAGGCCTTGATCCTCACCTCGGGCTACGCCTATCCGAGCGCCGAGGAAGCCGAGAAGACGTTCAAGGGCGAGAGCTCGCACTATCAGTATTCGCGCTTCGGCAACCCGACCGTGACCATGTTCCAGGACCGACTCGCTGCGCTCGAGGGTGCGGAGGCCTGCCTTGCCACCGCGACCGGCATGTCGGCGATCTTCTATGCGCTGCTTGCGCTGCTCAAGGCGGGTGACCGCATCGTCGCGGCGCGCCAGCTCTTCGGCTCGTGCCACTACATCATCAACGAGCTGCTGCCGAAGTACGGCATCAAGGGCGAGTTCGTCGACGGCGGCGATCTCAAGCAGTGGGAGAAGGCGCTCTCGACCCCGGCGCAGGCCGTGCTTTTCGAATCGCCGTCGAACCCGATGCTCGACATCGTTGACGTGAAGGCGGTGTGCGATCTCGCGCACAAGGCCGGCGCGACTGTCGTGCTCGACAACGCCTTCGCCACGCCGATCCTGCAGCGCCCGCTCGAATTCGGCGCCGACGTCGTCGTGCATTCGGCCACCAAGTATATCGACGGTCAGGGCCGTGTCCTCGGCGGCGCGGTGCTGGGCTCGAAGTCGTTCATCATCGACAAGCTGCAGCCTATCACCCGCAACACCGGCCCCTCGCTCAGCCCCTTCAATGCCTGGGTGCTGGTGAAGGGCATGGAGACGCTGGGCCTGCGAGTGGAGCGCCATTGCGCCAACGCGGCCAAGGTGGCCGATGCGCTGGCCTCGCATTCCGCGATCGGCCGCACGCTCTATCCCGGCCGCAAGGATCATCCGCAGCACGCGTTGGCGGCCAAGCAGATGTCCGGCTTCGGCGGCGTCGTGACCTTCGACGTGAAAGGCGGCAAGGAGGCGGCATTCAAGGCACTCAATCGCCTGAAGATCGTCGACATCTCCAACAACCTGGGCGACTCGAAGAGCATGGTCACGCATCCCGCGACCACGACGCACATGCGCATCGGCGCGGAGGAGCGCGCCAAGCTCGGCATCACCGATGGCACCGTGCGCATCTCCGTGGGCCTCGAGGACGTCGTCGACATCATCGACGATCTCCACCAGGCACTCGGTCAGTGAGTCGCTTCGACGGCAAGATCGTCCTGGTGACGGGCGGCAACGGCGGCCTGGGAGCGGCGACCGCGCGGGCTTTTGCCCGCGAGGGCGCCGAGGTGATCGTCTCGGGCCGCAACCGCCAGACCTTGGACGAGGCCGTCGCGAGCATCGGCGCCAAAGGCGTGGGTATCGTAGCCGATGTCGGCAAGCTGGCCGACATCGAGCGCCTGATGGCGGCGATCAAGGCGCGCAGCGGCCGGCTCGATGTGCTGTTCGCCAATGCCGGCATCACGCGTTTCGGGCCGATCGGCTCGGTCACCGAAGCCGACTGGGACGCCGTCATGGATGCCAACCTGAAGGGCCTCTATTTCACCGTCCAGCAGGCCTTGCCGCTCATGGAGCGGGGCGGGTCGATCGTGCTCAATGCGTCGGTCGCCGGCAGCATCGGCGCGCCTGACTCGTCCATCTATGCGGCGAGCAAGGCGGCGGTGCGATCGCTCGGCCGCAGCCTCGGCGCCGAGCTCGTCGACCGCGGCATCCGGGTCAATGTCGTGAGCCCCGGGCCGATCGACACGCCGATCTTCGCTGCCATGGGCATGAAGGCGCCCGATATAGCGCAGCTGAAGAAGGACTGGGCGGCCGGCAATCCGATGAAGCGCTTCGGCGATCCCGACGAGGTCGCGCGCGCGGTGCTGTTCCTCGCCTCGGCGGAGGCAAGCTACATCACCGGCGCGAACCTGACGGTCGACGGCGGACTGGCGAACTTTTAGGCGATGTCGCTCTCGCGCACCCTCTGGCAGGCCAACGCCGACTGGGCCCAACGCATCCTCGCGCACGGCTTCGTGCGCGGGCTGGGCGATGGGACGTTGCCCGTCGACAGCTTCAAGGGATATGTGGCGCAGGACGCGTACTTCCTCGAGGCCTTCGCGCGCGCCTATGCGTTCTGTCTCGCCAACAGCAGCACGCGAGACGATCTCCACGGCTTCGCCGAGCTGATCGCGGGCGTGCTCGAGGAGCTGAAACTGCATGCGGGATACGCCGAGCGCTGGAACGTCGATCTGACGGGCGTCGTGCCGATCGCGGCAACCAGCGCCTACGTCGACTTCCTGCTGGAGACGGCGCGGCGCGGCAATCTCGGCGAGACGATCGCGGCGATGACGCCCTGCATGCGGCTCTATGCGTTTCTCGGCCAGATGCTCGGTCGCGGCGAGGCAGCACCGCTCTACTCGGAATGGGTGAAGACCTATGCCGATCCGGGCTTCGAGGGACTGGCCGTGCGGCTGGAAGAGCTGCTCGACGCGCATGCGATCGACAGTGAAGCGGTGCGTGCCAACTATCGCCGCGCGATGGAACTCGAATACGGCTTCTTCGACGCCAATCTCTAGTCGCTGTCGGACAGCGACTAAAGCGCGGCGAGCCTGTCCATCGAGCGGTCGAGCGCACCGTGCAGGTCCGACATGAGCTTCGCCCCCATCGCCTCGCGCACTTCCTGCTCGGCGGCAGACCACAGGGGCAGGGCGCGCTTGAACAGGGCGCGGCCGGCGGCGGTGGCCGCGAGCTCATGGCGCCGCTTGTCGCCCGAGGCGGCGCGCTCGATCACGCCGTCGTCGAGCAGCGGCTTCAGGTTGCGCGTGAGCGTCGTGCGGTCGGTGGCCAGCAGCTCCGACAGCCGCCCGATCGAGACCGGCGCCTCGGCACAGACGAAGCCCAGCAGCGAGAACTGCGAGATCTTGAGGCCGGTCGGCGCCAGGTGCTGGCTGTAGATCTGGGTCACGCGGCGCGCGGCGCTGCGGATGCGGAAGCAGGTGCACTCGGCGGGCGAAAGGCGAAGCGGCGATCTGGACATGGCGCGACCTTACCCGAATAGTGTATATGCACGCAAATGCGCACGGAGACCGACATGCTGAAAGAACCCGCCGCCGGCTACGGCGTGGTGCCGCTCGAGCAGGCGCGCACGATGGACGGCCTCACTCTGATGACCGGCGTGATGAACGGTACCTTTCCGGCGCCGCCGATCGCCAAGGTGCTGGGCTTCTGGATCTCCGCCGTCGAGGCCGGCAAGGTGGCCTTCGCCTACGAACCGGTGTCCGACCACTACAACCCGCTCGGCAGCGTGCATGGCGGCATCGCCGCCACTTTGCTCGACTCGGTGATGGGTTGCTGCATTCACACGATGTTGAAGGCGGGCTAGGGCTACACCACCGTCGAGATCAAGGTGAATTATGTGCGCGCCATGACCCACAAGACCGGCCAGGTTCGCGCCGAGGGCAAGGTCATCAACATGGGCTCCCGTATCGCCACGTCGGAAGGCCGCCTGGTCGACAGCGCGGGCAAGTTGCTGGCGCACGGCACGACCACCTGCCTCATCTTTCCGATCTGAACCTGCGGCCCGCCCGGCGTTGTATTCGTGCGCTTGGCTTTCCTGAAAAGCAGAGCCGCCTGACGGCTCTAGAGACCCTCTGGACGGGCTTTACCTTTTGGGCGGAAACTCCCATGTCTTATGGGCTGAGGAACCATTCCACTTATGTATACAGCCACAACCCGTGCGATCGCCGTCACGGTGAAACCGCAATATCTGCCCGACCAGTCGGATCCGAATAAAGCCCAGTACGTCTGGGCCTATCAGGTCCGCATCGAGAACAAGGGCGATACCGCGGTGCAATTGCGCAGCCGCCATTGGAAGATCACGGACGGGCTTGGTCGTCTCCAGGAAGTGAAGGGGCCGGGGGTCGTCGGCAAGACGCCGAGGCTGCGTCCGGGCGAGGTGTTCGAGTACACTTCGGGCTCGTCGCTTTCGACGTCGTCCGGCTTCATGGGCGGCACCTACCAGATGGTGAGCGAATCGGGTGAGAATTTCGACATCGAGATCCCGACCTTCTCGCTCGACACGCCCAACGCGGCGCGACAGCTTAATTGAGCCGGCCGCTCGTCAGCCGACCAGGATTGCGACGGAGACTGAGACCATGAACAAGATGCTGAAGAAGAGCGAAGTCGTTTCGCTGGCGACGGGCATCGCCCGGCCTTCGCGCAAAGAGGCCGAGGAGGCGGTGCGCACGCTCATTCGCTGGGCCGGCGACGATCCCGATCGGGAAGGCCTGGTCGGCACGCCCGATCGCGTCGTGCGTTCCTACGAGGAATTCTTCGCCGGCTACGACGAGGATCCCACAGAGAACCTGAAGCGCACCTTCGAAGAGGTAGAGGGCTACGACGAGGTCGTGGTGCTGCGCGACATCCGCCTCGAATCCTATTGCGAGCATCACATGGTGCCGATCATCGGCAAGGTCCACATCGGCTACCTGCCCGACAAGCGCGTGGTCGGCATCAGCAAGCTCGCCCGCCTGGTCGATTCCTACGCCAAGCGCCTGCAGATACAGGAAAAGCTGACGGCCCAGATCGCCAACACCCTGCAGGACGTGCTGCAGCCGCGCGGCGTCGCCGTCGTCATCGAGGCGGCGCACCAGTGCATGACCACCCGCGGCGTGCACAAGTCCGACGTCGCCATGGTCACCAGCCGCATGCTCGGCGCCTTCCGTGACAATGGAGAGACGCGACGCGAGTTCCTGACCATGATAGGTCGTACCACCGCTTAATCAGCAGAAAGAGTCAGTTTCCATCATGGCTGGAGAGATCGTCGCCCCCGTTGAAATGATGCGCCGCCTGATTGCGTTCGACACCACGTCGCGCAATTCGAACCTCGCACTGATCGGCTATGTGCAGGAATATCTGAAGGGGCATGGCATCGAGTCCAAGCTGGTACCGAGCGAGGACGGCAAGAAGGCGAACATGTTCGCCACCGTCGGCCCCAACGTGGCGGGCGGTGTCGTGCTGTCGGGCCACACCGACGTGGTGCCGGTCGACGGCCAGCCGTGGGACACCGATCCCTGGACGCTGACCCTGAAGGACGACGGCAAGTACTACGGCCGCGGCACGTGCGACATGAAGGCGTTCTACGCCATTGCACTGGCCATGGTGCCGAAATTCCAGAAGGCCAAGCTCAAGAAGCCGATCCACTTCGCCCTGTCGTACGACGAGGAAGTGGGCTGCATCGGCGCCCATTCGCTGGCCGCCGCGATGGCCAAGGAAGTGCCCAAGCCGCGCGCCATCATCATTGGCGAGCCCACGATGATGACCGTCGTGCATGCCCATAAGGGCGCGCAGATGTACATCACCAAGTTCACCGGCTTCGAGGCGCACTCCTCGATGACGCATCTCGGTGTCAGCGCGATCCACTTCGCCGGCGAATTCGTGCACTACCTGAACACGGTGCAGGACAGGCTCGACAAGCAGTTTCCGCCGACCAGCGAGTTCACGCCGCCCGCGCCGACTTTCAACGTCGGCACGATCGTCGGTGGCACCGCGGGCAACATCCTGGCGCGCGAGTGCGAGGTGCTGTGGGGCTATCGCGAACTGCCTGACCGTCCGCTCGCCGCGTTGGGCGAAGAGGCGCTGAAGTGGCTGAAGGACGAGCTGCTGCCGAAGATGAAGGCCAAGCATCCTTCCGCGGGCATCGAGACGGTCGTGCGCTCCTCGACCGTCGGCTTCTCACCGCAGGGCAACGAAGACGCCAAGGCGCTCGCGGCCAACTGGTCGGGCTCGAACACCGTGGGCAGCGTCGTCTACGGCACCGAGGCCGGCATCTTCCGCAAGACGTTGGGCGTTCCGACGGTGGTCTGCGGCCCGGGCGACATCGCCCAGGCGCATCAGCCCAACGAGTTCATCCTGGCGAGCCAGGTCGAGGCCTGCGAAGGCTTCATGAACCGCATGGTCGAGTGGGCCTGCCGGGACTGAGATGCGCTTTATCGCCGTCGACTGGGGCACGAGCTCGTTGCGCGGTGCCCTGCTCGACGAACGCGGCGGCGTGCTGGAAGAAAAGAGCGCGCCGCTCGGCATCCTGAACATTCCGAACGGCGACTTCGCCGCCGTGTTCAAAGCCCAGTTCGCCGATTGGATGAAGCCGGCAGGCAGCCTGTGCCTGATGTCGGGCATGGTGGGCAGCCGCCAGGGCTGGCAGGAGGCGCCTTACGCGCCGTGCCCCGCCGAGCTGCCGGGCCTTGCGCGACAGCTCCACTGGATCGAGCGCGGCCGCATCGCCATCGTGCCGGGCCTCAGCGTCGATCGCGACGGCGTGCCCGACGTGATGCGTGGCGAGGAAGTGCAGATCTTCGGCGCGATCCGGCTGACCGGGATCGCCGACGGGCTGTTCGTCCTGCCCGGCACGCACAACAAATGGGTCACCGTCAGCGGCGGCAGGGTGACCGGCTTCCGCACCTACATGACCGGCGAGTTCTATGGATTGCTGAGCCAGCATTCGATCCTGGCGCGCACGACGGAGGCCGACGCCCCGCTCGACGACGCGATGTTCCTGCAGGGCGTGGCGCGCGCCGGCGATGGCCAGGGCCTGTTGCACAATGCATTCGGTGCCCGCGCGCTGGCATTGTTCGGGCGCCTGTCGCCGTCGCAATCGGCCAGCTATCTCTCGGGCCTGCTGATCGGCGAGGAGCTGCGCACTCAGCTGCTCGGGCAGGAGGTCGTCCTGATCGGCGCACCAGCGCTTACCGCGCGCTATACGCTTGCGCTGAAGGCCGCCGGTGTGAAGACGCGCATATTGGGCGCCGAGGCGACATGGGCGGGGCTGCACGCGCTGCATGAAGCGATGAGAGGCGGGACATGAACAAGTTCCAGATCGCGATGAACGAGTTGCCGCTTGTGGCGATCCTGCGCGGATTGAAACCGTCCGAGGCGCAGGCGATCGGCGCGGTGCTCGTCGAGGCGGGATTCCGGTTGATCGAGGTGCCGCTCAATTCGCCGCAGCCGCTCGAGAGCATCGCGCTCCTGAAGAAGCAGTTCCCGCAGGCGTTGGTCGGCGCGGGTACGGTCCTGAAGCCGCAGGACGTGCGCGATGTGGCAGCGGCCGGCGGCGAGCTGATCGTGGCGCCGAACTTCAATCGCGACGTCGTGGTCGAGACGGTGAAACGCGGCCTCATAAGCTTGCCCGGCATTTTGACCCCGACCGAGGCCTTCGCCGCGCTCGATGCCGGGGCGCATGGCCTGAAGCTGTTTCCGTCCGAGATCGCTTCGCCTGCCGTTGTGAAGGCGATGCTCGCCGTGTTGCCGAAAGGCACGCCGATCGTGCCGGTGGGCGGCATCGGCGCCGACAACATGAAGCCGTGGCGCGCCGCCGGTGCAGCGGGCTTTGGCCTGGGATCGTCGCTCTACAAGCCGGGCGACGATGCCGCCGCGGTTCGCGCCCAGGCCGCCGCCATCGTCGCGGCCTGGCGGGCGCTTACTTAAGCTTCAATCCGACCACGCGGAGAATGCCGTCGGGCACCCGGCGCAGGCCTTCGAGCCGCGCGGTGTGCGCCACCAGGTTCTGCGGGTGGTAGAGGTACATGATCCAGCCCTTGTCGAGGAAACGCTCGGTGATCTTGCGGTAGATCGCCTTGCGCGCCTCGAGGTCGGTGGCGGCGCGCGCCTCCTGGTGCCAGGCATCGACTTCCTTGTCGCAATACTTGGCCATGTTCTGCGGCGCGCCGCAGGTCTGGTAGATCACCGAGTTGCCGTCGGGATCGCTGCGCCCGCTCCAGGTGAGCGCGTAGATCTGGAAGTCGCCATCCTCGCCGGCCTTGAGCGCGGTTGCGACCTCGACGACGCGCAGACGAAGGTCGAAACCGGCCTCGGCTGCCATCGACTGCACCATCTCGGCTATCGCGCGCGACTCGGGCGCGTTGTTCACCATGTAATCGAGCACCAAGGGCTTGGTGATGCCGGCTTCCTTCATCAGCGCCTTGGCCTTGGCGATGTCGCGCTTGGGAACAGGGAAGTCCTTCTGATAGTACGGGCTCTGCGGGCTGACCCACTGGTTGCCGACGATGAACTCGCCGTTGAACACGACCTGGTTGATGGCGTCGCGGTCGATCGAGAGCTCGAACGCTTTCTGCACGCGCAGGTCCTTGCCCAGCGGATTGTCGGCCTTGGGGCCGTTGTTCTGGTTGATCATCAGGCCGAACCAGGCGAGCGACACCGATGGCGACATCTTGAGCTTGGGATTGCCGCGCACCGTCTTGATGTCGGTGGCCAGCACGCGCTCGGTCAGGTCGATGCTGCCCGATTGGAGGTTGGCCAGGCGCACGGTAGTGTCGATGATCGGCAGGTAGGTGATCTTGTCGAGAAAGACCTGGTCCTTGTTCCAGTAGTCGGCAAACTTCTCGACCACGATGCGGTCTTGCTGGACCCTTTCGACGAACTTGAACGGTCCGGCACAGACCGGATGGAGGCCGAACTTGTCGCCCGCGGCCTGCGCGGCCTTCGGCGACACGATCATGCCGCTGCGATCGGTGAGCTGGGCGATCAGCGGCGAGAAGGGCGCCTTGAGGTTGAGCTTCACGGTCAGCGGACCCTCCACGTCGACGCTGTCGATCGTGCCGATCTCGGGCCGGCGGTAGGAGCCCTTCATCGTGAGATGCCGGTCGAGGCTGTATTTGACCGACGCGGCGTCCATCGGCTCGCCGTCGTGGAACTTCACGTTGGGACGAAGCTTGATCGTGACCGTCTTGCCGTCCGCCGAGGTCTCGCTGCTCAAGGCGAGTTGCGGCACGATGTTCAGGTTCTCGTCGATGTCGAAGAGTTTGTCGCACAGCGAGGCGAAGACGATGCGCCCGGTGTAGGTGCGCGAGAGCGTGGGATCGAGAACGTCGGGATCGTCGCCGATGCCGATCTTGAGCTGGCCCTGGGCGGAGGCGGCGCCGGCGGCGAGGCAGAAGCCGAGAGCGGTGACGAGGCGGCGAATGGTCTGTTTCATGGACGGAACCATTGCACGCCTCGTGCCGTCCTATCTACTTCAGCTTGAGCCCGACCACGCGCACCAGCCCGTCGGGCATCGGCCGGAAGTTCTCGAGCCGCTCGGTGTGCGCGATCAGCATCTGCGAATGGTAGAGATAGACCATCGAGCCTTCGGCGAGGTACTTGGCGGCGATCTTCTCGTAGATCGCCTTTCGTGTAGCGAAGTCGCGGGCGGCGCGCGCCTCCTCGTGCCAGGCGTCGATCTGCTTGTCGCAATAGTGACCTAGGTTCTGCGGTGCATTGCAGACCTGATGGATGATCGAGTTGCCGTCGGGATCGCTGCGGCCGCTCCACCAGTTCATGTAGAGCTGGAAGTTGCCGTCCTCTCCCTCCTTGAGCGCGGTGGCGCCGTCGGTGATGTGGATCTTGAGGTCGAAGCCTGCCTCGGCGGACATCGTTTGCAGCACTTCGGCCACGGCCCGCGTCTCGGGCGTGTTGACCACCATGAAGTCGATGGTCAATCGCCCGGTCACGCCAGCCTCCTTCATCAGCGCCTTGGCCTTGGCGATGTCGCGCTTCGGGACTGGAAACGCCGACTGATAGTAGGGGTGCTGCGGATTGACCCACTGGTTCCCAGGCACGAACTCGCCGTCGAACACGACCTGGTTGATAGCCTCGCGATCGAGGCTGAGATCGAACGCGTGGCGCACCCGCGGATCCTTGCCCATCGGATTGTTGGCCTTGGCGCCGTTGGCCACGTTGAAGGTCAGGCTGGTGAAGCCGAGCGAAACCGCCTTGGTGAGTCTCAGTTTGGGATTGTCGCGCACCGCCTTGATGTCGGTCGCCAGCACCCGTTCGATCAGGTCGAGGCCGCCCGAGCGCAGGTTGGCCAGGCGCACCGTGGCATCGACGATCGGCAGATAGGTGATCTTGTCGATGAATATATGGTCCTTGTTCCAGTAGCCCGCGAACTTCTCGACGACGATGCGGTCCTGCTGGACCCTCTCGACGAACTTGTAGGGGCCCGCGCACACGGGCTTCAGGCCAAACTTGTCGCCTGCGGCTTCGGCTGCCTTGGGCGAGACCATCATGCCGGCGCGGTCGGTGAGCTGGTTGACGAGCGGTGAGAACGGCGACCTAAGATTGAGCCTGATCGTCAGAGGGTCGACGACCTCGACGTTGTCGATGACGCCGATCTCCGCCCGCCGATACGAGGCCTTCATCGTGACGTGCCGGTCGAGGCTGTACTTCGCGGCCTTGGCGTCGAAGGGCTCGCCGTCGTGGAAGACTACGCCGGGCCGCAGCTTGATCGTCACCGCCTTTCCGTCGGCCGAGGTCTCGTGGCTGAGCGCCAGCTGCGGCACGATGTTCAGCTTCTCGTCGATGTCGAACAGCTTGTCGCAGAGCGACGCGAAGACGATGCGGGCGGTGTAGCTCCGCGCCAAGGTCGGATCGAGCACGTCGGCGTCGTCGGCCAGTCCGATGCGGAGGTGGGTTTGGGCGAAAGCGCCGCCCGACACTGCTAGACTTGGGGCAGCGAGGCCCAGAACCAATGCCAGCACGAGCCGGCGAGCCGTCTGTCTCATAGTCTCCCCCTTTGTCGGCGGGAGCATTGCATAGGCTATGCCATGACGGCGACAGCGACGGCCTTTTTATGCCGCCGAGGCGTAAATCCTGTCGAGATCCCGGTCGTCATAGGCGTATTCGGTCGAGCAGAACTCGCATTTCACCGCTACCCGGCCGGTTTTGTCGCGCAGGTCGTCGAGTTCCCCACGCTTGATCGAGCGCAGGACGCGGTCGATGCGCTCGCGGCTGCACCGGCAGCGGGCCATGAGAGGCCGACGCTCGAACTGGCGCGGCCTGTCCTCGTGGAACAGGCGATAAAGAAGGGTGGTGTCGGGCAGGCCGGGATCGAGCATCTCGGCCTCGGTGGCCGAGGCCATGAGAATGACCGACTTGCGCCAGTCGTCCTCGCGCTGCTCGGCGTCGACGTCGATACGGCCGGCGTCGAACTCCGGCATCTGCTGGACCATCAGCGCCGCCGCACGCCAGCGCGGCGTGCCGTTCTCGACCGTCCGCTTGGCCGAGATCTTGATGCCGGTCGGCAGCTGCTCGGACTGGCGGAAATAGGTGTGGGCGCAGTCGGCCAGCGTCGCACCCTCGAGCGGCACGACACCCTGGTAGCGTTCGGTGAACTGGCCCTGGTCGACCGTGAAGGCGAGCCGGCCCTGTCCGAACAGCTTCGGCACATAGCCGTCGGGCGCATCGGAGTTGCCGCCGCTCCCCGACGCTCCAAGGGCCACCGCGAGTTTCCAGGAATCGAACTGGGCGTAGCCGCGCAGCGCGCCGTCGGTCGTGAGGTCGGTGACGAGCAGGCGGATCGGCCCGTCGCCCGAGATCTGCAGGGTGAAGATGCCGTCGTATTTCAGCGAGGTGGCGAGGCAGGCGCAGAGCACCATCGCCTCGGCCAGCGGCCGCGCCACGGCAAGAGGATAGCCGTGGCGTTCGATGATTGCGTCGAGCGCGGGGCCCAGGCGCACGAGCCTGCCGCGTACGCCCAGCGCGTCGAGCTGAAAGGGCAGGACGTTGTCGGCGTCGGAAGAGCTCGTGCCCCCCGACACGGCGCTCACGGCCAGCTCCTCACGAAAGGCACCAGGCGAGGATGCTCTTCTGCGCGTGCAGGCGGTTCTCAGCCTCGTCGAACACGACCGACTGAGGACCGTCGATCACCTCGGCGGTGACCTCCTCGCCGCGATGGGCGGGCAGGCAGTGCATGAAGATGGCGTCCGGCTTGGCCGCCCTCATCAGATGCTGGTCGACCTGATAGCCGCGCAGCAGGTTGTGGCGTCGCGTGGCGCCGGCGCTCTGCGGGTCCTCGTCGCCCATCGACACCCAGGTGTCGGTGACGACGCAGTCGGCATTGCGCACGATCGTCTCCGGGTCGTGGCCGATGGTGATGCGGCCCCTGGACTTCTCGGCCCAGCGCAGCACGTCTTCCGGCGGCTTCAGCTCGGTCGGGCAGGCGACGCGCAGCTCGAAGTCGAACTGCACGGCGGCATGGATCCACGACGTCGCCATGTTGTTGCCGTCGCCCGACCAGGCGACGGACTTGCCCTTGATGGAGCCGCGATGCTCCTCGTAGGTCATGACGTCGGCCATCAGCTGGCAGGGGTGCGTCTTGTCGGTGAGTCCGTTGATCACCGGCACGGTCGCGTATTTCGCCATCTCGAGGAGTTTCTCCTCGACGGTGGTGCGCATCATGATGATGTCGACGTAGCGGCTCAGTACGCGCGCGGTGTCGGCGATCGTCTCGCCGCGGCCGAGCTGGGTGTCACCGCGGCCCAGCATGATCGTCTGGCCGCCGAGCTCGCGCATGCCTACTTCGAACGATACGCGCGTGCGGGTCGAGGGCTTCTCGAAGATCATGGCGAGCGTCTTGCCGGCGAGCGGCTTGTCGTAACCGCCGTTCGCCCGCGCCTTCTTCATCGCCTTGCCGCTGTCGAGAATCTGGCGAAGCGTCTTGGGGTCGACCTGATCGAGGTCGAGGAAGTGCTTGGGTGTCGCCATGGTTGCCTACTCGGCGGCCTTGGCCGACTCGAAAGCCACCGCGGCCTGCTCGAGGATGGCGATGCCTTCGTCGAGGGCTGCCTTGTCGGCGATCAGGGCGGGGAAGATACGGATCACGTTCTCGCCCGCGGGCGGGACCAGCATGCCGAGCGACTGGAGCTTGTTCACCATGTCGCCAGCGGGCACCTCGCAACGGATGCCCTGCAGGAAGCCGGTACCGCGCTGCTCGGCATAGACCTTCGGATGCTTCTTGATGAGCTTCTCGATCTCGCCCTTCAGGTACTCGCCCTTCTTGTACACGTCCTCGATGAAGCCGGGCTTCAGGATCTCGTCGAGCACGGCATTGGCGACGCCCGTGGCCAGCGGATTGCCGCCATAGGTCGAGCCGTGCGTGCCCGGCACCATGCCGACCGCCGCCTTCTCGGTCGCCATGAAGGCGCCGATCGGGAAGCCGCCGCCCATGCCCTTGGCGATCGCCGCGACA
>OUNM010218981.1_pt1 | contig 15642 bp, 12 predicted proteins | sample 1769961 | NCBI WGS metagenome assembly OUNM01 (sample SAMEA3914820, study PRJEB12502) | metagenome | biome: forest; material: soil | place: USA | collected 2012-03-12 | depth 0.3 m | reverse complement strand
TCGAGATCTGCTCGCGACCTTCGAGGACGTGGGCGTCTCGGCAGCGGATCTGCGCGAGGCCGGGATGCTGAAGAATCCGGGGATCGATGTCAGCGTGCGCTTTCCCGACCGGTCGCCGCGCGGTCCGGATTGGGAAGAGTCCGTGGTCTTTGATGTTCTTGATCTACTCATGCTGCCGCTCAGGAAGCATGTGGCGGCGGATCAACTGGCCAGCGCGCAACTTCGAGTTGCCGATGCGGTTTTGAAGCTAGTCGCGGAAACCAAGAGTGCGATCTATAGCGTGCAGGCGGATGAGGACGTGATCAGCCGGCTCAAGGTGGTCGTCGATAGCGAGGCTGCGGCAATTGATCTTGCGCAAAGGCAGCATGAGGCTGGGAATATTACGGATCTGGATCTTCTGCGGCAGCAAGCTGCATATAACGAAGCCCGGCTCGAACTTGCGAATGCAGAGGCTGAGCGGCGCGAGCATCGCGAGAAGGTGAATCGCCTGCTTGGGCTATGGGGTGCGGATACGGACTGGAAGATCTCCGGATCGCTGCCTTCTTTGCCGGAAGGAGACGTGCCGCTGCCGGGGTTGGAATCATTGGCGATCGAGCAGCGGCTCGATCTGGCCGCCGCGCACGCGGAGTTGGCCAGCGTGGTAAGAGCGCTCGGGCTGACCAAGAGTTATCGCTATGTGGGCGCGCTGCAGTTTGGCGGAGATACGGAGCGTGAGCGGGAAGGGGATCATCTAACTGGCCCGAAGCTTGCGCTGGAGTTGCCCATTTTCAATCAAGGCCAGGCGCGGATTGCAAAGGGTGAGGCCGAGTTGCGGCGTGCGGAGCGCCGGTTTGAAGGGCTCGCGATCGATATCCGGGCTGATGTGCGGGAGCTGTATGGCCGTCTTTCCGCGAAGCGCGAAGCGGCGCGTTTCTACCGCGACGAGATCCTGCCGGATCGCGCTGCGATGGTGCAGCAGTCGCTGCTTCGCTACAACGGCATGTTGCTCGGCAACTATGAGCTCTTTGCCGTGAAAAAGGAAGAGGCCGAGGCAGGGCGAAAATCGGTCGAGGCGCTCCGTGATTATTGGATTACCCGCACGGAATTGGAGCGTGCCGTGGGCGGCAACCTAAGCGCTTCCAGACCCACTCCAGTAACTTCGAAAAAACTACGTTCCAAGAAATCCTTATGATGACGCGTCGTGAAATGATCGCGAGTGCGGCTGCCGTGGCTGGTGCGACGGCGCTGGGCGCAAAGGCCCGGGCCGCTGAAGTAGAAGTGCAAAAACCGGGGGGCACGCGCGACAAAAGCGAGCCCGCGTGGACTTATCCTCCACATCCGGAGCCGGGTGAGCCGGGAAAACATTACCAGCCCGTGACAACGCTCAATGGCTCGGCGCTGCCGTTTAAGATCGTCGATGGCGTGAAGGTATTCCACCTCGTTTGCGAAGAGGTTCCGAACCATGAATTTGCCCCGGGACTTACTGCGCACTGCTGGGGTTACAACGGACAGGTTCATGGCCCGACCATCGAATGCGTGGAGGGGGATCGAGTACGGATCTATGTTACGAATCGCCTGCCTGCGGCGACTTCGGTGCATTGGCACGCGATCATTCTCCCGCAGGGGATGGATGGCGTCGGAGGCTTGTCTCAGAAGGCCATTCAGCCGGGCGAGACGTTCAAGTACGAGTTTACGGTCTGGCAGCATGGCACTTTCATGTATCACTCGCACCATGACGAGATGACGCAGATGGCGCTGGGAATGCTCGGCCTGTTTGTCATTCATCCGCGTGAACCGAAAGGTCCGCCGCCTGATCGTGACTTTGCGTTTCTACTAAGTGAATGGAAGATCGTTCCCGGAACGAAGCGGCCCGATCCGAATGAAATGGTCGAGTTCAACGTGCTCACGCTCAATGCACGCTGCTTTCCCGGGACAGCGCCCGTAATTGTCAAAAAGGGCGATCGCGTGCGGCTTCGCATCGGCAATCTTTCGGCGATGGATCATCATCCGATCCATTTCCACGGCCATACCTGGACCGTGACCGAGACTGACGGAGGCGTCGTGCCGGAGACCGCGCGGCGACCTGAAGTAACGGTGCTGGTGCCGGTTGGCAGTACGCGGACTGTTGAATTTATCGCAAACAATCCAGGCGACTGGCCGATCCATTGTCACATGTCCCATCACGTAATGAACCAGATGGGGCACGGCATACCCAATCTCATTGGTGTTAACACAGGCGATCTCGACAGGCGAGCGCGCAAGACGATCCCGGGTTATATGACCATGGGAACCGCCGGGATGGCGGAGATGGGCGAAATGGGCATGAACGTCCCGCGCAACAGCATCCCGATGGTCGGCGCGCAAGGGCCACATGATTACATCACGATGGGCGGGATGTTCACGATCCTGAAAGTGCGTGAGCACCTGGAGAGTTACGACAAGGATCCGGGTTGGTATGAGCAACCACCAGGGACGCGCGCCGAGTTGGCCAATGAAGAGGAGATGCGGAGGGATCTCGGGATTGCGAAGCCTGCGTAAATGCGCGCATAGCGGGGAGTAAAAGCGCAGCGGCATAAATGAGCCGCTGCGCGCTCAGGTCGTGCAAGCTATTGCTTTTGGCTTTCGCTGTCGGACCTCGTCGTGTCCGTCAATGAGCGGAATTCGAGATTCCGGAATTGCACGGGGCACGTGCTTCCGGCGATGGCGCCGAAACCTAGCTGGGTTTTAGCGTCGAACGCGACACCGTCTGGAAGAGGTTGGTCGGACACCCATGGGTAGCCGTTGACGTGTACGGTCACGCGATGATCGATCACGCATACCATGAATTTGTTCACGTCTTGCCGTTTGAGAAGGCGGTTGAGCGATTCCTCCCGTGCATTGCGGGCGAGAGTCAGGCCGGCTTCTCCGTCGGCCCGCATCCAAAACCGCAGGCTCATCCAGCGCGGGACTTTCTCTTCCAGCGGCCCAAAGAAGAGTGTCGCTTCGCTGCGCCCAGAGTTGGGATGGGTGAGACAAAATTCGCCACGCAGTTCCCACGTATCGCCGATCGATTTGGGAGCGATGAGCATTGCGTCGCCGGTGTTCGGCTTCAGTTCGAGGACGTACGGTGTTTGTGTGTGCCAGTCACCGCTTTGCCGCTTCCAGCCAGCCAAGTTATTCGATAGCGGAATTCGCTGCCACGGAAGACGGTGGAGGTCGATTCCTGTGCGAATCGTAGCGGAACGATGCGCCAGGTAGCGGACTGCGAGCGGGTGTAGATTTGGAAGACTCTGCGCCCTTTGCAGCAGCGCGAGGGCATTCTCCGGATGCGCGGTTTCCTCTCGCTCGGCTGCTGCGGTGGTTTCCCCTGCGGGTCCGGCGTAGGTCATCGTACGCCCCATCGACTCAACAATTGCGTACCAATCCTCGGCCACGCCGGGATCCAATTTGTAGTGCAATTCCTGCGCAAGTCGTGCGACCAGATCATGCATCCCGCGCCGCTCAGCCACCAAGAGTTCCGCCGAAAGATAGCGACTCCGAAAGGCCGGATCACCGTCCTTTTCGTATCCATCAAACATGGTCTTGAGATCTCTCCACACGTCATTGTTGCGATAAATGGAATCGGGTTGGTCGAGTTCCGCGGCGATGTTCCGTACGGAGAGGTACATCTGCCAAGGAACCTCGGTGTCGAACCGTTTCGTAGCCAGGCAGGCGCGGCCGAAGGCGAGTAGGTCGTCATGGCTGCCGAACCAGCGCGGGAGCAATCCATTCCGATACCGGTTGTAGGCTGGAATATAGTCGAAGCGCGCTTCGACTGCCCGGTCGAACCATTGGCGCATTTCCGACCGTCCTGTGGCGCCCAGGGCCACGGTGACCATGGACTTTGCCGCAGCCGGCTGGCTGGGATTCAGCTTCCAGCACTGTTCCAGCGTGGAGCGGGCGAGTGCGAGGTGTTGCTCGAATCCGTGCCATTGATCCTTGCCAACCGTATTCGCCCAGCCGCTGCCGCGCGATTTCCATGCAAGGGCAATCTCGCCGTTGCCGCGCACCCGCAGCTTTACCCATTCCGGCAGGTTTTCCGTGGAATCAATAACGTTCAGGATGCTCCTTGCATCGAGATCCATGACATCGCTTGCAGGCTTGCCTGAGAAAAATTCCGACCAGATCCAGTCGTCTTTCCCATCTGGTGAACGGCTGGCAAGTGCAGCGCGGAGGGCTTCCTGGCAGGGGAGGCGTACATCGAGAGCACCAAGGGAGTCTTCGCGCGAAATGGCTAGCCATGCCTCCATTCGGGCAACCAGGAGCGGGAACCCTGTGTAGCCGGCTCGCGAGAGATCCGCGGCGTACTGTTTCGTGAGCTGCACATCGTCGGGGCCGCGTTGCTCGACGCGATGACACAGGAGAAGGATCCATGGATCATTGCAACCGGCGTGACGGATGTCCCTGGCCAGCGAGCGCCAGTGCGCGTTCTCAAACCCGCCTGGTGCTCCGAGAAAATCGAAAGCGCTGCCTCGGATGAGTTGGCGTGCCATGTCGTCCCAAGCCGCATTGTGGCGACCGTGCTCTTCGTAGGGTTTCACCAGGGTCCGCTCGGCCCAGTCGACGATCTTGGTGTGCGCATCGCTGGCTGAAATGCCATTCGGGTTAATGGGGATGGCCTTTTCCTGCACCGTCGGACGTCCCGAAATGCCCCGGTTCTGCCTGAGATTCTCTCCCCACTCGGTGATTGTTTGAGGGAGCATGATGGTTGCACGGAATCCGATCAAGGCCCCTGCCACCATGCAAAACCCGTACAGGAGGCGGCGCTCACGCCGTGTGATGAGCAGAATGAGGCTGGAGATCACGGACACCATCGCCATCGCAGCCGAGCACCCATGCAGCAGAAGCCGCTGGATAGGTGGCTGCCCAGCCATTGCACCGCTTGTCGCGTAGAGCGAACTCGCTACCGCCAGCACCAAAAGAAGCAAGACGGGCAGAATCAGTGGCGAAACCCGGGACCGCGGCAGAGGAGGTGGCAAACTCATGCCGTGCGGATAATGGGGCGGTTCCAACGGTGCAAGTGAAATTAGTGTGGTGGCAGTAAGTTGGAAGGGTTTGACTTACAATGAAATTCAAGCCGGTGGTAATTGTGCTTAGTCGTGCCTGGAGGCTTCAAGATTAAGCTGCTCCCGGATGGCATAACGAGAGGCTTGGTTCTTGCGTGACGTGGCGTACAACGCCGTGCGGGGCTGAGTGACTTACTTTATTCACTTATCTGGATGTTGCCCGGCCGCCGTTCGATTCAGTCTGATTTCTCCACCTTCTTGACATGTGGCGGCGGTGGCTCGGTTCGGAATTCCTTGTGACGGATCCGGCCGCCGGCGTAGGAGATCCAGCCGCCGGCCGTGAGTGCGGCAATCGCGAGAAGGAGCGTGAGAATTCCAAGTGCCCGCTCGGAGCGGGGCCGTTTCAGCGGGACAAAGATGGCGGCTGCGGCGAGAGCCGCGAGCGCGTAGAAGATCGGGAGCACGCGTTCGGCGCGGTGGACGTGGGCGTCGAGCCAAAGGTCGCCGTCATCGTCTGTCCGGAGACCGCTCTTGTCGTCTTCGGAGAGGGACATGATCTTGTCGTACGCTGCGTCGCCGAAATAGGCAGCGGGCCAGGCGGAAAGTCCGGAAAGGAGGACGATGACCAGGGCAACGACACGGGCCTGGCGGCTCCGCATGGCGAAACCAATGAGGAGGCCGATGATGCCCATGAGAAGGCCGTAAACGGGTAGCGGATTCAGGAGGACGTGGAGATACTCCGGAGCCGCGAATTTATCGGAAAAGCTGCCGAGAATGATGGCCATGACGGTGTTTCTGAATCGGATGCCGTCGAGGGTTTGGAGGCGGATGGCTTCCTTGCCTGCCTGCGGAGATGGAAGACTTCAGGACACCATCGGGTTCGAAATTCCGCGCGATTTGAGGATCCGATCATCGAGCGGACGGCATCGGGCAAATGCGTTCCAGTTCTACCGACACGCCATCATCGCTGGCCTCGCCCGATGCGCCGCTTTCCGCAGAAAAAGAAAAACCCGGCGCGGATTGCTCCGAGCCGGGTTTTAGGTAGGGCGAAGGAAAAGGCTGCTTACTTGATGGGCTTGAGCACGAGGTCCTTGAACTGGACTTCCATGGGCTTGCCTGCATGCAACTGGAGCGCCAGCACGCCGGTCTTGGCGGCCTGCGAGCTGTTGTCCGTCACGTCCACGGTTTGCTTGCCGTTGACGAAGTGCTGGAGGTGATTGCCCTTGGCGACGATTTTGTAATCGTTCCACTCGTTGTTCTTCACGGTGGCCTGGATCTCGTCGGAGTTGCCGCAGGTGCCGGTGACTTCGATCTTCGGCTTGCCGGCGGTTTCTCCGTCCTTGATCGTCACCGTCTGGCCGCGGGTGGCGAGGATGCCGCGCATCTTCTCTTCATAGAGGATGCCGGTGTAGGTCTTGCCCGCTTCCATGTCGGCCTGATAGCCGCCGACGACCCAGTATTTCGGATCGACGATCTTGGAGCGATACTGGACGCCGGAATTGGCGAAGCCTTCGGCTCCGGGCACCATCTTGAATTTGCAGGTGAACTCGAAATCACCAACGTCGCCGCCCTTCCAGATCAGGAAGGTGTTGCCCTTGGCGGGCACTTCCTTGGTGGTCTTTCCAATGATTGCGCCGTCCTTGACCGACCAAAGGTCCGGGCTGCCGTCCCATCCGGTCAGGTCCTGGCCGTTGAAGAGCTGAACTTCGCCATTCGCGCCTGTCTTCGCGGAGAGTTCGCGAGGGGCATCGAAGACGGGTTCGTTGACGATGTCGTTGGTATTCTGAGCCAGGGCGGCGAACGGAGAGGCCGCGAGCCCGAGGGCGCAGAGAGAGGAGATGAAAGAGGAGCGTTTCATTTCGAGCGTGTACGCTGACGAGTAATCAGCGCGCTGCTTTCTTAGCCGTTTTCGCAGCCGGCTTGGCGGCTTTCGACTTGGCTGCCGCTGCGGGCTTGGCGGACTTGGCGCCGCTGCTCTTCTTTCCGAAGAATTGATGGAGATTTGCGAGGCCCTTCACGGCGATGTCGTCGCGCTTCGGCTCGATCTTGCGCCAGATGGCAGCGGCGCGGGCGATCACCTTCACGTCGGTCGTGAACGACTCGATGACGACGTCGTTGTCGTAGCCCACGTCCTTGAGCGCCTTGACGATGCCCTTCCACTCCAGCGAGTCACCGCCGGGCGTGCCGCGGTCGGTTCCGCAGGCGTGAAAGTGGCCGAGGAGTTTGCCAGCCTTGCGGATCGCGTCCGGCTGATGCTTCTCCTCGATGTTCATGTGGAAGGTGTCGAGGTGGAGCTTCAGTGCTGGGCTGTTGACGGCCTTGATCAGCTTGAGGGCCTGATCGACGGTGTTGAGGAAATCGGTCTCGAAGCGGTTCAGCGGTTCGACACAGATCTCCTTGCCTTTGCTCTGGGCATATTTGCAGAGCTCCTTGAGATTCTTCACCACGCTGTCGAAGTGCTGCTTCTTCTCGGCATCGTCGTGGGAACCGATGCGGCCGACAACGCTGTAGACCGGGCCGATGAGGCGCGGGCAATCGAGATCGACCATCTGATCGATCAGCGCCTTGCAGTACTCCATCGCGGTCTTCTGATCTGTGGCCGTTCCGCGGAAATCGCGGCCTGGTCCCATGCACGCGCATACCGTTCCGCAGACAAGGCCGGCCTTATCGAGCGCGACTTTGACTGCCTTGGCATCGATGTGAGAAGGATCTTCGATCGGAATCTCGACAGTGTCGAAGCCCCAGTCTTTGAATTTCTTGAAGAGCTTGACGCTTTCCGTCGTGAAGGGAGAGACGAATAGGAACGAGTTGATGCCGAAACGCATAGTGCTGGTGATGAGAATTTTAAAAGATGGGGGTTGATTTGGCTGTACCAAGCCGCAGGGAGGGCATTAGCGGGTCGGGATCGATGAGAGTCAAGAGCCGTCTGGCGGCGTGCAACTTAGGTTTCAAGTCAGCGGAGCGGACGCGTTTGGATAGGACTTTGCAGGACATTGGTGAATGCCCTTCCTGACTGCAGACGATCCCGCTACGGAATCCCTCTTTTCACTTCACCCGGAACCCTTTATACAAGTCGCGCATTACGATGAATTCCTCGGAGATCAAGTACCCGACGATCAGTATTGGTGAGTTTTACACTCGCCACTCCGAGGCTTTGCAGATGTCGCTCATTGGCGATCACCGCGGATTCGACCGTGTTATTCGCGAACCCACGATCAATCGTCCCGGCTTGGCTCTCGCAGGATTCTATTCGTACTTCGCCGAGAAGCGCATCCAAGTCATGGGTTCGGCGGAGCTTTCCTATCTGAAGAGCCTCACTCCGGAGGAAAGCCGTGCCCGTTGTGCCGCGCTTTGCGAACGGCCTATCCCCGGGCTCGTCGTGGCGCGGGGAGCGAAGCCGCCAGCCGCCTTGCTGCATGCTGCCGAGGAGGCGGGGATCGCGGTTTTCAGGACGGAGATGGTGACGATGAATTTCATCAATGCCGCGACCCTGGCGCTCGAGTTTGATTTCGCTCCCATGAAGAGCGAGTACGGCTCGATGGTGGACATCATGGGCATCGGCACGCTGATCCGTGGCTCCTCAGGCATTGGGAAGAGCGAGTGCGTTCTCGGACTCCTCGAGCGCGGGCACTCCCTCGTGAGCGACGACATTACCCGCTTCCGGGCGCTGGAAGGTCGGGAACTCATCGGCACCTCGCCGGATCTGACCCGGAATCACATCGAAGTGCGCGGATTGGGCGTCATCAACGTGATGCACATTTTTGGCATTGGGAGCGTCCGGATGGAAAAACGGCTTGACCTCATTGTCACACTCAAGGATTGGCAGGAGCTAGAGGAGGTGGATAGGATAGGGCTCGACCAGGAATATTACGATATTCTCGAAATCCTGGTTCCCCACATCACGATCCCCGTCCGAACCGGCCGCGATATTGCGCGCCTTGTCGAAGTCGCTGCGCTGGACCAGAAGCTGAAAAGCATGGGCCAGAACAGTGCGCTCGAATTTAACCAACGATTGTTGAACCTCATGCAGAAGAAAGATTAATGATGGGCATATTCGGCCGGAAACGCGACGAAACGTCCCAGCAAAAATCCACCAAGGAACTCACCGTTCTGAACAAGCTCGGCATGCACGCCCGGCCTTCGGCGCAATTCGTCAAGATTTGCAGCCGTTTCCGTTGCGAAGTCTGGGTTGAAAAAGACGGCGAACAGGTGAACGGCAAGAGCATCATGGGCCTGATGATGCTCGCTGCTGGCATGGGTTCAAAACTCAAGGTAACGTGCGAAGGACCGGATTCGGACCGCGCACTCGAAGAAATCGAAGCCTTGATTGCCCGAAAATTTGATGAGGATTGAGTCCGGATTTTCCAATTTTGATTCCACATCCCTCCGCCCTGCCCATTTTCCCATAACCGGGAACCTTGGTGTGGCTGGGCGTGCCAGGAGATGGGGCCCAAGTGATTTATGAGCGTGTCTCCGGACCAGGGTGAAAAGCATGAGCGCCGTTATCATGGCGTGGGAGTGTCGCCGGGAATCGCTCGCGGCAACGTCTTCGTTCATCGTCCTGAAGACGATGAACCTCCGGTCCACCATATCGGTGACGAAGAAATCCCCAATGAGATCGCCCGCTTCGAGGCGGCGCTCCTCGCGACCCGCCACCAGATCCTCGAGCTTCAGGAGCGCATCGCGGTTTCGATCGGCACGAAGGATGCCAGCATCTTCGACGCGCACCTGCTGGTGGTCGAAGATCGCACGCTGATCGACGAGGTCCTGCGCACGCTCCAGCGCGACAAGTACAACGTCGAATACATTTTCATGCAGGTCGCCGGGCGCTTTGAGAAGACGCTCAGCGAGATCGACGATCCCTACCTGCGCGAGCGCGCCCTCGATATCCGCGATGTGACCCGGCGCGTCATTCGCAATCTCCTGGGGAAACAGCAGCGGGATCTTTCCGCCATCACGACGCCGCACCTGCTGGTCGCGCACAATCTGACGCCCTCGGACACGGCGCAGTTGAATCGTCATCTCGTGCTGGGCTTTGCCACCGACATCGGGGCGAAAACCTCCCACACGGCGATCATGGCCCGGTCGCTGAATATTCCGGCGGTGGTGGGGTTGCACGACGTGTCGGTGCAGCTTACGACGGGCGATCACATCCTGCTCGACGGCTACAACGGGGTGGTGATCGTCAATCCCACCGACCAGACTCTCTGGGAATACGGCGAGCTGGAGATCAAGAAGACCGAGGTCGAGCAGCAGCTCAGCAAGCTGCGCGAGACCGAGTGCAAGACGGTCGATGGGCGGCACGTCATCCTCTCGGCGAATATCGAACTGCCTGAGGACATGGACCTGGTCGAGCAGAGCGGCGCCGAAGGCATCGGGCTCTATCGCACAGAATTTTTCTACCTGAACCGGACGGAATTGCCGACCGAAGAGGATCAGTTTGCGGCCTATCACAGGGTCGCCGAGCGGGTGCAGCCGAACTCGGTGATCATCCGGACGCTGGATCTAGGGGGCGACAAGTTCATGAGCGCCCTGAACCTGCCGGATGAACTGAATCCGTTCCTCGGCTGGCGGGCGATCCGCTTCTGCCTGGAGCGCACCGACGTCTTTAAAACCCAGCTTCGCGCGATCTTGCGCGCCAGCGCGGTGGGGAATGTCCGCATGATGTACCCGATGATCTCGGGAGTCGAAGAAGTGCGCCGCGCCAACGCGATCCTCGAAGAATGCCGGGCGGAATTGCGCCGGGAAGGCATCCCGTTCGATGAAAAGATGCAGGTGGGCGCGATGATCGAGATTCCGAGCGCAGCCGTAGCTGCCGATCTCATCGCCCGCGAGGTGGATTTCTTTTCGATCGGCACGAACGATCTCATCCAGTACTCGATCGCGGTCGACCGCCTGAACGAGCACATCGCGCATCTTTATGAGCCGACGCATCCGGCCATCATCCGGCTGTTGCGTATGGTCGTCGATGCCGGGCACGCCCATAATCTGTGGGTCGGCGTCTGCGGCGAAATGGCGGGCGACATTCTTCTTACACCGCTGCTTCTCGGCCTGGGCGTCGATGAACTCAGCGCTGGCGCCGCGCTCGTGCCGCGTGTGAAGCGCGCCGTGCAGAGCCTGGACATCGCCGTCTGCCTGAAGCTGATCGAAGATATCAAGCACATGGATAGTGCCGCGGCGATTCTCGATAAATGCCAGGAAGTCGCCGCTTCGCATTACGGCGACTTACTGTAAGTCGCCAAAACGCGTGTAAGATCTGCGGCCCGGCATCGCTCCCCCTCCGATGAAAGTTATTTCGCCTAGTTTTATTGCATGCTGCTGTCTTGTGTTGGCTGGTGCTGCCTCCGCAGCGACTCCGTGCCGGCCGTTTCCGCAGCACGTGAATTATACGGAGGGCTCGATCAAGCCTTCCCGTCCGCAGCGCGAACTGGATTCCGCGACGGCTGCTTTTTACGATATCTGGAAGGCGCGGTACTTCCATGCCGGCTGTGTTTCCGGGCAGGCCTATATCTTTTACAACCGCGAGAAAACGGCATCGAGCCGCGATGCGATTTCGGTTTCGGAAGGACATGGTTACGGCATGCTCCTCACGGCGATGTTCGCCGGGCATGATCCGAAAGCGCAGGAATCCTTCGACCAGCTCTTCTCCTATTTTCGGGCGCACCAGAGCGCGATCACTCCGAACCTCATGTCGTGGCAGCAATTCCAGGGCTGCGTCGATAAGAAGGGGGATAACGATTCGGCGTCCGACGGCGACCTTGATATCGCCTATGCGTTGCTTCTGGCCGATCAGCAATGGGGCAGCACTGGTGCCGTGAATTATCGCGCCGAGGCGCTGAAGGTAATCGCAGCGGTAAAGTCTGGAGAAGTGAATCCGGCGATTCCCTGCCTCAAGCCAGGCGACTGGGCGCAACCGGACATGGCGCAATCCAAGGACACGCGGATTTCCGATTTCATGCCTGGCCATCTGAGAATCTTTGGACTGGCCAGCGGCGACGCGCTTTGGGGTCGGCTTGTCGATCAGGGCTACGGGCTCGTCGCGCATCTCCAGTCGGTCCACGCGCCCGACACAGGCCTGCTCCCCGATTTCGCGCAGCACCTTGATTCGCCGGCCGCCGTTCCTGCAAAGCGCAAGTACATGGAGTCCGCTTTCGACGGGCAATATTTCTATAACGCCTGCCGCTGTCCCTGGCGCATCGGTGTGGACTATCTTCTTACGGGAGATCCCCGCGCCAAAGGAGCTTTGGAGAAGCTCAATGGTTTCATCGAGAAGAAGACAGTCGGCGATCCCGAACAGATTCGCGCGGGTTACATGCTAAGTGGAAAGGTGATCCACGACGATGATACGTCGCTGGCCTTCACGGCGCCTTTTGCGGTCGCGGCGATGGCTGATCCCTCGCACCCGAAGTGGCTGGATAGCCTATGGAAGAAGATCGTCGATGAGCCGGCGACGGACGACGATTACTACGGCAATACGATCAAGCTGCTTTGCATGGTCACCGCTTCGGGAAATTGGTGGGTGCCGAAGGTGGAAGTGGTGAAGGCGGAGTGATCACGTTGAAAAAGTGGGCGTTTGGGGCAGATTTTGAGCTGAGTACCTTGTGAAACTCAAATGAGGGCTTCTCGCACTTTCTTATCGCTTGTCTCTAAGTTGCGTCATCGTAGTGCCAGAGAGCTGATCTTAGGGATTGGGTTGGTGGTTGCTCCCAGCTTGCTGGTGGTGCTTTACGCCTACCATGTTGGGCAAGAGCGGGGGCAATACATCTTTGTTGTGATGCTTGAGGGTGCCGTTTGCTTGTTTGTATTTGCTCTCGTGATCGCTTTCGGTGTGCTTGATAGAATTGTTGCGTTGATATCGGCGATGGTTGCCAGCGCGCTGTGTTTTATTCTCTGCGGAGCTTATAGTTCCGAAGCTTACCTCGCCGGCCTTTCGCGGGCTGCGGCAAACCGGGAGTTTATCGGAGAGCTTTCCGGTTGGATCTATTCTGCCGAGAATTCGAGTTGGCTCGAGCACAATGGGAAGCGATCCCTGAATCCTCCGGACTTACCTCAATTTCTCTACGTCTGGATTGGCCGCCCAAGGTGTAAACTGCCGTGGGTACATATCTACGACCATTCGGCTTTTCCGGGGCAAGTGCCGAGCCCAAGAACGTTTGAATTCGGTTCGATTGGAATTGCCTTCGGATTCGAACCACATACTGCGAGAAGGAAGGTTCAAGACGGTGTTTATGTTTTCTTGGTAGAACGATAAACTAACCGTGGCGAAGCCGATGGGATAGCCTCTGGGCGAAGGTCGCCGAGGAACCGGCGGCGGATTGCGATTACTGTGGGCACCGAAGGCGGAGATGGCGAATGCGGAGTGAGGGAGTCCGGCGCTACTGCGACACCCTTCGGTGTCGCTGTCGTGTGGGGTGGGTTCCGGGGGTGTCGCGCACTGCGTGCGCTCAACCCCCGGATACATAGCTTGGAACCCTCCGGGTTCCCTGGGCTGTTCATCTCGGCGCATAAGCCATGCGAATCCTTTGCGAGGAAACGGAGGCAGGTGCGCTCCAAGAGTGGAGGCTACGCAGCTTGGAACCCTCCGGGTTCCCTAGGCTGTCCATCTCTGCGCATCAACCATGCGAATCCTTCGCGGGCTATAAGGCCAAGCAACTATTACGAAACGGCCTGTTCCTCCTTCACCGCATTCCTCAGCCGTGCTGCGCGGCGGTTCCAGCAGTAGGCGAAGGTTACCTTGTACAGGACAAAGAAGACCGCGATCCCAAGTACGATGAATGCGATGACGTGCTTTGGTGTGACCGGGGCCGTTCTCTTGGCTGCGAGCATGATATAAACAAGCAGTCCCATAACGGTGCCGGCGAAGAGCGAGATGCGGAAGAGGACTTTGTTGTCGATGTCCCGATCCTTGGGCGGGCGGAGCGAGACGATGGGCCACCATCCCCAATCCATGTCGGAAAGCCAATTCATCGTGTCTTCAAGTTTTCTCATAAGTTCAGTCGCAGGACGGGACTGAGAAGCAGATTGCGCGCTAGCCGAATCTCCGCTCGCATATCCTCCTTGTTTGTTACTCGGAACGCAAACGGAAGCGCGGCAGCCAGGGAAGGTGCTTCCGCAGCGAGCAGAGGAGGCGGTCCCTAACCTGAGTGGATAGGAACCACGATGGATGACTGAGCAGGGCGGAGGTGAAGGTCGGACGAGCCCTGCCGCCGGGCGTGGATGTCTTTGCGAAGCGATCGTAGGCGAGTTCAGCGCGGAGGCGGTAACGCAAGAGGGGATTGATCGCCGACGGACGGGCTGTGAGATGCTTCTCGAGGATCGTGCGGATTTCGTCGGCTGCTGCTTGGGAGGCCGTGGATTTCTGACCGCTGTGCAAACGGAAGCGGGCGAATGGCTCCGGCAGGTGCGCGACGCGCGCGCCTGCCATGAAGCAGCGGACCCAAAAGTCGTAATCAAAGGCCAGATGATAGGCCGTATCGAAGCCGCCCACGCGTTCCCAGAGCGAGCGTCGGAAGAAGACCTCGGGTTGGACCCATTGCTGTTCGCCCCACCAGACGCGGTAGATATCGAGCGCGTCTTTCAGCGTGTCGATGCGCCCGGCGTGCGAGCCGGTGATCTTGCCGTCTGCGTCGATCCACTCGACAGATCCGCAGACGAGGTCGACGTCCGGATGAGCGGCAAAATAATCTAGCACATGGGTGCCAGCGCCCCGCACGAGGCAGTCATCGCCATTGATGAATCCGATGATGTCGCCGCCCATCCGCGACATGGCGCGATTCAGGGCGTCGGTCTGGCCGGAGTCCGGCTCGGTGACGATGGTGTCGCCGGCTCGCGCGAACTCGCGTGCAATTTCGACCGTGCGATCGGGCGAGGCGCCATCCTGAAGCCACCAGCGAACGCGGTCACCCTCGGCGTTCAATGACTCAAGGGTGGCGCCCAGGAATTGCTCACATTTAAACGTTGGGATCGCGAGGACGAGAGGCACGGGAAAGGGACTTGGCAGAAGGATCCATGGACAACACGAAAATCGGAATTCGTGGAGCGGGGGCGCGTGGAGATGCAGCTGATGATGTGCCTGAGACGCTACGGCGGCTGCGCTTTACTACGGGCCCGTTCTTCGACGCCGTCCGTGGATTTCCAAACTGGTTGGACGGCTGGGGACATCCGTCCCTGATACCGTTTCGGGAGTTGCGCATAATCGCGCGAAGCGGCTTCCGCCCCGGAATGAAATCACGCTGGATCAGCAGGATCAGCAAGTCGCGGAATTCCCAAAACTCGTGCCAGTTGAGGTTGAACCATCCCCCGGGGGGCGACAACGACTTCGTAAGTTGACGACGGGCGGAAGCAGTCAGTTCGGCCATGACCAACACTCCAGTTCAAAGTCTTCGCCTTCCACCGCGAGTGCCGCAGCATAGCCATCGGCGGGCGTAAGCGTCCGTAGCGACCAGCGGTGGGGTTCATTTACGCTGATTCCCTGGGAAAGTCCGAGGCCGGACGCCTTGAGGCGGGCTTCGGTGCTTGTCCAGATGTCGTAGAATCTCCATGCCTTGTCTGACGCGGACAGCGTGCGAAGGGAGCATGCGTCCGCTGGCTCGAAGTAGCGTTCCGCGAGCATCTCGAATGGGACGTCGTCCCGCATGAG
>OUNM010010564.1_pt1 | contig 15642 bp, 10 predicted proteins | sample 1769961 | NCBI WGS metagenome assembly OUNM01 (sample SAMEA3914820, study PRJEB12502) | metagenome | biome: forest; material: soil | place: USA | collected 2012-03-12 | depth 0.3 m | reverse complement strand
TGGTGGTGACAACATCTTCGCGGTGGATCAAGGCAACAGCGAGGAGAATGCCGATGCGCAATTCGAAAGCTGGAAGGCTGTCGTAAAGGAGAAGGTAACTGTGCCGCACCACAGCGTCATCGGGAACCACGATATCTGGAAAGGCCCGAATCCAAAGGCGAAGGCGATTGCCGCTTACGAAATGCCGAATCGCTATTACACATGGAAAATGGGCGGTTGGAAGTTCATCATGATGGACGTATTTGGGGCTGACGGAAAAATCGACGGGAACTCTGAGCAGGGGAAATGGCTTGTTGAGGAGCTGTCCAAGCCGGAGGACAAAGAACCGGTGTGCATCGTTACGCATGCCCCTATGCTGGGACTGACCGCACACTACGTCGGCGGCGCCGTTACGGGGCTGGATTTTCGGTCGTTCTTCTATAAATATCCGCAGGTCCGCCTGGCGCTAAGCGGTCACCAGCACATGGTGGATTTTTGCCGCATCGATCGTGTGACCTACATCTGCGGAGGGGCCGTCTGCGGCGGGTGGTGGGAGGGTGACTATCAGCACTTCAGCCCGGCCTTTCTGATCTTTGACCTGAAGCCGGACGGTACCTTTAATCATCAAGAGATCTACTGGGAACACGACTCCCCGGGGCCTTACAACGAGAAATCATTTCCGATCGCCCAGCACAAAGATCTCTACAACGCATAAGGGCAGGCGCGGTAGTGCATCGGTTGCCCGCCGCCTTTGCGTCGTGTTCAAACTCCAATTTGTCCGAACAATTGGGCGATCCGGTTTAGACGCGCCCGGCTTGAGTAAGTCGCGAACATCGGCTGGTAAACCACCAGCCGATGAGTAACAGCAGGATTCCAGCTCCCGAGATGAGCGCGCTTCCGTCGCGGAGGAAGTCCAGGTGCGATACTTTTGGGAGAAGGAAATCGTGCTGTAACTGGATCAGGACCGTTCCCAAGTAGGCAATACTGTCGGTGAGATAGATGGCAAAGATCGCCGTGCCGCCTGTTTGCGCGGCGGCGAGCAGGCGATCGAAGAGGATCGCGCCGAAGGGGACATAAGCGAGATAGGAACCGAAGCCGACGAGGAGCATCCAGGCAAATCCATCGAGCCGGCCATTCAGATGCAGGCTCGTGGCAGCGCCCATGATCAGAAGGCCGGCGAGGATCGCACCGTAGATCAGCTGAACCGCGCGGCGGTGGTCCTTCACCAGCGTGAGAAAGGCGAAGACTAGAAAGATCCCGAAAGCGATGGGAGTTTCCGTGCGGATGAAGATGCCGTGGGAGTCACCGTAACCGAGTTGATCATAGATATCGACCCCGTAGTTATCCCGGTAATCGCGAAAGGCGGTGAGCAGCGCGTAGAGCGCGATCAATGGAATGAGCGCGGGCCAGAATTTGCGGAAGAAGCGGAGGCGATCGTTGAAGCACATCGGTTCGCGTTGGACGCGGGCGGCGATGTCTTCCTGCGATGGATTGGGGGCGCGTTCCAGCAGCCAGACCCCGATGGCAAATGGCACCAGGAAGATTCCGCCGACGATTGCGGGCATCCAGGATTCGGAGGCGCTGTGCTGCAGCAGAAGCGCGCCGACGTCCTTTACGGCCCCGCTGGATAGAATGAACGAGCAGCTGAGTCCGGCGAAGAGCGCTTCGAAGAGCTTGCGGCCTTCAAGATAAGCGATGACGAGTCCCCACACCAAACCGAGCGGCAGGCCATTGACAAACATCGCCAATACTTTCCAATCGCCCGGGACGAGAGCGAAGGCGATGAGCGCGAGTTCGGATACGGCCACACAGCCAAGCAACCACCAGGCGCGGTTGTGGCGCGAGGCTTCCGAACAGAATTTGATGCCGCTGAGTTTCGAGAATGCGTAGCCCAGCAGCTGGCTGAGCACGAGGGCCGTCTTGAGTCTGATGCCGGTGCCGAGGAAGTAAGCACCCTCGTACATGCCGACGGCGAAAGGCTTCCGCACGCCGTACATGCAGAAATAGACGAGAAATGCCGCGCAGGTCAGACACACTGCGGTGCCGAGTGTGTGGGCGGGGCGTGGCTTGTGAGACGGAGGTGGTGGCTCCGTGTGATGGCAAATCGGGGCCGCCGCGGGCGTGAGATCGGATGGCGTGGCGGACGGAGTCATCGGCGTGGTCCCGGACATTGCGGAGAAAGTGTTGCGGGTCAACTTTTCCCGGGCGTGGCGATGGCGGCACGCGGCACCGACGACGCGTGCCGCCTGGATGGTGAGCGTGACAGTTCCGCGGCGGTATCGCTTTGTCGGTCGCGCAGGTAGTGCATGACGGGAAAGCTAGCCGTAGCAGCAGTTCCGTCAGCGACTGGTAGCTTCCGTCTGTTGGGCGGTCTGCTTGGGCTGGAGCTCGCCGAGATAGGCTCGGATATTCTGGGTATCTGCATTGAAGCGCGCGACGCGTTCGTCGAGGTAGCCGTAGCGAAAGGCGAGGCATTCGATCCCAGCTGCGCGCATGGCCTGGTCCACATTGGAAACCTGCGCGGGGCGGTCGTCGACGAAGAGGATCCGCTTCGGGCGGATGCCGAGGCCGTTGAGAAATTGGGTGAGCGCTTCGCCTTTCGTGCTGTGTACACCGACAAAGAGAATGCCCGCCTGATATTTTACGAAATCGCGGCACCACCAGTCGAAATCGCATTTGTAGATCGTGTGGCGCCCGAGCTCGATGCCTGCGCCGCGCAATTGGCTCAGCGTGATATCAGCGATGTCCGGAGTACGTGCAGTCAGTCCGACCGTGGGGATGCCGCGGTCCTGCAGTTGGCGAATCAAGGCTGCCGTTCCTGGCTCGACTGCGCGGATGACGACGTTGGTTTGCACGCGGTTCCAGACTTCCATGGCCCGATCGTCCGCCGCGGTGGCATCGAGATGATCGATTTCCCGGTATTTGCGCAGGAGAAAGTAATACCAGTGATCGCTGCCCAGTTCGCCCTCCGGCACGATGAGGGTGTTGTCCAGATCGAAGACGAGAAGCGTCTCCGGCGTGATCGAAGGAATGATTTCTGCAAGCGTCTTGATCTCCCTGATCTCCGCGCGGCACGGGAGTGCGGGCAGCAATAGCGCTGCGAGCAGGGCGAGTACCGCATGACGTGCGGGGTGATTCAAAAGCATGCTCCAACTAGTCATCGACCCGTGGGATTGCGAAAACCTAAAACGCCCGATTGTGACATTTTTCGTCACACCTCTCGAATGACTGGAAGCGACGGCACGCCCTTCGTAGCTTTTGCCTATGAATTCCTGGAAACGTCCGGTCGTCGGAGTTCGTCTCCCTCCATGGGCGACGTTCGCCGGAACGGTGTTTCATGGACTGCTCGATTACATGCGGCTGCATGGCTGGTGGGAGTTAGTCACCGAGAACGATGCCTTCGGGGAACTCGAGCCGGTTCATCTGGATGAGCATTGGCGCGGAGATGGACTGATTACTTTCCGGATGACGGAAGAGGAGGGGGCTGCCTGGCGAAAGGCTGGCGTAGCTGTCGTGAATATCAGCAGTGAAGGTGGGTGTTATGGTTATCCGCGCGTGATTCCGGATAATGACGAAGTGGGGCGCCGGGCCGCGGGGCACTTGATCGGGCTTGGATTGCGGCATTATGCGTACATTGGCCGCGCGGCTTCGCAATATGACGTGGCGTCGTGGGTCTCCGGCCCACGCCGCTATGCACGGGAACGCTGGGCCAGCTTTACCGATTGCCTTACCGAGCACGGGATCGAAGCAAAGTCCTTCTTCGTTCCGCCGCATCCGCTCTGGCAAAAGACGGCGTGGAAGGCGATTCGGCGCGAGATCGTGGACTTTCTGAAGACGCTGCCTTTGCCGTGCGGAATCTTCGCCGTCGACGATCCGCTCGCGATGGCGGTGCGCCACGCAGCGCAAGGCGGTGGATTTACAGTGCCGGACGATCTGCCGTTGATTGGCTTTGGTAATGACCGGGTGTACTGCCATGGAACGACTCCTGCGCTGACGAGCGTGGATTATCCGGGGCGCGAGATTGGGTTTCGGGCGGCGCATTTCCTGGCCGAGCAACTTGCGGGGCGGCATCCGGGCGAAGTGGAGGAGTGCGTCCCAGTCGGCGCGGTGGTCTCGCGGGAATCGACTGATTTCCTGGGATTCGACGACAGCGAGGTGGCGCGCCTCGTGCGCTGGATCCGGCTGCACGCGTTGGGAGATCCCATCCAGGTCTCGGACGTCCACGCGCAGACCGACTTGTCGATGACGAATCTCAAGGCGCGCTTTCAGGCGGCAATCGGCCATGGACCGAAACGCGAGATCATGCAGACGCGCCTGCGGCATCTGGAGTACCTGTTGAGCAGTACCGATCTTGCGGTGGAGAAGATCGCCCAATCGATGGGATTTAGTTCTGTGGAAAGCCTCAGCCGCTTTCTCCTTCGCGAGACTGGCAAGCGTGTCGCGCAATATCGCGGACAGGTCGACTAAGGGCGGCCGGTGCCGGTTAGTCAATGGTGGGTGCCGGAGCTGATGAGCGCGGTGGGCGGGGGATGTACAGATAGGTATGAAGGCACGTGCGCAGTGCCGAAACTGTCGGCACCTTCACGATCGGCGCGTGGAAGACGTGACGTGCACGAAGAGGATCAATTGGCCTTTTGCCTGTATCACTTTTGTGTAGTAAGTGGCTTGCATTATGCTTTAATGACGAAATCCCTATGAACGATCCCGATAGGTTTTACTTATTGGAAGGAGGCCTTCGATTCACAAGACGGTGCAATCGATGCGGAACGATTATCGGGTCGTCACTTGGTCATCGGAGATGGTTTTCGATCACAAACCCAACATCAAATGAGCAAGCAGAACCACAGCACTACGTTTCAAGCACCGCCGATTCTCCCGAAGCAGCTGGACAAGTATTTCGTGACCTGTTCGGCGGCGGCAGTCGGGATTTCGGGGCTTAGTTTCGCCCCGAAGGCTGATGCCGCGATTGTTTATAGCGGAATCCAGAATCTGTCGCTGCCCAGCACGGGACAGTTGTACTTCACTTTCACGCTCCCGACGCAAATCGGAGCCACCGCTTGGGATTTTGCCCCCTACGGGCCTTCCGGATCCTTGGCGCAACCAAGTTACGGCACAAAGTTTGTCCTCGAAGCGGACAATGCGACGATCGCCCCGCTGACGGCCGGCACCGTCGTTGATTCCAGCCTGAATCTCGCTGCATCTGCCGGTGGAATACTCGGGGTGGGTATTCCGGACGGGCAGACCGGATACCTTGGTTTCATGTTTGATCCCAATTCCACAGCCGGCTTCGACACGACGACCCCCATCGATTACGGGTGGCTTGAAATGACGGTCGACAGTGTCAATGGCGGCAAAATCGTGGCTTGGGCGTACGAGGATAGCGGAGCGTCGATTACCGTAGGCGCGGTTCCCGAGCCCTCGTCACTCGCACTGCTCGCCGCTGGTGCCGTAGGCGTAAATGCACTCCGCCGCCGACGTTCGGTGCTCGCCGCCTAACTCGCCCAGCGTGATGCTCTGGACTTAGCCGGATTACTTTGAGTAACCGGCTCGTCCTCCCTTTGGCTTGCCATGGCAAATAAGCGCAAAGTCATCCTGATCGGCTGGGATTCCGCTGATTGGCGTATCATTTCACCGTTAGTGGACGCAGGAGCCATGCCGGCTTTGGCGGGAGTCATTGAACGCGGAGTGATGGGGAATATCGCGTCCATTGATCCCGTTTTGTCGCCGCTGATCTGGACCAGCATTGCCACTGGAAAGTATCCGCACAAGCATGGCGTCCTCGGTTTTGTGGAGCCGGATCCCTTGGGGTCTGGAATTCGCATTACTGGGAGCGCCTCCCGGACATCAAAGGCGATCTGGAATATTCTCAGCGAGGCGGGGTTAGATACGCACATGGTTGGGTGGTACGCGAGCCACCCTGCGGAGCCTATTCGTGGTATCTGCGCGAGCGATCGGTTTCCCCTTGTGACTTCCGCAGGTCCGGCGAACTGGCCGTTGCCTGCCGGTGCGATCTCGCCCTCGGAATGTTCAGCTGAATTGGCAGGGCTTCGTGTCCATCCCCACGAGATCGTTGGAGGTCAGATCCTCCCATTCATTCCGATGGCAGCCAGTTTGGATCAACGCGAACCTGAGGTTGCGCGTCGAATGAACCTTCTGGCGGCGACGCTTGCCCAGGCAGCTTCGGTGCAGGCGGCGGCGACGTGGATCATTGAAAATCGGAGCTGGGACTTTTTCGGGGTCTATTTTCAGGCCCTGGATGAGCTTGGTCATCATTTCATGCCTTTCCGGCCGCCGCGTCTGCCTGGCGTGGAGGAAAAGGATGTCGAGATCTATGGCCAGGTCATGGATGTCGCGTATCGATTTCATGACATGATGCTGGCGCGTTTGCTGGCACTCGCCGGGCCTGACGTAACGGTGGTCCTAGTATCGGATCATGGTTTCAAGAGCGATGAGCACCGTCCTGGCGTAGTGGCGAACGATCCGCAAACCATGGCGGAATGGCATCGTCCCTTCGGAGTCCTTGCAATGGCAGGTCCCGGAATCGTGCGTGACGAACGGATATACGGCAGTTCGGTTCTCGATGTTACTCCGACGATTCTCCATCTCTTTGATCTGCCTGCCGGTCAGGATATGGATGGTAAGATCCTGCTTTCGGCGTTTGAGAATCAGGAGAGTTTGCAGCGGATTCCAACCTGGGAGTCATCCGGGAAGGAAGCAGGGGCGGGGGATTTCGATGCCCAGTCTCATGAGGACGAGGAGGCTGTTTATCAGCAATTGATGGAGCTGGGATACATGGACGTTCGCGACGCAGATACTGAGGAGCGACTGCGTTGGGCGGAAAAGGAACAGTGCTACAATCGAATTACGTCATTGATGAGTGCTGGACGTAGTGACCAGGCAGAGAAGCCTGCGCGCGAACTCATTGGCATGGATCCGAGGGAGCGGCGCTACCGGATCAAGCTGGTGCAGATCCTGTTGCTCCTCAACAAGGTGTCCGAAGCCGAAGCGGACTTGTCTCAGCTCGAGGAGGAGTTGGGGCCATGCCTCACGAGCCGGTGCATCCGTGCGAACATACTGATCTTGCAGAGCAAGGTGGATGAGGCGCTGGCCGAGCTCCGCGAGGTCGTGGCTGCGCATCCGCGTGATCCGCGGGCGCACGAACAGTTGGGACGCGCTCTGCTGAGGCAGCGGCGATGGAAGGAAGCCGAGACGCATTTTAGACAGACTGTGTCGCTGGAGCCGGATTCTCCGTATGCCTGTGTTGGTCTTGCCAGATCCCTGGTTCGGCAGGACAAGGATGCAGAAGCTCTCGAGTGGGCGCTGGCCGGTGTGGGGCTACAGTATTTCCTGCCCCTGGGGCATTTTCAGATGGGCGCAATCCTCTCGAAGATGAACCTTCCCACGCGTGCTATTCAGGCCTTCGAGACGGGACTGAACATGCAGCCGGGCAATCTGCTCGCGCACCGCTATCTATGCTTCCTGTACCTGCGGGGGGGACGTGCCGAGCAAGCCGCATCGCATCGCCGCCACGTGGAGCAACTGCTCACTGGCAGGTGTCAGTCAGCATCGTGACTCCCAAATGAGCGACAGATCTTCCAATTACCACGAAGAGAGTATCATCGTCGTTTCAGGTCTCCCTCGCTCGGGAACCTCCATGCTGATGCAGATGCTCGGCGCCGGCGGCATTCCGTTGCTCACCGATGGTAAGAGGGGTGCCGACGAGGATAACCCGAATGGGTACTACGAATTGGATAAGGTGATGCACCTCCGCGAGAACAGCGCATGGCTGGCTGAAAAAGGGGGCAATGCGGTTAAGGTTGTGGTGCCGGTCCTGCGTCATTTGCCGCTCGGCTTGCCCTACAGCATCCTGTTTTTGGAGCGGAATCTGGAGGAGGTTGTGGCGTCGCAAGCTACGATGCTCGCACGGAAAGGTGTGTTGCCGAAACTTTCTGACGAAAAGCTGATGAAGGTGTACGCGAATGAAATTGAACGGACGCGGCTATGGATAGGTGGATTGGCGCGGCACAGCTTGCTGCCTCTTCGCCATGGAGATGTCATTGCCGATCCAGCCGCATCCGCTCAGCGCATTGCGGATTTTCTGGGCCGGCCGCTGGATGTGCAAAGGATGGCGAGTGTCGTTGACCGCCGCTACGTTCGAGCAAACCGGCCAAAACAATCTGGGGTGGGCGTGATCTGAGACCGATATCGCATATCCGAGAAATTTCGTTGTTAGATAGCGACGATTCGGTGGTTTTGGGCTGCGGTGATACGAATGATCGATTGCCGCGTCTGCAGGCTTCGCACCGCAGCGAATGTGCGCTAGCTTCTTAGCTATGCGTGCGATGATATTCGAAGGGCAGGGGCGCCCGCTCACCTTGCGGGATGTGCCGATTCCGGTGCCTAGGCCCGGTCAGGTGCTGGTGAAAGTAGAGGCATGCGGCGTGTGCCGGACGGATCTTCACGTCGTGGATGGCGAACTCAGTGAGCCCAAGCTCCCGCTGATCCCCGGACACGAGATTGTCGGTCGCGTCGAGTCGACAGGCGAAGGCGCGGAGCATTTTCAAAAGGGCCAGCGGTGCGGGATTCCATGGCTTGGCTGGACTTGCGGCTTGTGTGACTACTGCCGTTCCGGGCGCGAGAATCTGTGCGATCAGGCGCGCTTCACTGGCTATACGATCGATGGCGGATATGCGGAATACACGGTGGCCGATGAGCGCTTTTGTTTTCCATTGCCGGGTGAGTTGGACGACGTGTCGAGTGCACCGCTTCTCTGTGCAGGATTGATCGGCTATCGCACGTTGCGCAAAGCAGGCGATGCCCAGAGGATTGGATTTTATGGATTTGGTGCGGCGGCACACATCGCCGCGCAGGTGGCTCGGTATGAGAACCGTGAGGTCTTCGGCTTTACGCGTCCCGGCGACACGAAAGCACAGGAGTTTGCGCGACGCTTTGGTGCGAGCTGGGCCGGTGGATCCGATGAATTGCCGCCCAGGCCGATGGATGCGGCGCTGATCTTTGCACCGGCTGGAGAACTTGTGCCCGCGGCGCTGCGCGCGGTGCGCAAAGGCGGAACCGTCGTGTGTGGCGGCATCCACATGAGCGACATCCCGTCCTTTCCTTACGCGGATCTTTGGGAGGAACGCTCCATTTGCTCCGTCGCGAATCTCACTCGCCGCGATGGCGAGGAATTCCTCACGCTTGCGCCGAAAATTCCCGTACACACGGAGACTGTGCCGTTTCCTCTGGAGCAGGCGAACGAGGCGCTCGATCGCCTGCGCTGCGGGAAGTTAACAGGCGCGGCGGTGCTGGTGCCGGGCCTTGCAGATGTCTAGTTACTTGTAAGCGATCGCGGCGCTCGATGGCCCGGCGAGATGAAGGACCTCGAAACGTGTAAAGCCGACTTCACTGCACCACTTACGGAAATCCGCGCCGGTGTAATCGAACGCGTCGCCGAATTCGATCAGCATATTGAGCGACATCAGGAGGCCCTGCACGTTCTCCCGGCGTGCGTCGTCAATCAGCGCTTCGACGGCAATGAACGCGCCACCCGGAGGCAACGCATCGTATGCCGCGCGAATGAGGTGCATCTTCTTCTCGAGATTCCAGTCGTGCAGAATCATCCCCATCGTGATGACGTCCGCCTTGGGGATGGGATCCTTGAAGAAGTCGCCTGCGGCCGTGGTGACGCGGTTCTCCAGTCCGGCAGCGGCGATCTGCTTCTTCGCGATCGGCTCCACGGGCGGGAGATCGAAGCTGACGCATTTCAGACGTGGATGTCGCTTCGCGGCCTCGATGCTCAGCAGGCCGGTTGCGCCACCGACGTCACAGAGGGTTTGAAATTTCGAGAAATCGAACTTCTCCGCGAGGGCCTCAAAATTGCCGCGAGAGATTCCGGTCATCGCACCGAGGAACTGTTCGAGCCCGGCCTGATTTGCGTAGATCTCTTCGAATACACCCTTGTGGCCGTGCTTGGTTTCATTTTGCGCCTGCCCGGTGCGTAGCGCTTCCGGGAGATCGTTCCAGAACTTGAACAACCGCGCGTTGAGCATCGTCAGGATTCCGCCGATGTAGCGCGGGCTGGCTTCATCGAGGAAGAGCGAGCCTTCCGGTGTGTTGTAATACTTCACGTCCGGTCCGTCTCCCTCGCGGTCGAGAAATTTCATCGCCACGAGCGCATCGAAGAAGTCAGCGATCGCACGCGGATGAAGTTCCAATTCAGCGCCCAGTTCCGCGCCAGTGAGTCGGCGACCGGCGAGCTTTGTAAATAGGCCGAATTGGACTGCCGTGAGCAGGACCTTGGAGTTCCAAAAACCGAAGGCAGTTTGCAGGATGGGGGACGGATTGAGCATGGCGATCAGGGTCGGGGTTGGGGAAACTAGTGTCCTGAGTAGGCACGACGCGTGCGCCACCTCCCTGCGAGAATAGCTCGCGCGCCGCGTGATTCCATCAGCACGGCGCACAAACTGAATGCAGTTCAGCTAACTAGCGAGACTAATCTGATAGCGACTCTGTTGCCCTAGCTACCTGGGTTACTCGGAGACCTTCAGAAGCTTCATCAACTCGTCGCCACTCATCCGGAATGCGGCATCGTGCGGACAGGCCGACACGCAGCGAGGCTGCGGCGTGTCGCGATGGCCTTCTGCATCGCAAAGATCGCAATTCGTGGCCTTCATCTGGGCAACGTGCGTCATCCGGTTGGGGACCAACGGATCGGGTGTTTCAATCTGCCGGTGCATGTTGGGCATCATCGAGATGCTCCCGTACGGGCAGTTCGAAGCGCAGAGACCGCAGCCGATGCAGTGATCTTCGATGACGATCTGCAGGTGCTTGCCGCGATGGATCGAGTCCACCGGACAGCCCACCATGCAGTGCGCATTCGCGCAGGAGCGGCAGGACGTCGCCACCACAAAGCGATCGAAACGTTCGCCGGAGCGGAATAGCCGCGTGACCGGAACGCCGTGCGAATGGGTTCCATGCTGTTCCGCGCAGCCGCGTGTGCATTCGTCGCATCGCACGCAGCGCTGGAGATCGAGCAGGAGAATGCTTTCGCCTTCGTAGAGGCCTTGCTTGATGAAGTCCTGGAGCAGGGGATTCGGGTTGTCCTCGCTTCTCAGGCGCGAGAGCGACTCCTGCACGATGCGGCGCCGGAGCACCGGGAACTCATGCAACATCTGGAGAAAATCTTTCCGCTCGAGACGCGCAAGTTCGAGGTTTCCGAGCGCCGAACACGTCGCGCCACGATATCCGGTTGGAATCGGATCCTCCGCGCCCGCCGCAATGGAATCGAGCGCAGTCTTGATCGCGTGATCGGCTTCGTCGAGTGTCCGGGCGCGGTCCTGCATGGTGAACGCAAGCAGACCGATTTCACCGAGGATTGAGCCCGGGCCGACGCTGAGCACCCGCGACTCGTCCTGATAGCGGCGCATGCCGATTCGGACGAAGCCAATCCAGACGAGGAACATCGCGTCGGCGCGATCGCCTTGTTCGAAAATCACTTGTCCCGGCTTCACCTGAACGAAGGTCATCCGCTTGCGCAGGAACTCGACCAGGCGCTGGTATTCCTTCTCGTCCATGGCGCGGAACAACTCCGCCTTCCGAAGTACGAGATCGAGCGCACGTTCGCGATAGCCGCTTTCAAAGCGCTCGCGAAGGCTGGGACGGCGCATGAGGCGATCGAGAACGTTTCGCCGGATCTCCCACACCTCGCCGTCGGTGACTGCGACGACGTCGGCAGTACGAGGCATGCCCGTAACGCAGGCCATTTCACCCACGATCAAATCTTCCGGTGTCAGCTCACGGCGAAGGAGAGGTTTGCCGCGTCCGGCTGAACGTCCCAGCAGGCCTTTTTTGGCCGGTGCATAAGCGAGCGCCTCGAGCTTGCCGCTCTTGAGAATGAATGCGGTATTTCCCGCGTCACCCTCACGGCAAAGGACTTCCCCGGCCTTCACGCGACGGCGAATGACCAGGCCGTTCTGCCAGAGCAGGAACTTCGAAGGCACACCTGCGAAGATCGGATCCTCAAGCAGTACCTTGGCTGGCAGCACCTCAGCATTCTTCGAGCGTTGCACGGGGCTGACCCGCGCCGCTTCCTTGAACGAGATGGCGCTGGTCGGGCATGAAACCATGCACTCGCCGCACTGAACGCAGCTCGACTCGCCCATCGGATCATTGAGATCGAAGCCAATGCCAGCGGTAGGGCCTTTGCCCGTCCGGCCGATCACGTTGTTTTCCATGACCTCGCCGCAGGCGCGGACGCAACGGTCGCAGAGAATACATGCAGTGTGATCCACCGCGAAAACCGGCGAGGAGAGATCCGTCTTGCGCTTGTTGCCCGGCGACGGACGCACCACGCGATTCGGATCGGAAAGAGGTTCGGCACGGAATTTCGTGGCGTCCGCACTGCAAAGATCCGCCACGCGACCGAGTTCATTGAACGGCGCGAGTTCCTTTTCCAGGTTGCTGCAGGGCGACTTCAGGTGATCCGAAGCCAGCATCTCCGTCACCACTTTCACGGTCTGCCGGACGCGATCGCCGTCCGGACCCGGATCATTCATGGTGAAGACTTCCATGCCGTCTCGCACGGGGTGCTGACAGGCAGGAAGGAGCTTGCGCTCCGCAGCGCGCTGACCGCGCTTCTGGCCGTAAATCTGTACGACACACAGGCGGCAGACGGCCACCGGAGTCATGTGCGGCTGATGGCACAGGGTGGGAATCGGAATCTTCTCCTCGTCGCCCGGCTGCTTCACGTACAGCCTGACCGCCGCGTCGTAGATCGTCGTGTACCGCGGACTCGTTCGGCCGGCTGCATCGAGAATGATGTTGCCCTGGGCGTCCTTTGTCGGTTCGGCATAGGGAACCGTGACGGGCGTGCCATCGATCTGGACGGTGACGACTTTATCGTAGTCCGACTCCGTGGGAGCATCCAGACGGACCAGTTGTCCGTTGATGTCACGGCTGAACAACGTCTCATCATCGTCGCGGATGAAGAGACCTCTAACTGGCTCAGGTGTTACTGGCATGGGTGCTTCCGTTCGGTTTTGGGACTGCCGGCGTGCCGCTCAGGCACTGGGTCAGGTCTTCGGGCAAAAATCTGGATACGGTGCGGAGTGGCACAGGCACGGAACGGCCTAGACCACAAATGGAGGCGAGCTCAATGGCGCGGCTCATTTCTTCGACGAGGGGTTCCATCTCGTTTTCCCAGCGTTCCGCCGAGACCTGGCCGGCGAGGATATGTCCACCCAGCGCTGCGAGTTTTTGGGAACCAAGGCGGCACGGTACGCATTTGCCGCACGATTCGTTTCGGAAGAATTCTAGGGAATTGACCGCTTCGGCGACCATGTTGCGGCCTTCCGCATACACGACCAAGCCGGCGCCGAGAGCCTGTGTCGGGCTCAGCGCACGGAATAGATTCAACTCGAGCTCCAGGTCGAGGATGTCCAACTCGGTCGTTGTTGCCGGATCGAATCCGCGACGGCCAGCCAGTGCGATCCACGACTTATTCGTGGCAATGTTGCGCGGCAGGCCATTCGTGGCCGTGAGTTTTGCCGGAAGGAATCCGCCCGAGGGACCGGAAGGAGCGAAGGCCTTCAGCTTTCGTCCACCGACGATGCCTTGGCAATACTGGTCGCCGTACACGAGCTCACGCAGGGTGAGGCCCATCGGTACTTCGTAAACACCAGGACGATTCACGTCGCCGGAAATCGAGAACACGCGCCGTCCCTGCCACCCGTTCACGCCCTGCTCGGCATACGTCTTTCCGCCGTTGACGAAAATGTACGGCATCCACGCGTACGTCTCGACATTGCTGACGATCGTCGGCATGTCGTCGAGCCCGTTGGATTCGAGTTTGGGCGGCATGTTCCGCGGTTCGCCTCGGCGATCCGACATGGCTTCGATGAGCGCGCTCTGCTCGCCGCAGATGTATCCGCCCGGACTGACGAAGACCGATAGCGGGAAGGGGCGGCCCAGCATGGCGGCTTTCATGCCGCAAAGTCCCAGCTCTTCCGCCCGCTTGATTTCGGCGCGGCAGGCTTCGATCTGCTCCGTGTATTCGTGGCGGATGTAAATGAATCCCTGGGTCGCCTCTGTGACGAGGCCGGCCAGGATCACCGCTTCCACGATCAAGTGAGGGGTGCGGAGAAGGAGTTCGCGATCCTTGAACGTCCCGGGCTCGCTCTCGTCGCCATTTACCACGATGAACCCGCGATCATCCGCCATGCGCTTGCGTGCGGTGCGAATGCCGTCGCGGACGTCGCGCAATTTCTGCCCGGAAGGGATGCCTGCGCCACCCATTCCGCGAAGATCCGCAGCCTTGATTTCGTCGAAAATCGCTTCGGCCCAGCCGCCCAGGTCCCTGCCTTTCGCCCAATCACTTTCGGTCTGCCAGGCGCGGACTGCGTCGGCCACTTCGTCCTCGATTTCTCCCAGTCCACGCAGTTGATTCACCGCAGCAAGTCGGAACTGCTCGGCGCGGCCCGTGGGCCAGTTTTTCGTTTCCTGCAGCACCTGCATGGCCTTCGTGAGCGAAGCGTCGCGGCAGGCCAGCGCCTTCTGTACCGCCGAATACGGGGCCACGCCCTGGGCATAAAAGTCAATGACCGAACCCTCCAGCGGCGACGGGGTCGCGGCGTCGTGGTCCGAGTGCGGAACGTTCCCTCGCAGGCAGGAGGTTATGATCTCCTTCAGTTCCTGCTCGGAACGCCCGAGGTAACTGTGGGCATGCTCGGAAGCGCCGACGGTGACCATGGCTGCGGGGGCGCGGTCGCAGCGTCCCAGGCACGAAACGCCTTCCACCGAGACATCCTTGCCCTCCATCGAGGCCTGCAGATTCTTGATCGTCGTGCACGAGCCGGCCATGGCGCAGCTCATGTCGCGGCAGATCTTCACGACCACCTGCTTGGGCGGAGAAAGCTGGAAATGAGGAAAGAAACTCGCCACCGCGTGGAGACGCGGAAGCGGGATGGAGGATTCCTTAGAGTACCGCTCGAGCGCTTCCCGATTCAGGTAGCCATACTGGGCCTGAATGCGCTGCAGGGCGGTGACCAAGGATGCCTCATAGACGGGAAATGAAGCCTCGGAATTCATGTAGAGAGATGCAGACGCTGTGGGGCTTTTCGCACGGCCACCCATGTACGAAAACGACTTTGGCGAAGTCAATCAGCGAACGGAGGTTTTCGGATGAAAGTTTCCTTGCCGCAGGTTGTTGCTTACGCCCGGGGGCAAGGTTGGACCGGTCGGGAGGATGATGGCGGTGCGTTGCGAATTAGACTGGGGATATCCGTTGGCCGGTCGCCGGCATGTGCGTGTACGGGATTTAGCGGCGGCACGGGCGCGAAGAGTACTCAGCAATTGATCTATGGCAGGAGAGTGCCGTTAAGCAGTCCGGCATCGCGCAGAGATTGAATGGCGAGACGAGCACGACATTGCAATGGATGCCGCAAAGGCTATCAATGGGAACGTGGACCTACGTCTCCAATCTTCTCTGCCGAACTCGCACGTGACCAAGGCGTGCAAAGGACAAGGACTGCGCCTTTCCCTACCCAAGCGGGCAGTGGCAACGCTTGCGGTACCATTCGAGGGTAGGCCCAAACTGATGTCGATTTTGCCGGACTGACGATCGGGGGATGGGATGGAATTTACGTCGACGTCGAAGCAGGAGTGGAT
>OUNM011236996.1_pt1 | contig 15643 bp, 17 predicted proteins | sample 1769961 | NCBI WGS metagenome assembly OUNM01 (sample SAMEA3914820, study PRJEB12502) | metagenome | biome: forest; material: soil | place: USA | collected 2012-03-12 | depth 0.3 m | reverse complement strand
TGGATAAGAGGATTTGATCAGTCGGGAACGACGGCGGTCACCTCGATTTCGATCTGGGCCTCGTCTTCCATCAGGGCGACCACCTGCACGACCGCCATGACCGGGAAAACGCGGCCCATGATGCGGCGGTAGATTTCACCGATCTCGCGCACCTTCGACAAATAGGCCTGCTTGTCGGTGATGTACCAGGTCATTCGCACGACGTGCTCAGGCGCCGCATCGGCCTCCGCGAGAATGGCGACCAGATTATGCAGCAGTTGTTCGAACTGGCCAGGCAGATCCTTGGCCTCGAACCTCTCCTCCACAGTCCAGCCAACCAGCCCTGCGACAAAGATCTGGCGACCACGAACCTCAATGCCATTGGAATAGCCCTTGGGGCGTGGCCAGCCGGCCGGCTGCAGAATCTTCATGGCTTAACCCTCGCCTGGAAATCGGCGATCGTCGCACGCGCGATCACCACCTTCTGCACCTCGCTCGCGCCCTCGTAGATGCGTAGCGCACGGATCTCACGGTAGAGCCGCTCGACCATATTGCCGCTGACCACGCCCGCACCGCCGAAGAGCTGGACGGCACGATCGATCGTCTGTTGGGCCGTGTCGGTCGCGTAGAGCTTCGCCATGGCGGCTTCGCGCGTAATGCGCGGCTGCCCCTGATCCTTCGCCCAGGCGGCGCGATAGATCAGCAACGCGCTCGCATCATTGCCCAGCGCCATCTCCGCGAGTGACGCTTGTGCCAGCTGGAGGTCGGAAAGCGGCGCCCCGAACAATATGCGCGTGGTCGCACGGCCGAGCGCCTCGTCGGTCGCACGGTGAGCGAACCCGAGTGCTGCGGCACCCACCGTCGAGCGCAGCATGTCGAGCGTCGCCATCGCGATCTTGAAACCCTGCCCCGCTTCGCCCAGCAGATGATCATCGGGCACGAAGCAATCGTCGAAACGGACCGTCGCGAGCGGATGCGGTGCAATCAGATCAATCGTCTCGGTGACCGAAAAGCCGGGTGTGTTGGTGGGGAAGACGAAGGCCGAGATGCCGCGCGCACCCGGTGCCTCGCCGCTCCGCGCGAAGACGGTGAGCACGTCGGCGATGGGACCATTGGAGATCCATGTCTTCTCGCCGTTGAGGCACCAGCCGCCAGCGACCTTCTTAGCTGTCATCGCCATGGCGGCAACGTCGGAACCCGCCTCTTTTTCCGAAAGCGCGAAGCCCGCGATCATCTCGCCCGTCGCGACATGCGGGAGATAGGCGGCACGAGCTGCTTCTCGCGCGAAGAGGCTGATCGCGCCTGTGCCCAGTGCCTGCATGGCAAAGGCGAAATCGGCGAGACCGGCATGATAAGCGAGCGTCTGCCGGGTCAGGCAAAGCGTTCGGACATCCAGCTTGTCCGTCTTTCCGCCATAGGCAGCCGGCACCGCATTGCGCAGGATACCGGCTTTGCCGAGCAAACGGACGAGGCGGCGGCAGTCCGCATTCACATCGGCCGTCTCACCGTGCAACTCCGCATCGTGCGCCGCGCACCAGGCGGAAAGCTCAGCAAAATATGAGCGGTGCGCCTCGTCGAAGAAGGGCCAGGCGATGAAGCTTGTGTCTGTCATCTCAATCGCCCTCAAAGACCGGCGTCTGCCTGGCGACGAAGGCGTTGTAGGCGCGCTCGAAATCGCGGGTCTTCATGCAGATCGCCTGCGCCTGCGCCTCGGCCTCGATCGCGGTGTCGATCGGCAGCGCCCATTCCATGTTGAGCTGATTCTTGGTCATGGAGTGCGCGAAAGTCGGGCCGGCCGCGAGCTGGGCCGCGAAGGCCTGCGCCTCGGCCAGAACTGCGTCGGGCGCGCAGAGGCGATTGTGGAAACCCCAGCGTTCGCCCTCCTCGCCTGTGAGCGAGCGACCGGTGTAGAGGAGATCCGAGGCACGGCCCTGCCCGATGATGCGCGGCAGGATCGCGCAGGCGCCCATGTCGGCGCCGGCCAGGCCGACGCGGGTGAAGAGGAACGCCGTCTTACTTTGCGCCGTCGCGAAGCGGATGTCCGACGCCATCGCCACGATCGCGCCGGCGCCCGCGCAAATACCGTCAATCGCAGCGACGATCGGCTGAGGGCAGGCACGCATCGCCTTGACCAGGTCGCCCGTCATGCGCGTGAAGGCGAGCAACTCGGGCATGTCCATTTTGGTCAGCGGACCGATGATCTCGTGCACATCGCCGCCCGAGCAGAAATTCCCGCCCGCGCCCGTTACCACGACGGCCTTCACGGGCTCTGCGTAGACCAACGCGCGGAACATATCGCGAAGCTCAGCATAGGATTCGAAAGTCAGGGGGTTCTTGCGCTCGGGCCGATTGAGCGTGACGGTCGCGACCTTGCCGGCAAAGGCGAAGGAGAAGTGCTGAGGCGCGTAGGTTTCGGGATTGAAGCTTGTCATGGCACCCTTCCGCTATTCTGGTTCACATGATCTCGCCGCCGGCGATGGTGATTGCCTGGCCGGTCACGGAGCGCGCCGCGTCCGAGACCAGCCAGAGCACGCTCGCGGCCACTTCGTCGGGCGCGATCAGGCGACCCTGCGGATTTGTGGCGGTGAAGGTCTTGAGCGCGTCCGCCTCGCTGCGTCCGGTTTTGGCGACGATCGTCTCGACCGACTGACGAATGATCTCGGTGTCAGCATAACCCGGGCACAAAGCGTTCACCGTGATGGCGGTCCGCGCAAGTTCCAGCGCGAGCGAGCGCGTAAGGCCGAGCAATGCATGCTTGGTCGCGACATAGGCGCTGACATAGCCATAGCCCTTGAGCGATGCGGTACTGGCGATGTTGATGATCCGCCCAGCGGGCAGATTGCGCATGTCCGGCAGCACGGCACGGCTGGCATAGACCGCGCCCATCAGATTGATCCGCCAAAGCTCCTCCCAGACCGCATTCGCAGTCTTCTCGAAGGGCGCGGTGCGCGCGAGACCGGCGCAGTTGACGAGGACACCGATCGGTCCGGCATCGGCCGCGGCGGCGCCAAGCGCCGACACAAGCCGCTCCTCATGCCCGACGTCACAGGCCTGCATCCGCCCGCCCGGCACCGACGGGAGCGCGGCCGACAACCGGTCGGGGCTACGGCCGATGATCGTCACCGGATGACCGGCGTCGCCAAGCGCGCGTGCGATGGCGAGACCGATACCGCTGCCGCCGCCGGTCACCACAGCGTGGGACGGGGCGCTCACTTTACGACCGCCATTTGCCCTGCCCGCGACAGGTTGAGCTTCAGCTGGAAATAACCGGTTCTATACTGGTTCGGCACGGGCGCGTCATCCATCTGCTGGGCGGCGGCGGCGTGAAGCGTCCAGTTGGGATCCATCTGGTGGGGACGCCCCATCGCACAGAGGTCGGCGCGGCCGGCCGCGATGATCGAGTTGACGTGATCGATTTCGTAGATGTTGCCGACCGCCATGGTCGCGACATTGAGCTCATTGCGGATCTGGTCCGAGAAGGGCGTCTGGAACATGCGACCGTAAACCGGTTTCTCGGCCTTGGTTACCTGGCCTGAGGAGACGTCGACCAGATCGACACCCGCGTCTGTAAAGGCTTGAGCGATCTTTACCGCCTCGTCGGGCGTCACGCCCTGATCGCCCACCCAGTCGTGCGCGGAGATGCGCACCGACATCGGCTTTTGCTGAGGCCAGACAGCGCGCATCGCGCGGAACACCTCAAGCGGATAGCGGAGGCGATTTTCGAGGCTCCCGCCATAGTCGTCCGTCCGCTTGTTCTGCGTCGGACTGATGAAGGCGGACATGAGATAGCCATGCCCGCAGTGCAACTCGACCATGTCGAAACCCGCCGCTTCCGCGCGCCGGGTCGCGTCGACGAACTCGTCCCGGATGCGGTCCATCAGATCCCGGGTTAGTGCTACCGGCACCTGGTTCTCGGGCGTCCACTGGACATCGGAAGGGGCAACCAGCTGCCAGTTTCCGGCCTCGAGCGGCTGGTCAATTCCCTCCCAGGCGATGCGCGTCGAACCCTTTGAGCCCGAGTGGCCGAGCTGCATGCAGATGCGGGCACCGGGCTGACGGTGAACGAAGTCGGTGATGCGGCGCCAGGCCGTAACCTGGTCATCATTCCACATGCCCGTGCAGCCCGGCGTGATCCGCCCCTCTGGCGACACGCAGGTCATCTCGGTGACGATCAGCCCCGCTCCGCCGAGCGCGCGCGCGCCATAATGGACCAGATGGAAATCGTCGGGCACGCCGTCGATCGCCGAATACATCGCCATCGGCGACATCACGATGCGATTGCGAAGCGTCATGTCACGCAGCTTGAAGGGTATGAACATGGGCGGCACCGGCTCGTTGACCGGCCGGCCGAAGGCGGCTTCGGCAAGCGTCTTTTCAAGTCCCGCAAGCCAGGCCGGATCGCGCAGGCGCAGATTCTCGTGGCTCACCCGCTGGCTGCGCGTCAGCAGCGTATAGGCGAACTGCATCGGCTCCATCTTCAGATAGCGATCGAGATGCTCGAACCATTCGGTCGAGTTGCGCGCCGCATTCTGGAGCTTGACCACTTCGAGCTGGCGCTCCTTCTGATATTCGGCGAGCGCCTTGACGAGCCCCTCGCCTTTCGTCGCGCCGGTGCGGTTCACGACCTCGGCGAGCTTGATCGCATCCTCGAGCGCGAGCTTGGTGCCCGATCCGATCGAGAAATGCGCGGTATGCGCGGCATCCCCTAAGAGGATGATATTGCCGTGACTCCAGCTGCGGCAGATGATGCGCGGGAAGTTGATCCAGGCCGAGCCGCGGATGTGGCCGGCATTGGTCATCAACGCATGGCCACCGAGATGGTCGGCGAAGATCTCTTCGCACAGGCGGCACGATTCCTCCTGGTTCATCATGCCGAAGCCGGCGCGCTCGTAGGTCTCAGGATCGCACTCGACGATGAATGTCGCGCTATCCTGGTCGAACTGGTAGGCATGCGCCCAGATCCAGCCGAAGCGCGTGTTCTTGAAGATAAAATTGAACGCGTCGAAGCGCTGGTGTGTGCCCAGCCAGACGAACTTGTTGCGCTTGACGTCGAGATCGACCTCGAAATGCTCTTCGTAGCGCCGGCGCAGCTTGCTGTTGGCGCCATCCGCCGCGATCACGAGGTCGTGGCCTGACAGGAAGTCACTGTCGGGTTCGACCTCGACCTCGAACTTGAGCTTCACACCGACCGAGCGCGCGCGGTCCTGCAGGATGTTGAGCAGGCGCTTGCGACCGATGCCGATGAAGCCATGGCCGCCCGAGCGCGTGGTGACCTTGCGCTCGCCGTCCTCGATATGGACTTCGATATCGTCCCAGTGCGCGAGCTCGTCGATCATCGAGCGTGCGCTTTCCGGATCGTTCGCCTGGAGATGCTCCATCGTCTGATCGGAGAAGACCACGCCCCAGCCGAACGTGTCGCCGGCCCGGTTGCGCTCGTAGATCGTGATGTCGTGCGACGGATCGCGCAACTTCATCGAGATCGCGAAATAAAGACCGGCGGGACCGCCGCCAACGCATGCAATCTTCATCCGACCCTCTCCAGAACCCAATGCACCAACGAGGTGCCGCATTCAATATATTTTAGGCTTGAAGTTGTTCGCGACCGGTTTTCGGGCGCAGGTCGTCGGGCCACGGGAGGGACCGCGCCTTGTCCAGGTCCATGCAGACAAGCACGATGTGCCCGGAGAAGCGGGTCTCGCCCTGGTGCAGCACCGTCACCTGGAAATCGGCCGAGCTCGTGCCCACACGGATCGGTTCAAGCGCGAACTCGAGCAGGTCGCCAAGTCGACTGACCGCCTGGAAGCTGACCTCGATTTTGACGGTCGGAACCCCGATCCGTCGCCCAAGGTGCATAGTGGCGAAGTCGCAACCGACGACCGACGCGAAATAATCCTCGAGTGCCGCATTCAGCATCTCGAAGTAGCGGGGATAGAATACAATTCCGGCCGCATCGACATGCGAGAAGCGCACCTGCTGGAGCGAGATGAACCTCATTCTTCGCCCTCGCCGCCCGCCGAGCCGATCGAGGCCTTCAGGCTATCGAGCAAAGCGTAAAGCTCCGTCTGCTGCTCCGTCGACATGCCCGCGAACATGTGGCCGATCCAGCCATGATGGGCGGCGGCAAGTTCGCGAAAGTGATCGCGTCCGGCAGCAGTCAGGGTCACGACTGACGAGCGCCCGTCCTTCTCCGATGGCCGGCTCGCGACATGGCCAGCCGCTTCCAGCTGCCGTACGATGCTCGTGACATTTCCGTTCGACACGAGAAGCGCGCGCGAGAGCTCACTCATCGCCAGACCTTCCGAATGGCGTTCCAATGTCGCGAGCGCGTCGAAGCGCGGCAGCGTCGTATCAAACTGCTCGACCAGGCGCCGGCGCAAGCGCTTCTCGATGATGGTCGAGCAGCTCAGCAGGCGCAGCCACAACCGGACATCGGTGCGCACGCCTGCCCCATATTGCTTTTCACGTATTCGGGTCGCCATTCTGACATTTCTCCCTCGGCCATGGCGGCCGACAAGAACTTCATGCCTAAAATAGTTCAGTCAAGCCCGCAACGGACGCGGGCGGGCAAGCTCACGCCAGCGGCTCGAGATTGACATGGAGTCTGTCGAGCAATCGGATCAACGTGTTGAAATCGCGCGCGCTGACGCCGCGGATCACCTGGACATAGACTGGCGCGGTTGCGGAACGGGCTTCTGCGAGCTTTGCGCGCCCACGATCCGTCAACCGGACTTCGGTCACCCGCGCATCGGCCGGGCTTTCCGTGACCTGGACCAGATCGGCGATGGTCATGCGCTGGACCATCCGCGTCATGGTCGACAGGGGAATGACGGCGGAGTCCGCGATATCGCGCACCCCACGCGGCTGCCGTTCGCCCAGGATCATCAGCACTCGCCAGGACGGGATATCGAGTTCGATCGACCTCAGGCGTTCAGAGATCACCCCATTATATCGCCCGACCAGGCGGTTCAGCAGGAAGAAGGGATATTTATCGACCTGGAACGCGTCCGTTCCCGGATCTCCCAACAGGCGATTGTCCACGCGAAACCCCTTTCCGCCCCGCCATACCGGGCCGCACACAGGAGGCAAAGGCTCTACGACAATAGTTGCACCTGCACGTTTTAGGGAGCACATTCACATGATAAAATCATGGGGAGGTTGCCATGTCGCTCGCCACACTCACCGATTTTGCCACGGCCGTCGCCGGCGGCCGCATCCGCACCATCGATCTGACGCAGCCTTTGTCGGAAGACACGCCGCTGCTCGTCCTGCCGGAGCCCTTCGGACAGACCGCAGCGTTCAGCCGGCAGGAGATCAGCCGCTACGACGAGCGCGGCGTCGCCTGGTACTGGAACAATTTCACGGTCGGCGAGCATACAGGTACGCATTTCGACGCCCCCATCCACTGGGTGACGGGCAAGGATCTCGCCAACAACACGGTCGATGCGATCGATCCGAAGGACTTCGTCGGCCCAGCGGTCGTGATCGACTGCTCGACCGAATGCGCGAAGGATCCCGATTTCAAACTGACCCGCGAGGTCGTCGAGGCGTGGGAAGCCCAGCATGGAAGGATCCCGCCGCGCGCATGGGTCCTCTTCCGGACCGACTGGTCGAAGCGGGATGTCGATGCCTATACCAACCGCCGGGAAGATGGCGCCCACACGCCCGGTCCCGACCCGGAGGCCTGCCGTTTTCTGATCGAGGAGCGCGATGCGCACGGCTTCGGCGTCGAGACGATCGGTACCGATGCCGGCCAGGCCCATCTGATGGACCCGCCCTATCCCGCACACACGCTGTTCCACGCTGCCGGGCGCTATGGTCTCCAGTGCCTTCAGAATCTCGACCAGCTGCCGCCGACAGGCGCGGTGCTGGTAGCCGCCCCGCTCAAGATCGTCGGCGGCTCGGGCAGTCCGCTGCGCGTCCTCGCCTTCGTCTCGGAGTAAACTGGCATGGCGGAGCGCTCCTTCAAAAAGGAGGTGGAGCAGCTCCGCCTCGGCGCCGGTGAAATCTTCGAAGGCGAGGGCATACTCGCCGTCACCAAAGCGCTGCTGCAGGCCGGTGTCGCCTATGTCGGTGGCTATCAGGGCTCTCCGATCAGCCATCTGATGGACGTCTTCGCCGACGCCGATCCGCTGCTGCGCGAGCTCGGCGTTCACTTCGAGTCGAATGCGAGTGAAGCGGCGGCAGCGGCGATGCTGGCGGCTTCGGTCAACTATCCCTTACGCGGCGCGGTCGCATGGAAGTCGGTGGTCGGAACCAACGTCGCCTCGGACGCGCTCTCCAACCTCGCCAGCGGCGGCGTCACCGGTGGCGCGCTGATCATTATCGGGGAAGACTATGGCGAAGGTTCCTCGATCATGCAGGAGCGCACGCACGCCTTCGCGATGAAGAGCCAGATGTGGCTGATCGACCCGCGCCCCAACCTCACCAGCTTCGTCGACCTGGTGGAAAAGGGCTTCGAGCTATCCGAAGCCTCCAACACCCCGGTGATGGTGGAACTGCGCGTGCGCGGATGTCACGTGACGGGACGCTTCGTCGCGAAGGACAACAAGCGCCCGCCGATGACGGTGGGCGAAGCCTCCGCCAATCCGCGCCGCGACGTCGATCGTATCGTGCTGCCTCCCGCCAACTTCCTCCACGAACGGGAGAAGATCTGCACGCGCTGGCCGGCCGCGATCCGCTTCGTAGCTGAGCAGCGGCTCAACGAATGGTTCGGGCCGGAAGAGGACGATATCGGCATCATCGTCCAGGGCGGGCTCTACAACACGCTCAACCGCGCGCTGGAGCTGGTCGGCCTGTCTGATGCCTATGGCGCGAGCCGTGTTCCCATCTACTGCCTCAACGTCACCTATCCGCTGATCCCCGACGAAGTGACCGCCTTCTGCGCGGGCAAGAAGGCTGTACTGATCGTCGAGGAAGGCCAGCCGGAATTCATCGAGCATGAGCTCAACACGATGATGCGCCGTGCAGACCTTGAGACGCGTATTGTCGGCAAGGAGATATTGCCCCGCGCCGGAGAATATACAGGACAAGTGCTTCGCGACGGCGTCGCAGCCTTTCTCGAAGATTATGCACCGGAGCGTGCGCCGGAGGTGCCCGCGCCGACGTCGCCCGATCCCCAGCTTGCGAAGGAGGTGCCGCAGCGACCTCCTGGCTTCTGCATAGGCTGCCCGGAGCGGCCGATCTTCTCGGCGATGAAGCTGGTGCAGGAGGAACTGGGCGAGTTTCATGTCTCGGCCGACATCGGCTGCCACCTCTTCTCGATCCTGCCCCCCTTCCACATCGGCAACACGACAATGGGCTATGGGCTGGGCACCGCGGCGGCCTCGGCCTTCAACCCGGCGCGCGGGGGCCTGGCGGGGGGCCCGGCCAAGCGCGCAGTCGCGATGATGGGCGATGGCGGTTTCTGGCATAACGGGCTCACGTCCGGCATCGGCAACGCGGTCTTCAACCAGGACGACACCGTCACCATCGTCGTCGATAATGGCTATTCGGCCGCGACAGGCGGACAGGACATTCTGTCGTCCAAGGCCAGTAATCCGGTCCGCGACACCAATCATCCGATCGAGAAGGCAGCGCGCGGTCTCGGCATCAGCTGGGCGAAGACGCTGACGCGCACCTATGATGTCGCGGCCATGCGCGACACGCTCAAGGAGGCGCTCACCAGCCCTGAAAAGGGGCCAAAGCTGATCGTCGCCCAGTCGGAGTGCATGCTCAACAAGGAGCGCCGGGTGAAGCCGCTGCTGGCCAGGGCGGCGCTGGAGGGCAAGCGCGTCGTGCGCGATCGCTTCGGGGTCGATCCCGATACCTGCACCGGAGATCATGCCTGCATTCGTCTGTCGGGCTGCCCGTCGCTCAGCATCAGGACCAATCCCGATCCGTTGCGGGTCGACCCGGTGACGCATATCGACAACAGCTGCGTCGGCTGCGGCAATTGCGGCGAGGTCGCGCACGCAGCCATCCTTTGCCCCTCCTTCTACAAAGCCAGCATCGTCACCAATCCGGGCGGCTGGGAGCGAACCATGGCCCGGCTGCGCGCTGCCATCATCGGCTGGTTTCAGCGGCGCCAGGCACGAGCGATCGCGGCAAGGGCCTTCTGATGGACCTGGCGCTTCCCACCGATCGCGACCGGATCACGATCGCTATCCTCGCATTGGGCGGACAGGGTGGTGGCGTGCTCGCCGACTGGATTCTCGAGCTCGCCAACCGCAACGGCTATGTCGCGCAGGGCACATCGGTGCCGGGTGTGGCTCAACGAACGGGCTCGACCGTCTACTATATCGAGATGGTTCGCCAGGCGCCGGCCGGTGCCAACCGACCCGATCCGGTGCTGGCGATGATGCCGGTACCAGGCGACGTCGACATCGTCATTGCGTCGGAACTGATGGAGGCCGGGCGCGCGATCCTGCGCGGCTTCGTGACCGAAGACCGCACGACGCTGATCGGCTCAACTCACCGCATCTACGCCATTTCCGAAAAGTCCGTGCCGGGCGACGGCACTGCCTCGAGCCAGCGCATCCTCGATGCGGCCGGGCGCCGGTCGAAGCGCTTCATCGGCTTCGACATGGACGAAGCTGCCTCCCGGTCGGGCAGCGTGATCAGCTCGATCATGTTCGGCGCACTTGCCGGCTGCGGCATCCTGCCCTTTCCGCGCGAAATGTTCGAGGCAGCCGTCCAGCACGGCGGCAAGGCTGTTGCCGCGAACCTCAAGGGCTTCGGGTCGGGATTCGAGCACGCACAGGTGGTGATGCGCGAGGTCGAGGCGGAGGCAGCGCCGCCCGAGCCGACCAGCGAGGCGGGGCACGCGCTCGCGGCCCGGCTGTGCGCCAGTCTGCCCGGACCAGCGCACGCCTTTGCCCTGGAGGGCGTGCGGCGCCTGATGGACTATCAGGATCGCGCCTATGCTGAGCTCTATCTTACTCGGCTGGAGCAAATCGGCGCGGTCGACAACGGCGCAGACAACTGGCGGCTCACCGTGGAGACGGCCCGCTCGCTCGCGCGCTGGATGTCCTACGAGGACACAATCCGCGTGGCCGATCTGAAGGTACGGGCCTCCCGCAAGACCCGCGTCGAACGCGAGGTCGGCGTCGGCGCAAAGCAGGTGCTGACGGTCACCGAATATATGCATCCGCGCTTGCGCGAAGTGTGCGAGACGATGCCCGCGGGCCTCGGTCGCTGGATCCTGGCGCGCCCTGGTTTGTGCCGGCGACTGGAGCCCTTCTTTGCCAGGGGGCGCCATGTCCGGACGACCAGCCTGCGCTGGTTCCTGCTGCTTCGCCTCCTGGCCGGTTTGCGGGGAATGCGCCGCTCCACATTGCGCTATGCAGAAGAGAATGCGCGGATCGACGCGTGGCTCCTCTTCGTCTGCGAGGTCGCTGTGAGCGACGTCGCGCTCGCTGCCGAAGTCGCTGCGAGCCAGCGCCTCATCAAGGGATATTCCGATACATTCGAACGCGGTCTCGCCCGCTTTGATAGCATCATGGCTTCGACACGACCGCTCGTTGGCCGGAAGGACGCTGCCCATCGCCTGCATCAGCTTGTCGACGCCGCTTTGGCGGACGAGAAGGGACGGCATTTGTCGGATTTGCTCGCGATCAACGACGCGGTTTAGATCGTCGTTCGGTCGTCGTTAGTCTCTCGAGCTCGTTGACAGCATCCCCTGAACTAAACAGCGACGTAGCAATCGCACCGCTTCGACCGGCTCAGGCCGATTGCAGTTTATCCTGTGTATTTGTTTCAAAGTCGCCCGCGTCGTGCCGCTCGTGCAGCTGCTCGGCCAGATCGCCACTCGTGCGGTTGACCAACCGGCCGCGCTTCACCGCTGGGCGCTCGGCGATGGAACTCGCCCAGCGCCGGACATGCACATAGTCCTGTACCGACAGGAATTCGGCGGCGTCATAAAGCTCGCCGCGCACCAGATTGCCGTACCAGGGCCAGGTCGCGATGTCGGCAATGGTGTAGCCATTGCCGGCCAGATATTCGCTTTCGCCGAGCCTGCGGTCGAGTACGTCAAGCTGGCGCTTCACCTCCATCGTGAAGCGGTTGATGGGATATTCCATCTTCGATGGAGCATAGGCGTAGAAGTGGCCGAAGCCGCCACCGAGATATGGCGCACTCGCCATCTGCCAAAACAGCCAGTTGAAGCATTCCGCGCGTAGCGCGGGCTCGGTGGGCAGCAGCGTGCCGAATTTCTCGGCGAGATATGTCAGGATTGAGCCGGACTCGAACACGCGGATTGGGACGCGTCCGCTGTTGTCGAGGAGCGCCGGGATCTTTGAATTCGGATTCACCCCGACAAAGCCGCTACCAAACTGGTCGCCATCGAGAATGCGGATGAGCCACGCATCATATTCGGCGCCCTCATGCCCCATCTCGAGCAGCTCCTCGAGCATGATCGTCGCTTTCTGGCCATTGGGCGTCGCAAGCGAATAAAGCTGCAATGGATGTTTGCCGACGGGGAGAGGCTTGTCGTGGGTCGGCCCGGCGATCGGGCGATTGATGCTGGCGAACTGACCACCGCTTTCCATATCCCAGGTCCAGACCTTTGGCGGTGTGTAGGCATCCGCGTCCGACATGTGTGAACTCCTTGGGCATAAGAGGCAGAGCATAAATAGGCCGTCAGCGCCCGCTGTCAGTGGCCGTGTGCGACTTCGTTATGGCCAAGAACTACACGGCAGGCGCGGCCCGTTCCAGCGGACCGACGCCCAAGGTGCGAAGGCAGAAGCCGATCAACGGATCGCAGCGTTGGAGGGACGAAACGATCAGCAGACCCAAGTGGTGCCCGGTTGGTGGGAGTATTGACTTGGTAAATAGGTTAGCCAATATCTTAGCTAAGGAGATCAGGCATGACCGTCGTCACTGTTCACGAAGCGAAGACGAACCTTTCGAAGCTGATCGCCGAGGTGATCGCCGGAGGTGAGGTCGTCATTGCTCGCGGTACGGTTCCAGCGGTTCGCTTGGTCCCGGTCGGCCAACCAGGCAAGCGTCGGTTTGGCGCACTGCGTGGCAAGATCGCTATCGACTCTCGGTTCAACGAACCGCTGCCTGATGACGAACTGGCGGCATGGCAGGGTGTATGAAGCTCCTCCTCGATACGCACACGCTGATCTGGTGGCTCGCAGGCAACGAGGCCCTTGGGGCTGAGGCACGCGCGCTGATCGAGGAGGAGGACAACCAGATCTTCGTCAGCGCCGCCTCGGCGATGGAAATCAGCACCAAGCACCGTTTGGGCAAGCTTCCCGAAGCTGGAGTGCTTGCGGCAAACCTGTCGCAATTTCTGAGCGACCAGGGTTTTGTCGAAATGCCGATCTCGATCGCCCACGCTGCCATGGCAGGTAATCTGCAGATTGCCCACAAGGATCCGTTCGACCGCTTCCTGATCGCACAGTCGCTCGTGGAAAACTGCCCGCTCGCCTCGAACGAGGCTCTTTTCGACTCCTTCGGCGTCAACCGGATTTGGTGATCGCAGTCGCTACCGACCATTTTGGCAGTCAATGACTTCGGCGGGAACGCTACTACGCCATGCTCGATAGAACCCGTATGGCCGCGTAACTCACGTCAATCAGCCTCCGGAAAACCGGGCGCGGTTCACTTCGAGACCAGATGGCGACAGCCTGTCGAGGGCTAGCGCATGCTGTCCGAAATTTGTTGTTATTTTTCGGACAAGCCACTAATGGCTCTATCCGAAATATGTAGGCAGATTTCGGACATGGCTCACTCTGTCGATCTCAAGACGCAGATCATAAAGCGCATCGCGGCAGCGAAGCCGCGCGCGGTGTGGACGCCGGTCGACTTTCTTGATCTGGGCACGCGGGACGCAGTCGATAAGGTGCTGCAGCGCCTGGTGAAGGCCGACGACCTACGGCGCATCGACCGCGGCCTGTACGACAAGCCCGCCATCAACAGCCTGACCCGCCAACCCAACGCGCCCGATCCGCGCCAGGCGATCGACGCGATTGCGCGGCGTGACCAGATCCGGGTGCTCGTCGACGGCATGACTGCGGCGAACGATCTCGGTCTCACCAACGCGGTTCCGTCGAAGATCGTGGTACATACCGACGCGCGGCTGCGCTCCATCCATCTCGGCAATATGATCATCACGTTCAAGCCGACCGCGCCCAGCAAGCTCTATTGGGCGGGCCGGCCGGCGATGCGGATCGTCCAGGCGCTGCACTGGCTGCGCGACACCCTGTCCGACCCCGACGATTTCGGCGATCTGAGGCGGCGGCTCGACGAACTCCTACATAGCGGCCCCAATGCCACCAAGGTCCGTAACGACCTGCGCGACGGCCTGTCGACCCTGCCGGCTTGGATGCACGATTTTCTCAAGCCGCTCCTGACCGCGAGACGAACCGCATGAACCCCGCTTACGACACGATCCTCTCGGCCGATGACCCGCGCCGGCCTGTTCACGGCGACGGCGCAACGGATCGGCACCACACCGCAGAATGTCGAGAAGGACTTCTGGGCTTGCTGGACGCTCGACGCACTGTTCAACAGCCTGCCCGAGGGGCCCCGCCTTCTATTCAAGGGCGGCATATTTCAATGCAAGCAACACCTCTGGCCACGCACCATGTTCGTGGTAGCGGATGCTCGACTGGTATCGCACAGCGGCTCGTTTTGCAGAGCCTCCCGCATACTACCCTCGGTCGTCGTAGCGGAGGACAGCGATCGAACGGCGACTGACGTCCTTGGGACGGTACGAGGCCGGATCTCAAATCGGCCATTTATCGATATTTAGACATCCCGCGGAGGCGCCGCGTGTGACGCCCAGCGGTGAGTTGCTGAGCAAACGTCAATGCGCCATGTGTAAATGTGCAGTCAAAGGTACACACAATGCGAACCAATATCGTGATCGACGATGACCTCATGGCCAGGGCGTTGCGTGCCACCGGGCTTCGGACGAAGCGTGAGGCGGTTGAGCTCGGTTTAAAGACCCTCCTGCGTCTTCGTGAGCAGGGGAGCATTCGGGGACTGCGCGGCAAGCTCGATTGGACTGGTGATCTCGACGCGATGAGAATCGACGGGTGATCCTGGTCGATTCAAGCGTCTGGATCGACTATTTCAGGGGTACCGTATCCGCCCAGACAGACCGGCTTGACGGCTTGCTTGGCGAGGAACCCTTATTGATCGGCGATGTCATTCTGACCGAGGTGCTCCAAGGATTTACCCGCGAGCGTGATTTCAACGAGGCGCTCCGGTTGATGAGCACCTTCGAGCAGATCGAGATCGTCGGTCGCGACATAGCTATCCACGCCGCACGAAATTTCAGGGCGTTGCGCGCGCAGGGGGTAACAGTCCGCAAGACCATTGATACGCTTATCGCCACATGTTGTATCGAAAACGGATTGGCTTTGCTGTTCAGCGATCGCGACTTTATTCCATTCGTTGAGCATCTTGGCCTCGTGTCAGCATTGTAGGCAGTCGCCCGATGTGTGGACCTCCCGAAACATTCAGCGTATCCAACAACGAAGCGTGATCGTTCGCAGCCCAAAAAGTCTCGCCTGGGTAGCGATCTGACGGACGGCAGCTTACGGGCGCAAGCGATCGGGTCGGACACGGCCTGGATTGGCGCACTGCCGTCCGGCTGCTGGATAGCATGCGAATGACCGGTTCCAGCGTGAACAGACGTTCACGCGTCGGTCGCGGAATGGCTTGAACTGGTCGC
>OUNM010793329.1_pt1 | contig 15649 bp, 10 predicted proteins | sample 1769961 | NCBI WGS metagenome assembly OUNM01 (sample SAMEA3914820, study PRJEB12502) | metagenome | biome: forest; material: soil | place: USA | collected 2012-03-12 | depth 0.3 m | reverse complement strand
CGGCGTCCGCGGCCTCGGCCGCCCCGCTGCCCCACTGGGCCGCCAGCGCCACGCTGCGCGGGCCGCTCGAAGGCTTCGACGTGGTCGCCAACCTGCGCGGCGACGCGCGCGACGGCCGTGCGGCCCCGCGGGCGAGCGCGAGCGCGCACGTGACGCCGTTCGCGGCGCTGCCGGTGAGCGCGGTGGTGCTCGACACCGACGAGCTCGACCTGCGCGCGCTGTCCGACCGCGCGCCCGCCACGCGGCTTCAAGGCCGCCTGCGCGTGGCCACCACCCAGCCCGCGGCGCTCGACGCCGACCTGCACAACCTCGCGCCGGCCGCGTGGTCGGCGGGCGGCCTGCCGCTGTCGGCGGTGACCGCGCACCTGGAGGCGCCGTGGAATGGCCAATATCTGGCCATCCCGGCGCTGCGCGTGGTGCTTGCCGACGACAAGGGCCCCGGCGGCGAGCTGCGCGCGCAGGGCCGCTGGGAAGGCGGCAAGGCCACGCTGCAGCTCGACGCCGACCAGGTGCAGCCCGCGCGCCTCGATGCCCACCTGGGCGCCTGGCGCATCAGCGGGCCGCTGCGCGCCGAGCTCGACCAACTGCCCGCGCCCGCGTCGCTGTGGAGCGCGGCGCCCGCGTCGGCCGCGAGCGCGCCGGGCGCCGCGGCGTCTGCGGCCTGGACCGCGCACCTCACGGGCCGCCTCGCCGGCACCGCGCCGCCGCTGCCCGCGGCCAAGGGCGCCCGGGCCGTCACGCCGCCGCCGATGACGCTGCAGCTCGACGCCCTGCTGCGCGCCGACGCGCTGCAGCTCAAGCAGTTCGACCTCAAGGCCGGCCCCGCGTCGCTCGCCGCCGGCGGCGCCCTGGCGCGCGGCAAGGACGACGCCTGGCAAGGCGACCTGCACGCGCAATGGGCGCAGCTCGACCCCGGCGCCTGGTGGCAGCTCGCCGACTCGGGCCCGCTGCGCGACGGCCCCAACGCCCTCAACGGCACGCTCGCGCTGCACGTGGCCAACGCCCCGGCCGCCTGGCAAGGCCTGGCCGCCCTGCGCGGCAAGGCCGACCTCGTGCTGGCCGACAGCCTGATGGCCGGCCTGCCCTTCGACGGCAAGGCCAGCGTCGACGCCATGAGCGCGCCATGGACGGTGGCCGCGCAGCTGCACAGCGGCGGCAACGAGGCCAGGGCCGAGGGCTCGATCAGCCCCGGCCACGCAAACGCCGACGCGCTGGCCGTGATCGACCAGCTGCACCTGAGCGTCGACGCGCCGTCGCTGCAGCTGCTCGCGCCGCCCGGGCGCGCGCACGCCGCCACGGCCTCGCCCGCCGTGGCCGCGGCGTCGGCCGTCGACTCGCTGGCGCAGACCAAGACCATCCCCGGCCAGCTGATCGCCGCGGCCGCCACCAAGGTCGCCAGCGGCGGCAAGACCGACGACGCGCGCAAGCTGTTGCCCGCCGTCGCCGCCTCCGCGGCCTCGGCCGCGCGCGCCGCCGACCCGGTGGCCGGCCACGCCGACTGGCCCACGCACGGCTCGGCGAAGTTCGACGTGCAGGTGACCGGCGGCCGGCTCGCCATCGCCGACACCGCGCCCGGGCACCGTGCCGCGACACCGCTGCGCATCGTCACGCAGGGCGAGCTCGGCGACTGGGTGGGCCCGCGCTTCAAGCTCGTCAAGCTGCAGTGGAACGCGCACGGCAGCAGCGACCCGCAGGCGCCGCTGGACGGCACGGTGACGCTGGTCGACGGCCAGGTGGGCGTCGCGCGCATCGCCCGCGCGCAAGCCAAGCTGCGCGGCACGCTGGCGCAGCACGAGCTGCAGGTCGACGGCGAGGCGCCCGTGAGCCCGCCGGCCTGGCTCGCGCACCTGGCCAACATCGGCAACGCCAACGCCACGCGGCTCGACGCCGTGCTGCAGGGACGCTGGCACCCCGAGGCCGCGGGCACGCCGGCCTGGCAGGGCCACGTCGCGCAGTTCGACCTGCGCGCGGCCAACGAGGCCAACGCCGCGGTGCCGGGCGTCACGCCGGCGTCCGCCGCCGCTGCTGCGTCGGCGGCGGCCACGCCCACGGTCGTCAATCCCAACTGGGTACACGTCAAACCATTTGACCTGAGCCTGTCGCGCGACGCTGCGGGCGACTGGCAGACGCTGCGCGTGGCCGCCGGCGGCGCGGAGTTCGCCGGCCTCGTGCTGAACTGGCAGCCGTCGTTCTGGACGGCCCCGGCCGCGCCGGGCGCCAGCGCACACTGGGCCGTCGACGCGGCGCTGGCGCCGTTCTCGGTGGCGCAGCTGATGGCGCGCGCGCAGCCCGACCTCGGCTGGCACGGCGACCTGCAGATGACCACGCAGGTGCACGCCGCGTTCGACGGCCAGTGGCACGTGAACGCGCAGCTCGCGCGCACAAGCGGCGACCTGAGCGTCACCGAGCTCGTGCAGGATCCAACGGCGGCCAAGCAGGCGCTGGGGCTCACGCAGGTGTCGGCCAGCGTCAAGGCCGAGGGCGTGCACTGGCAGGCCGACGCCGACGTGGCAGGCACGCGCCTGGGCGAGCTCACCGGCCACTGGACGGCCGAGGCGCCCTCGCCCGCGTCGCTGCCCACGCCGGAGTCGCCACTGCACGGCAACGTGAAGGCGCACGTCGAGGACCTGGCCGTCTGGGGCGCGTGGGTGCCGCCGGGCTGGCGCCTGGGCGGCGAGCTGCGCACCGAGCTCGCGCTGTCCGGCCGCTGGGGCGACCCCAAGCTCACCGGCGACGTCGTCGCCACCAGGCTCGCCATCCGCAACGCGCTCGAGGGCGTGTACGGCCACGACGGCGAGGCCGACATCCGCCTCACGGGCGACCAGGCACGCATCGAGCGCTTCCACCTGCAGGGCGGCAACGGCGACATCACCATCGCCGGCAACGCCACGCTGGGCGCGTCGCCGAAGGCGCGGCTGCAGCTGTCGGCCCACCAGTTCCAGGCGCTGGGCCGCATCGACCGCCGCGTGGTCACCAGCGGCGACATGGCGCTGGAGCTGGCCGACGACGCGGTCAAGGTCAACGGCAAGCTGCACATCGACGAGGGCCTGTTCGACCTGAGCAAGGGCGACGCGCCGTCGCTCGACGCCGACGTCGAGGTCATCGACGGCAGCGCCCCCGCCGACGCGGGCGACAGCGCCGCCGCCGCCGTGCCCAAGCCGAGCCGCGCCACGCAGATCGACCTGGCGGTCGACCTGGGCGACAACCTCAAGCTCAAGGGCCGCGGCATCGACACCACGCTCAAGGGCGCGCTGCAGATCACGTCGCCGGGCGGCGTGCTCACCGTGCGCGGCAACGTGCACACCGCGGGCGGCCAGTACGTGGCCTACGGCCAGAAGCTGGACATCACGCGCGGCGAGATCACCTTCAGCGGCCCGGTGTCCGACCCGCGCCTGGACATCCTGGCCGTGCGCCCCAACCTCGACGTGACCGTGGGCGTGGCCATCACCGGCACCGCGCTAGCGCCGCACGTGCGCCTCATGAGCGAGCCCGAGATGAGCGACGCCGACAAGCTGTCGTGGCTGATGCTCGGCCGCGCCCCCGAGACCGTGGGCGGTGCCGACACCGCACTGCTGCAGCAGGCCGCGATGGCCCTGCTCGCCGGCGAAGGCGAGGCGCCCAGCGACCAGGTGCTGCGCCGCCTCGGCCTGACCGACTTCACAGTGGGCCAGCAGACCGCCGCCGACAACACCAAGCAGACAGTGGTGAGCCTCGGCCGCCAGCTTTCCAAGCGCGTGTACGTGGGCTACGAGCGCAGCGTCACCAACGCGAGCTACAGCTGGCAGGTGATCTACCGCATCGCCCAGCGTCTCACGCTGCGCGCGCAGGCGGGCGTCGAGCAGGTGACCAACACGCAGAGCCCCACGCAGACGTCGTCGTGGTCGCTCGATGCGATCTACACGTGGCGATGGAACTGAGGGGCCGCAGCCGCAGCCGCAGGCCACGGCCGCATGCGGCCGAAAAAGCCCGGTCGCCAGTCTCCAGCAGGGATGCCTGCTCACTGCGGCTGACCCGGGTCGTCGAACCGCAGTCCGAGTCGACCAGCGGCCACGACCGCTTGCGTGCGCGTCGTGACGTTGAGGGCTCTGAGCACCGCCGACGTGTGCGCCTTGACGGTGCTGGCCGTGAGTTTCAGGTCCCGGCAGATGACCTTGGCCGGCTTGCCTTGCAGGATCTGGTAGAGGACCTGCGCCTGCCGGTTGCTCAGGCCCAGGTCGAGCGGACGAAGGCCCGCGGCCGGGTCGGCCGTCTGCCTGGCACGGATCGTCGACGGCGCAGTCGCGGCTTCCGGAAAGAACACGGATGGCGGCAGGTAGATGCCGCGCGCCAGGATCAGCTGCAGGGCCCCCAGAAGGATGGCGCTGCTCGAGCTCTTGGGGATGAATCCCATCGCGCCGGCATCCAGCACCTCCAGCACCGACGCCTTGTCGTCCGATGACGACAGGGCGACAACCGGCGTCCCGACATGTCGCTCCCGCATCAGGCGGATGCCGGCCATGCCGCCCATGCCGGGCATCGCCAGGTCGACCAGGGCGAGATCGACGACCAGCCCGCCATCGAGCCTGGCCAGGCCCTCCTCGCAAGTGGCCGCCTCGAAGATCTCGAGATCGGGCGAAAGCGGGCGCAGCAACAGCGCCACGCCTTCGCGAAACAAGTGATGGTCGTCGACGAGCAGAACCTTCATGGGATCCTCCCTGCGGCTCCGATGCTATCGACATGAGGGCCGCCTGTGGGCCCCGGCGCCTTGCCATGTTGGCCAATCCAAATGGCCAATGGCATGACTGCCCCGGAGCACGTCCAATGCGGAGCACGTGATGGGCGCCGATGCACGCAAGCACCGAAGGCGAACCATCGTGAGGAGCCAGTCATGTCGAGCGTCATCGAAGCGGTATCCACAGCGCCAGGTCTGTCACGGTCGTCGGACCGTTCGTTGGAGTGGCTTTGCCTGCTCATGGACGAGATCGACTACGGCCTGCTGCTGTGGGCCGACGGCCGGGCCACGTACGCCAATCGCGTGGCGCGCCGCCGGTTGCAGGAGCCCGGCTTCCCGCTGACGGCCGACGGCGACCTGTTCCGCGCCGTCGATGCGGACGATCACCGCGCCTTGAACGCAGCGCTCGCCGATGCCGTCCATCGGCGCAAGCGGCGCATGCTCACGCTGCAAGGGCGCCATGGCCTGGTCGCCGTCGCGGTCGTGCCGTTCGGGCCCGACGCCGACCACGGCTCGGCGCAGATGGCCATGATCGTGCTCGGAAAGCGGGAGCTCTGTCCCGAGCTGAGCCTGCAATGGTTCTGCGCCACGCACCAGCTGACGCCTTCGGAATCCATCGTTCTCCTGGACGTGCTCGCCGGCCACGAACCCCGCGAAATCGCCCGGCGCAACGGCGTCGCGCTCACCACGGTGCGCACCCAGATCGCGACCATCTCCGACAAGACGTCGCTGCGCGGCATGCGCGAGCTGATCCGCGCCGTCGCCGCGCTGCCGCCGGTGGTGGCCGTGGAATCCGGCGGCATGACCGCGGTGCGCGAGTGCGCGCGGGCCCGCAGGAATCGCGATGCGCCGTGCGCGACCTGACGACGGTCCGTGGTTCACGCCGACCTGGCCTCGACGGCGGCCGCGTGAAGGACTGCGATGGCCGCGCGTCGCAACGACGGGACGCCCACGGGCTTGCGCAGCACGCCGAGCCCCAACGCCGCGGCGCCCCTGTCGACGTCGGGCGAGGTGTCGGCCGTGAGCAGCAGGACCGGAACGTCTTCGCCGCCATCGCGCCGAAACTCGGTGACCAGGTCGAGTCCGGTCTCGTTCGCACCGAGCCGATAGTCCGTGACGAGCAGGTCGGGCGTGCGCAAATGGCACGCCAGCGCCTGGGCAAGTTCCCGCGCGCTGCCGCCGACCACCACGTGGCAACCCCAGCCACGAAACACGTGCGCGAGCGCCTCGCGATTGTGGGCATCGTCGTCCACGATGGCGACGAAGGCGCCGCTCAGCTCGCCCGATTCTTCTGGAGGGTCGATGGCGTCGAAGCCCGGCCACGGCTCGTCCGAGGTCTCCAGCCACAGCTCGAACATCGAGCCGCGGCCGGGACGGCTCGTCACGCGAAGCCCGTGGCCGAGGAGTTGCGCGCTGCGCTGCACGATGGACAGGCCCAGGCCCAGTCCCTCGCCATGGCCCTTGCGGCCCGCGTCGACGCGATAGAACTCCTCGAAGATCATGGACAGGTCGCCGGATTCGATGCCGGCGCCGGTGTCCCAGACCTGGATCGCGCAGCCGCCGGCGCGCCGGCGGCAGACGAACAGCAGGCCGCCCCGCGACGTGTAGCGGATGGCGTTCGAAACGAGGTTGCCGACGATGCGCTCCAGCAATTGAGGGTCGCTGCGAGCGACGCACTTGCCCGGGCGCATGCGCAATTGGAGCCCGCGCTCCGTCGCGAGCGGTCGCCATGTGTCGGCCACGCGCTCCATCACGCGCGCCACGTCGACCCTCACCAGTTCCGGCTGCACGATGCCGGCATCGAGCTTGGAGATGTCGAGCAGGCTCGCGAACAGCTGCTCCAGCGACGCGACGGAAGCCTGCACCTTCCCGGTGAGCTCGAGCAATCCGGGCTCGCGCAGGCGGTCGTGGAGGATGCCCACGATCAGCCCGATCGAGTGCATCGGCTGGCGCAGGTCGTGGCTGGCCGTGGCGAGGAATCGCGTCCTCGCGGCGCTCATGCGCTCGGCGTCCTGCCGCGCCTGTTCGGCATCGGCGCGGGCGCGCTCGGCCTCCTCGAGCGCCGAGCGGGTCTGGCTCAGCAATCGTTCGATCTCGAGGTTCAGTTCGCGCTCGCGCCGGATCTGGTTGCCCTGCGCCCGCGCGAACAGCGTGATCACGGGGCCGAACAACAGGTAGCCGAAGCCGATGTAGCGCGCGAAGTGGCCCGGCTGGGCAATGAGCCCGAACGCGAAGACCGTCGTCAGGATCGTGATGAAGAACGCGATGCTGGGCATGTGCACGACGCGCCCGATCGTGCCACCGACCGCGATGAGCGAGATCGCCACGACCAGCAGGACGACGTGCTCGAAGTCCGCCCCAGGGAGCAGGACGGAAGACGAGACGCCCCACATGAACGCGACCCCGGTCGCGTTGCGGAGCAGGCGCTGCCGCGCTGCATGCACGACGGCTGGGTCGTCCGCCTTCCAGGCGGGCTGCGTGACGGCCACGCCGCGGAGCAGCAGCAGCGAGAGGATGCCCGCCCAGGCCATCGCGCGGTGGACATACCCGTCAGGAACCGCGACGGAACACATGGCCATCGCGAGCAGCCATGCGCTGGCGACGCCCAGCAGCATGGTCTTGGGCGCCTCGCGGACGACGAGCCTGGCCTGGACATCGACGGCCGACTCCATCGGAGGGTGGGGCCGGGAGTCCGCCGCGCCGCGCATTCAGCCCACGGCTCGCGCGATCGGGCCGAGCACGCCGAAGCTGGGACTGTCGGCCAGATCCTGCGGGAGCACCAGCACCGGGTTGGGATGGACGACCACGCGCAGCCCCTCCGGCGCCGGTGCCGCAAAGAGTTCTGGCCGATCCTGGACGAGCCGCCGCTTGGCCTGGTAGACCGCGACGTTCAGTGCCGCCAGGCTGGCCGCGTCCGGGTTGCCGAGCGCTGGTGCGCCACTCAACGCCGCCACCAGCGTCGGGGGCGGATCGGGCTGCTCGGCGCTCTTGGCATCCTGGTATTCCTGCCACAACGCGCCCCAGTCGATGTCCGGAAACGGCTTGCGCTGGATCGCCCTGGACGCCAGGACGATCTGCGGATCCAGTTCGGCGACGCCCGACAGGTGGAACGAGAGGTAGACGAATTCGCTGCAGACCAGCCTGTCCGTGTTCCGCGGCATCAAGTCGTTCAGCAGCCACGTCATGAACATCTGCCCGGCGGCCGTCGTCGGCAGCTTGTTGCGCACCGCCGCGATGATGCCGATCTCCATCAGCTGGTTGAGCGCGAAAGGCACCCCGTCCATTTTCCGGGCGGACGTCTGCAGCGCGGTCAAGGCGGGTGGGGTCACGCCACCGGGCGAACTGCGCAGCCGGTAGGCGTCGATGCGCGCGAACTGACCGGTGTCGGCCAGGTGCGGTGCCAGCGGTTCGTCGATGATGACGCCGCCTTCGACAGCTTCCGCGAGCAGCCCGACGTCGTAGATGAGCGCGGCGTGGCTGTAGTCGCTGTCGCTGACCCATTGGACGAGTTTGGAGATCTCTCCCGTGCCGACATGCAAAAGCACGTCGCCGGGTCGCAAATCGCTCGGATTGATCTGTGCTGACACCTGGCTCTCCTCTTTGTGATGAATTTTGCGCTGACGGTCGACGGCAATACAAGGCCTGCCGGGCCCGGCGCGGTGCCCCTAGAACTAGGGTGGAATCCGCGTCTCCGCGGACGGGTTCGACGACATGCCGTTCACACACGACGCGCGTTCCGAACCGGAGGCTGCGTCGGACATCGCCGCCCTCGGAGACGGCCCGGCGGCGCGGCGGCATCACGATTTGGGGACATTGAGCGTCGTCGAGACGCTGCCCGCCGTCGCCGACATCAGTTGCGTCCCGGCCGGCAGGCCGATGCCCCAGATCGCGCAGACCAGGTAGTCCAGGAGCGTCCCGAATCCGGTCGCGTTCGGCCCGAAGACCAGCACATAGGCGCCGACCAGCGTCGTGGCCAGGCTCGTGAAGAGCCAACCCAGGCCGCTGAGCCGCTCGATCCGGGTCTCCAGGGTCGCGGCGCTGCGGACGCTGCCGATCGGAGGAGCGAGCGCGACCGCGACCGTCGCGACCGACGTGCTCGCGGGAGCCTGGAGCTGGTCGAACTGGCTGCGGATGGCCGTCAGGCGCGCGATCAAGGTCTCCATCGGCGGCGCCGCGTCGGCGTCGGCCAGCGCGTCGACCTGCGACACGGCCTGCTCCCGCGACAACGCGCGATTGCCGCCCGGCAGCGTCGCCGGCGCGTGCGCGAGATAGTCCAGGCCGTTGACGACGATCACCTGCAGCGCCGCGAGCCAGTCCAGCGCCGGCTGGACGTAGGCCTTGAGCTCGCTCGCCGCGCTCGGGTTCGTCCCGATGAACGACGGCAACCGCGCAGGCAGGCCATGCGCCTCGAGCCGGCTCGTCTGCAGCGCGGCCTCGATCGCATCGAGCTTCGCCTTCACCCAGCTGGTGGACGCCGCCAGGCCGTCCTTGTCGATGCGTTCCCGCAGGGACGTCAACGTCTCGGCCGCCAGGGACACGGGGGCGAGCAGCTGATCCCGGTTCAGGCGATTGCGCAGGAACGCGGTGGCGAACCACGTCAGCACGACGCTGGCGAATATGACGATCACGCCGCCGACCTGGCGTGGCAGCGTGCTCGAATACACGGTCATGACGACCTGGTCGCCTTCCGGCTTCTCCAGCGCCGCGAGCGTGACGCTCCCTTCGAAGCGGCCGATATCCGTGACGCCCCACAACCAGAGTTCGTGAGCGCTGCCGGGCGCGAGGTCGAAACGCTCGTCGCGCCCGCATTCGCTGGTGGCGTTCAGGCAGACATGCAGGCCCGATGCGGCGATGCGCGTCTTGATGTTGTGCTCCAGAAGGCCGGACTGCAGGACCGTCACCTGATGCGCCGCGCTGGGGCCGACGGCGACGCTGATCGAGACGGGCTTGCCCGGACTGATCGCCTGGCCGGTCAAGGGCCGCATCGTCCAGGCGAACTTGTCCGGCCCGATGTTGCTCAGCGTGTAGGGCAGCGTCCAGTCCTTGCCCAGCACGGTGACCTTCACGAACCGGGGTTGCGCGGTATTGACGGGAAGGCCGAGGACATCCGTCCGGAGCACGAAACTGCGCGAGCTGGCGCCGCCCACGCTGAGCTCCGAGACGCTCATCGCCGCCGTCACCGTCGGCGGCCCCGACGGCATCCCCAGGTCGGTCGCCGACTTCACGAGTTGATCGGCCGGCTGCTTCACGGCCGCGGCATCCAGTCCGTCGACCGTGATCAGCAACGCCACGCCGCCGTCGCCTTTTCCGACAGGCAGCCTGGCCGTGTTGTCCGTGAGCGTGACCTTGGGATCGGCCCACGCCGTGCTCGCCACGACCAGCACCGCGGCCGCCAGCCAGGGGCCCACGCTACCTCGAATCATCCGGTTGCCCATGCTTGCCTGCCTTCCCTGCCTTGCTCGATCTCCGCAATCTAGCGATTCCAGGCAGGAGTTCCTCATTCGTCCTGATGATGACCGGCGCCGGGCGGGCGCGTCGAATTCATCGTCGCCAAACCGCATCCAGGAGGACGCATGACCACGCTCATTTCGGCCGTACCGGCCTTGACCCCGCATTCGCCCCGGCTCCGTGCGCTGGGCTATCGCAGCGCCGAACAGGTGCTCGGCGCCGGCAGATCGGCGCCGACGGCGCTGGCCCGCTACCTCGGGCTCGACGCCCCCGGCCTGGCCGCGCTGCTCGCGACCCTGCCGGGCGCGGCGGCCCCCGCGGCGCCGGCGGTGGCTGTCGCCAGGCCCACCCACCGGCTGGGCGTGCGGCTCGACCTCATGCCGCGGCGCGCGAACTTCGCCATGTCCATGCCGGTGGGCGTGGCCACGGTGCTCCCGGCGCGAGTGGACATGATCGGCCAGATGCGCCCGGTCCGCGACCAGGGCAACCGCGGCACCTGCGTGGCCCACGCGTCGCTGGCGGCCGTGGAACACTACTGGTCGCAGCAGGGCATGCAGGTCGATCTCTCGCGCCAGTTCGCCTACTGGAACTGCAAGCAGCACGACGGCCATCCCGACGACGAAGGCACCTGGATCGCGATCGCCATGCCGCTGCTGCAGTCCGACGGATGTCCTCCGGAGCAGGACTGGCCCTACGTCATGAACGACATTCCCGGCAACGAATCGCAGGGGCCCGCGCCCCAGGCCGCGCTCGACGACGCCGCGCAATTCCAGATCCCCGGATTCAAGCAACTCGCGGCAACGGCCATCCACGACCTGAAGGCCGAGCTTGCCGACGGGCGCCCCGTCGCCTTCTCGATCCCGGTCTTCGATTCGTGGTACCTGAACGCCGAAGTCACCCGCAGCGGCGACATCGTCAATCCGATCCCGGGCGAAACCCCCGACGGCGGACACGCGATGTGCATGGTGGGCTACGAGGACGACGCGACCGATCCGGCGCTGGGCGGCGGGCGTTTCCTGATCCGCAACAGCTGGAACGGTTCCTGGGGCACGGCATCGTCGACCGGCACCACGGGATATGGCACGATCCCCTACAGCTACATCGCGCGCTTCGCGCTGGAAGCGTTCTCGGTCGGATGAAATACAACCCGTCGGACTCTTCGCATTTCCTCAATGCGCTGCCCATCAGCGACGACGAGCGGCGCAAGCTGGGGGAACTGTCACCCAAGAGCGCGTTCGACCTGCTCTCGCGCCGCCGTGCCGCGAAGGCCGCTTTCGACGCGCACGTGGGGCCCGAGCGCGCCGACGCCATCGCGCAGGCGCTCGAGGCGAGCCTGACGCCGGACGAGCGCGCCGCCCTGCAGGCACCGGTGGCGCGGCATCGGCTCGGCGCGCGGCTGGACAAGCCCTGACGCCGCGCACGAGCCGCGGCGTCCGCGTCTGCGGCCCGGCGCCACGGCGACGCGCGCGTGGCACCGGCCAAGCGAACACCGCCGCCCGACGTCCGCGTCATCCATGCTGATGACGACACGGCGCGACCCCATTCCTACATTGCAAGGCAACTTCAACCAGCAGGGAGTCTGTCATGTTGCCATGGAAGATGGTGCGCGTTGCGATGGTCGTCGTGGGCGCGTTCGGGTTCAATGGGTTGTCGCAAGCGACGACGCCCGATTCGCCGGATCGCTACGACTACGTGTATCTGTCCAGGTTGCCGCTTGCGGAGGCAGACGCCAAAAAACGCGGTGCGCCGGGCAAGGATCTCGACTTCTTCTGCGCGGAGCAAGAGACCGGGCCGCAGAGCTTCCAGCGGGTCGCCGTCCCGAAGGATCCTACGCAGGAGCCTCCACAGTTTGCCAACTGTCGCAACCGGCTCCTCGACGGAAAGGGGGCGACCGTGACGGTCGTCTACGTGGCGCTCGTGGCCGGCGCGACGTGCCCGGCGGACATCAAGGTCACCCTGGCGCCCGACGAGCAGTCCCGCAAGACGGCCGCCGCCGAGGGCGTCCAGGCCATCCTCAAGTTCGTCAAGCAGAAGCAGGCGGACGACCAGCCCCCCGCCGCCGCCGGCGCCCCCAAAGCCGCTCTCCCCACGCAGGTGTACTGCTATTGGCAGGCGTCGACGGTGCTGCACCAGCTTCGTGCCAGGCTTGCTCTGAACGTCACGCTCCCGTGGGTCGCGCCGGCAGCCGCGGCATCGGCATCGGCATCGGCCCAGGCCGCCCCGCCGAAGGCGAACGATGCGGTCAAGGACGACACACCGCCCCCGCCGACGCCGGCGGACGGCCAACCGGAGACCGCGAGCATCGCGCTCGTGACGGGGCCTGCGGAGCACGTCTTTTTCTCCGGCGACGCCGTCGTGCGCGGCGCCAAGGAGCTCAAGTACGACCCGGCCACCAAAGGCATCTTCGAGCGGGACAAGCCCGACCAGCTCTACCTGGGCCTGAACCTGATGCTCGGGGACGTCTACGGACACTACGACGCGTGGTCGCCGCAGCGTCTCGTCGCCAAGGCCCTCATCACGCCCAGCAAGCATCCGTTCGACTCCGTCGGCCTGGGCGTCGGATATCGGTTCAAGGACCTGTCGGACATCCTGGACTCGTCGGGCGCCACGTCGGGCCCCCAGGCTTCCGGCGGCTTCATGCTCTTCGTCGGCCATTTCTGGACGAAGGGGGACTCCGTCGACAACGACGGCGGCGCCTCCAACGGAAAGCGCGCGCAGAGTTGGCGCGTGGGCCTGAGCTATTCGCTCGACACGCTGTTCGGCTGGTTGCAATAGCCGCCGAGGTGCTGTCCCTGCGCAGGCACGGGGCGACCCCGTCGGAGACGGGGTGCCCGGTCATTGGCCGGCTGCCCGCGTGCCGCGCCGAGACTCCCGTCCGGCCTGCGGGCGCACCCGCCTACTGCTGCCAGACCGCGTAGTTGCTGCCCGAGGTCAGCAGCGTCCAGCCCGAGCCCGGGCTCCAGCTGTTGGGGCCGATCTTCATCGCCAGCTTGTGCGTGTTGCCGGTGATGATGGCCGCGTACAGGCCGGTGGTCGCCTGCTGGATGGAGACGGCGGACGTCGAGGTCACGTCGGCGCCCTTGCGCGCGCTGATCAGGGCCGCGATGGCCGACTTCAGGTTCCAGTTGTAGATGTGCGGATAGAACACCGTCGGGATGCCCGGATGGGTGAGGATGTAGGCGTAGCCCTGCATCACCGAGCCGCAGGGCACGGGCCACAGGTTCTGGCCACTGCCGCAGCTCTCGGCGGGGCCGGTGTCGTGGTTGTCGACGAAGGTCACCGACATCGCGGGCCACCAGCCCACGGCGCCAGCGGGCTTGCCGGACGAGTCCTTCAGGCGCCAGTAGTTGTTGTTGGCCAGGGCGTCGTTGAGGATGCCCTTGGTGGTGAAGTCGAAGGCGCCGCAGGCGTTGCCGCTGGCGTTGATCCAGTTCATGATCGCCTGGCGGTTGGCGTCGAGGTTGTTCAGATCGAACGAGTCGGGCCACATCTCGGCCACGCAGAACTCGGCGCCGAAGTTGTTGGCATACTGGCCCGCGTAGCTCGCGCCGTAGCCCTTGACGAAGTCGAACCGGATCCCCGAGAAGCCCACCGGCTTGAGCACGTTGTTCATCCACGACGTGATGCCGTTCTGCACTTCGCCCACATTGGTGTGGTCGAGGTCGCGGCCGCCGCTGAAGCCTTCGCCGGTGTCGGCGGCGCCCCAGCCGCAGTTGCACTCGTCGTTGTTGGCGATGGTGTACTGCGACCAGGTGGGATTGGTGAAGTCGTACCAGCCGGTGGTGCCCACGCGGTGGTTGACGACCACGTCGACGATCGCGCGCACGCTCGCGCCGTTGCTGGTGCCGGTGAAGGCCGTGACCGCGTTCTTCAGGTCGGTGGAACTGCCGTACGCCGAGTTCAGGACGTTGAGCTGGCGCGGCAGGTAGCCTTGCGACGCCGCCGAGTCCGACGGCGGTGGGAACCACACGTGCGTGAAGCCCATGGCCTTGAGGTCGGCGGCGTTGTTCTGCAGCACGCCATACCAGTTCGGGTTGGCGTAGCTGGAGGAATTCCAGTGGAACCCCTGCAGCAGGATGGCACGGCTGCCGCCTTGCTGTTCCGTCGGGGTGTTGGCGCTGGCCGCGACGGCGGTCAGGCTGGCGGCCGCCAGCAGGGCCGCGCGCAGGAGTCTCGAAGCACTCGATCGCATGTTGTCGTCTCCGTGTAGTTTGACTATTCCACCCACCTGAAAAAATATTGTCATGTTGTTTGACAACATCTTACGGAGCGATGCGCAGCGCGGGTTGGACGAAGATTGCCTGCTTTCCCTAAGCTGCGACGCAACATTTGCACCGCATGTTCGCGCGCGCCGGGAAATGTAGTTACGGAACGCCCTCCGAACACAGACCGTCCAGCCGACGCGATCGCCCGCTGATCGCGAATCCGCTCGCGCGGACGCGCAGTTCGTGCCACAAATCACGCTTCGCGCCACGAGGCGCGGCATGCCCGCGCCCGCGATTGAACCGGCCGCCCGCGCCGCGGCATGCACGTCGGACGACACCTCGCCAGCCATGAACACCGCCCCGACACCCCTGCCCTCCAGCCGGCCCGCCGCGGCCGCCGGCGGCCTGCACGACGACGCCGAGGACCGCCGCCTGGTGGCCTGCGTCTGCGCGCACGAGCTGCCCGCGTTCGAGGCGCTGTACCGGCGCTACCACCCGCGGCTGTCGCGCTTCCTGCATCGCATGCTGCGCCCGGAGCACCTGGTCGAAGAGGTGCTCAACGACACGCTGTACGTCGTCTGGAACCAGGCCGAGCGCTTCAACGGCACCAGCAAGGTGTCCACCTGGATCTTCGCGATCGCCTACCGCAAGGCGCTCAAGGCGCTGTCGCGCCACGACGACCCGCTGCCCGACCTGGCCGAGGACGACGAGGCCGCGGCCGACCCCGGCGAGCGTCCCGAGGCGCGCATGAGCCTGGCGCAGGCACGCGCGGCCATCGATGCCGCGCTGCGCGGGCTGTCGGCCGACCAGCGCGCCGCCGTCGAGCTCACGTACTTCCACGGCTTCAGCTATCCCGAGATCGCGCAGATCGTCGACTGCCCCACCGACACCGTCAAGACGCGCATGTTCCACGCCCGCAAGCGCCTGCGCACCGCGTTCGGCGGCCAGCTGGACGACTGGTTGTGACCCGCGGCGCGCCGAAATGCCCGATGATCCCGTCCGGGCCCAGCACCGATTTCCTCCGGAGACTTCCATGAGCGGCCAGATCCTGCACCTCGAACCCGACCCGCACGCGGCCGTGCAGCGGCTGCTGCCGTGGTACCTCACGGGCCGCCTCGAGACCGCCGAGCACGAGGCGGTGGAGGCGCACCTGGCCCAGTGTCCCGAATGCCGCGCCGAGCTGGAGACCGAGCGCCAGTGGCAGTTGCTGCAGCCGGGCCAGGGCGCCCAGGTGGACGTGGAGGACGGCTGGGCCCGCATGCGCGCGCGCCTGGGCGGCGACGCG
>OUNM010123479.1_pt1 | contig 15650 bp, 13 predicted proteins | sample 1769961 | NCBI WGS metagenome assembly OUNM01 (sample SAMEA3914820, study PRJEB12502) | metagenome | biome: forest; material: soil | place: USA | collected 2012-03-12 | depth 0.3 m | reverse complement strand
GGGCGGTGGATCCTTGAACATGGGTCCCCTTGGTGGCTCCCCCGGCGGCGCCTGTGCCCGACTGGTGTGCCAAGGAGCTAAGGGAGATCAGGGCGAAGGGGGCAATGATGGAGCACACAATGGACTTTTTCATAAGCATCGAAGTTTTGATCAGCCCTTGGCGCCGTCACGGTACTCCGGCGGGGCATAGACGTTAAAGGTCACGGCTGCCTGTGTGCCTTTGTTCCAGAAGCGATGCCGCATCCCCTCGGAAACCGTGATGACATCGCCGGGCTGAAGCGAAAGCGTCTCGTTTTCCACTTCGCCCTCCACGTGACCAGTTACCACAAGCAGGGTTTGCTCGCTGTGCCTGTGGGCCTCGGCGCTATCACCCGAAGACTGCCCAGGGTTGAGAATCATGACGGCTGTCTGGCTGTTTTTTGAGGTCTGCAATACCTCAAACCACTCCGAAGCCGCGTGAATATTCCGCACTCTCATGACCTCAATTCGCCGAGCGTGGCCGGAGCGGACGTGTGAAAGCTGCTGTGGCTCAGCCTTTTAGTCCATGCGCGAGAGGCACCCGCATGGTGAATGCGGTGCGCCTGCCAGGCTCGCTGCTGGCTGCGATCCGTCCGTCGTGGGCTTCGACACTTTGCTTGACCAGCGCCAGCCCCAGGCCGCAGCCGCCGTTTTCGGGCGGCGGGCGGTTTTGGCAGCGGAAGAAGCTTTCAAAGACAAGGCCGATTTCATCAGCCGGGATGCCGATGCCATTGTCCGCAACGCAGAGAATGCATTCGCGAGGGTTCCACGCGCCGCTGATCTGGAGGTGCAGCCCTGTGGCCTCATTGGCCTGCAGGGCGTTCTCGATGATCTGCCTGAAGACATGCTCCCAGCGTGAAGGATCCCCGTAAAGCAGGCCTCCGTCAGCCGGAAAGGAAAGCGTGATGACAGGCTGCCTTTTGTCGATCAAGCCGGCAAGGTCGCGCAGCGCTGCTTCCACCCGGGTGCGCACCGCGAAGACCTCGTCACCGGGCCGCGGGCGGGGGGAGCGGCGGGCTGACACGGCGGCGAGCTCGTCATTGAGTCGCATCATGCGGCGAGCATGCTTCTCGATGGCCTTGAGACAGACTGCAAGAGAGATGGCGCCAGGCCCTTTGAAACGCCCGCCACGCAGGGTTTCCACGTAGCCGTGGATGACTGAGAGGGGAGAGGTGAGCTCCTCGCCCGCCACTTCCACAAACCCCTCCCGCATTTTCTCCTGCCGCAAGGTCTCGGTGATATCGCGCACGATGACCCAGGCGGAGGTCATGGGCGCGGCGGCGAAGGGGCTGGCGATGATCTGGCACACCCGCGGTGAGCTCGAAGCTTTGTCACGTGAGGCGGGCAAGGTGAGCTGCAGTGTGTGCCGGCCGCGGTTTTTGATGGCTTCGCAGGCCAGGGCAGCCACAGCCTCCAGGCCGGCCTGGAAGCCGCCAGAGACAGGGAAGAACGCCCGTGAGCGGGGATTGGCATAGAGGATTTTCCCCTTGGCATCGACGATCAAAACCCCGTGTGGAAAGTGGTTTAGAAGACTTGCATGAAGGGCTCCAGGACCGGTGAGATCGGCTGGGACAGAGGGCGGCAGGCCATTCGTCGCCTTTTGCTTCAAGAGGCGCGGGCCATTCTGCGAGCGGAGATTCGACGACAAGGCGGAGCCCAGAAGTTCGTCGTCGTCGGCTGCACAGCTTCTCATAGGTAACGAGAGGCGAGCGTTCAGCGAGGTGCTGGAGATGACAAAGAAATCGGTGTAACGATGTTGTCTCAGAAGGTCGAGATCGCGTAGTCCCAGATCCAGAGCACCATCTGAAGGGCAATGCAGGCACAGGCGGCATCGAGGATGCCGTACCGCCTCCAGGGCGGCATCCAGCGGGCAAAGGCACCCTTGCCGGTCGTGCGCTGGCGTCGTTTTGGCCGTGCTGCCGCCACCTGGGACTGAGCAGCGGGAACGGCCGCTTCTTCATGGCGGGCCACGGCTGCGGCCCGCAGGCAAAGCTGTTGATAGGCGGCAATGGCGCCGATGAGGAGGAAGAACTCAGTTTGATAGGAGCGGTTGATCATCCACCCGGAGGCAACGTAGCCCAGCAGGAGGGCAAACAGGGCGCCTCGCAGGCGGTCCAGCTCCTCACTGTAGCCATAGTAGGAAAACAGGGTGCGCAGGCCGCAGCACAGCACGGACAGGTACAGCAGCAGCCCCGGCAGGCCCAGGTCGCCGCCGATCTGCACGTAGGAGCTGTGAGTCGCCTTTGGAATCATGCGGCCTTCCCAGCGGATGTGGGCGGCGAACCGCTTGTAGCCCTCGCCGCTCACGGTGTTGCGGGTCACGCCGCGCGCCATCTGCCAGACCATGATGCGCCCCACCACACCTTCGTCGCTCTTCAGGTGGCTCAGCTCGTTCATTCGTGGCAGGACGGAGAGCACGGTGCCGCCGCCGGCGATCGCCAGCGAGATGATGGCCACTTTCAGCCACCAGGGCCGGCCTAGCAGGATGGCAAAGACAATCATGCCCGCGCCCACGAGGTAAGCGCCTTTGGACTGTGTCTTCCACAGGCAGACACTGGCGATGGCCGCGGGTATCAACACCGAGATGAGCCGCGTGATGAACCTGCCGCGGCGGCGGTCGCGAATGACGCCGAAGTACAACAGCGGGAACAGGGTGATGAGAGTGTGCCCGAGGGCGTTCGGGTTGTTCAGGTTCCAGTGATTGAGGGCCAGGCGGCCGGCGTTCTGGTCGGTAATGGTCGCGGACTGGGTGAAGTCCACGCCCACCACGACGCCCAGGGCCATGATGGCCACGCCGATCAGCGACCATCGCCACCACTTGAGGAAAGAATCCAGCCTCTCCACGGAGGTGATGGAATGAAGCGTCAGGAAGAAGAACACCACCAGCGGCAGCATGTCGCCCGCCACATCTCCAGGCGAAGGCGCGCTCACCAGGATGTAGGCGGCATAGACTACCATGATCCATTCGTGCGGCGTGCGCATGAAGCGCCATGGGAGATGCCTGGCGTTGCGCCGGCGGCTGACCATGCCGAGAATGGCCATGGCGATGATGGGCTTCACCACGTTGAGCCCTGCCATCCCCGGCACCCAGTCCTGCGGATGGATGAAGTAGAAGGTGAGCAGAAGGATGACGGCGGCGAACTCCATCTCGGGCAAGGCTAGCTTTCGTTCGGCTGCATGAGGAACCAGTCCTGCAATGAAGGCCTGTCCTCTGCGACCAGCGCGTAGATCTCTTCAAACCGCAATGACTGCAGGGCCGGATAGCGGGCGTAGGCGAGGCCGGCGTTGCGGATCTTGCGGATGGTGTGCGTGGTTTTGAACCGGCCCTCGATCAGGTCGTTGATCCCGGACTGGAAGCACTCGTGCATCTCCACCAGGATGTCCGCCTTGCGCAGCCAGGGCACCTCCTGCGGATCCAGCAGGCGGCTTTCGGCGGAGTCCACGTCCATCATCACCAGCACCGGGGCCGTGATGGCTGCCTGCAACAGTTCGGGCACGGAGCAGGTGGCATGGATTTCCACACGGTCTGCCACGCCATTGAGCTTGGCCAGCTCGCGACCGTAGTCCCGGCCCGCCTCCGTGCTCTCGTACGAAAGGACACGGGCGGAAGGGAAGAGCCGGGCCAGGCCGGAGGTGTAGAAGCCCTCCGCCGCGCCCACGTTGAGGATCGTGGCATAGTTTCGGTCTGCTGCCAGCTCCTCAATCCACGGATGGATCTCATGCTCGTAGGCACCGATGATCTTTTCAAACCGGCACGAGGCGTAATTTTCCACCGGCAGGTATTTCAGCCCCTGGAAAGGGCCGCGCTGCACTTCGTCACCGTACTCGCCGGCGGCGTGCAGGCGCGTCTCCAGGTCCCGGCGCAGCACCCGTTTGCGCTGGTAGGCGAGGTACTGGATAAGCCTGTTTACGGGCTGCACACGGCAGAGCCGGAGAGCGGCATTGTCAATCCTGCGGCGGAGCGGCTGGTTCATGGCGGATCGTCCGTTAGTAGGAAACCTTCGCCACGGCAACGGACAAAACTGTCAGACTCCCCGGCTTGACAGCCAGTGCTCGCGCGGGGCGAATTTCAACGGGTAACGAGAATGTAACGCGATGGGACGGTGCATCAAAACTCGGCCCGTACTATGCATCGGCACAGGATGCCGATCAAACTCGCAGAACCCCGCAGACAGTGGTGGCTGATGAAGCGCCGCTTCAGTGAAGCATGGCGGTACAGCCATTCGCTGCGCCACGGTCACGGCCATGCGCTGTGGGCAAAGTCGAGGCTTGCAGGCTCACCGGCGGAGCGGCTCAATCAGCTCTGCCTGGCTTATTCCAAGCTGGGGGCCGGGCCTGCGCGCGAGAGCATCAGCGCGGAGCTGGAGCCGTGGATCGACGGCCCGCAGTCGCGCATCTGGCGCGAGCAGCAGGTGGGCCGCGAAAGGCATGCTTCCGCGATCAAGGCGCTCGGCCATGGCTTCGTCTCGCGCACAGTGATGGTGAAGGCGCCGGGCGACAATGGCGAGAAGGGGGTGCTGATCACCTATTTCGAATACAATTTCCAGCGCCTGCTGGACGGCATTCCGGATTACCGCGAGTTCACCAGCAAATACAGTGTGATATATTCCACGAGCTGGTCGCCCACCAGCTACCATCTGCTGGGAAACCTGCTCGCTGAAAGCACCGGCCCGGTCTTCATCCAGGCTTGCAATTATGGTGAAATTCCCGCCCTCCATGGTTTTCACTCGCGTGTCCGCTGCCTGGAAACGCTGCCATGCGACTGGCTGCAGCCAGCCTTCTACCAGCCCCGGCCGTACGCGGAGCGCGACATCGACCTGCTGGTGGTTTCGAACTGGGCGCCCTTCAAGCGCCATTGGGCGCTCTTCAACGCCCTGCGCGAGCTGCCGGAGAACCTGCGGGTGGTATGTGTAGGACAGCCTGAGACAGGCCACACCATCGAGAAGATGCGCGCCCAGCAGCGCCTGCTTGGTGCGCGGCAGAACATTGAATTCGTCGAAAGCATTCCCATCGAGGAGGTCACCGCGCTCCAGTGCCGTGCCCGTGTCTGCGCCATCTTCAGCCGGCGCGAGGGGTGCTGCGTGGCGGCCACGGAATCCTTGATGGCCGGGGCCGCACTGGCACTGGTGGGCGGTGCCTGCATCGGCCCGCTGGCCTATGTCAATGATCAGACCGGCTTCGTTTTGGATGACCGCAACCTTGCCGCAGGCCTGCGTCAGGCTCTGGCGGAGGCGCATGACCGTCAGCCGCGCGAGTATGCCATGTCGCGGCTCTCATGCGATGTTTCCGCTCGCAAGCTCAATGAGCTGCTCAAGCAGGAGGCGGTGAAGGAAGGCCGTCCCTGGACGCGCGACATCCACACCCCCTGCTGGCGGCCGTATCCCCAGCTTGTGGAAGCCTCCGCCAAGGCAGAACTGTTCCCCGCTTTCCGGGAACTGCAGCAACGCTATCCGGCCGTGTTTCCAGAGCATCTGATGGACACCAGCCACCGCTAACCGCCCGTTATGAGCCCCGACAGCCAGTGCGCCATCTGCAAGTCCTCCCACACCGAACGGGTTCCGTACGAGAACCATGAACGGCAGTTCAGCGCCACTGTCGCACGGCATCAGCTCGGCTCCCTGCTTTATCGCTCTGGCCTGCGCAGCGGCTGGCTCGCGCACCGGCTGCTGTTTTCGCCGGTGAACGACATCCTGCACTGCCTGGACTGCGGCTACGGCCGCTACGAGCGCAGCTTTGCCGATGGTGAACTGCAGCGCTACTACGGGCGGCGCTACTTCCTGGCCGACGGGCTTCCGCGCAACCAGTGGGACGACTTCAGCTTTGTGGAGGGCCATTATAAAACCCTTGGCCAATGGGCCTTCGTTTCGCCCCACCTCGACCAAAGCTCCCCGGTGAAGATGCTTGATGTCGGTGCCGCTGCCAGCCGCATGTCGCGCCTCATCAAGTATCATCTGGGGGATCGTGTGGAATGCTCGGTGGTGGAGCCTGGCGATGGCTGGACTGGCTACTATCAGCACCACGGCATCCGCGTTGCGGGCCGCTTCTTCCCATGCGTGGACAGCCAGCAGTACGATTACGTGCACACCTCCCATTGGCTGGAGCATGTGGACGCCCTGGAGCCCGTGTTGAAGGGCTTGCGCGAGCGTACCCGGGACGGCGGCCTGTGCTTCATTGAGGTGCCAAACTGTGACGCCACCTACTTTGACCGCGCGTTCCCTGATACGCCGCACATCCATTTCTTCACCGCCGCCTCGCTCACGCTGGCGATGCGCGCCCACGGTTTCGAGCCGGTGCAGGTAAGCGAGTGCGCCATGCCGAATCCGGAGTACTTCCACTTTCGCCGCCGCACCAGCAGCCTCACCACGGAGGAGAAGCTGACGGTGGAAAGGACTGAGTCTTCGGTGGAGCACGTGCCCGGGGGCAGCCTGCTGCGGGGCCTTTTCCGCGCTGCCTGAATTCACCCGCCCATGAAACGTCTCCTGTACTTTGTTGACCTCGTGCCGCGCACCCCGGTGGGCGGCACGATCTGGCTCACGGCGCTCGCCCCCGTGCTGAAGCAGCGCGGTGTGGAGCTTCATGCGGTGCTCTCTGGCGATGCGTACGAGAAGTTTGTTCGCGAGTTCCAGGAAAACGGCGGCAAGCTGATCATCGAACCCGCGATGCGCGGCAAGTTCGACGAAGCCGCGGCCCGGCGGATCATGCAGGAGGTGCAGCCGGATGCGGTGTGCTTCATGTTTTATGCGATGCTTTCACGCCCCGTGCTGAAGGCCGCCCGCTTCCCTTCGGTGCGCAAGGCGTATTACATCGATCAGAGCTCAAAGCCCATCGCGCGTCAGTCTGGCCTCAAGAAGCTGCTGGTAGGCCTGCGCGGCCGGTTGCTGGGGCCGCGCTACAACGCGATTATCACCGTGTCCGATTTCAAGCGCGACCGCCTGGTGGAGCGCCTGGGGCTGCCGGCGCGCCGCATCCACCGCATCTACAACGGAGTCGAAACCTTCAACTACGACAACCCGCCCGCGGAAGTAGCCGCAGATGCGCCGTTGCTCTATGTGGGCCAGGTGGCGGATTTCAAAGGCGTGCCCACCCTTGTCGCAGCCTACCAGAAGCTGCTGGCCAAGGCGCCCCACGCACCCGCCCTGCACATTGCCGGCGACGGCCCGGCTCGCGCAGAGCTGGAGAAGCAGGTGAGCGAGCACGGCCTGGCCGACCGCATTGTTTTTCTGGGCCAGCGCGGCGACATCCCAGCACTGATGATGGCCGCGCGCCTGATCCTTATTCCCAGCGAATGGGACGAGGCCTGCGCCTTTGTCGCCATCGAAGCGATGCTGGCCGGCAGGCCGGTGATTGCCTCCGATGCCGGCTCGCTTGCCGAGCTGCTGGGAGAGAACGGCATCATTCATCGCGCGGGAGATGTGGAAGGGCTCACGGACAAGCTGGAAGAATGGCTGAAGCCAGAGAGCCGGCCCGGACTGGAAACTCGCGCCAAGGGGCTCCGGGAGCGTGCCCTGGCGGAGTTCAATCTGAACAAAATGGTGGGCGGATACGCAGACCTGTGGGCCGAGGTTGCCCATGTCTGATCCACTGTCCCAGCCTGCTGCAGCCGGTCCCAGGCGTATTGCCGGGCTGGATACGCTACGCTTTCTTGCCGCGCTGATGGTCGTGGTGGCCCATGCCCGCGGCGTATATCGTTTGTTTGAGGCGCCCTGGCCGGTGGAGGGTGTCATGAATGCCTACTCTGCCGTGGCCTTGTTCTTTGTGTTGAGCGGTTATGTACTGCATCAGAGCTGCGTCGCCGCCGGTTTTGGACCCAGGGCCTATGGTTCGTTCGTCGTCCGGCGCGTGCTCAGGCTGTACCCGCTGCATCTGGTGGCGCTGGGGCTGGCTGCCGTTGTGATTTTGGCGCTGCCTCTGGGTGGGTCGCCCTTGCTGGGGAGTTCCGAATATGCACAGGAAACCATTGCCCGCGGCGATCATCATGATCTGCGCCAGTGGCTGAACCAGGCGATTCTCGTCGGAGGTGGAATGGACAGCACCTTTGCCAATCCGCCCATCTGGACGCTGGCGGCGGAGATGCGCATCTCGCTGCTCTTTCCGCTGCTGTCGCTTTTGGTGGCGCGCACAGGCATTCGCACGGCGGCGGTGCTCACCCTTGTTTCCATGGCCTGTGGGCCGTGGCTGGCCAAGGTCACCCTGCCCACCGCCGGCATGGTGCCGTTGTTCCTGCTTGGTGCGCTGGCGGCGAAGGCAGGGGATTGCATTCCGGGGCTGCGGCGTACTCCAGGCTGGTTGTTTTGGGCCGGGCTGGTGGTTTACGCAATGGCGGCATGCACAAGCCGCACCCCCTTTGGCCGCCTGGGGCTGTTCTATGTGGCAGGCCTGGGCTCGGCGCTCATGATGCTGGTGGTGGCGCATCACGAAGGATTCGCCCGGCGCCTCTCACATCCTGTGCTCGTGGGGCTGGGCCTGTGCTCGTATGGCATCTACCTGCTGCACTTTCCGCTGCTGCTGCTCGTCACCTGGGCGGCCGGGCGGGCGGGGGCTCCGCCTGCGGCCATTCTTCCCGCTCTGCTGGTGCTGGTGATCCCGCTGGCGTGGATCCTGTACCATGCAGTGGAGAGGCCCTTCATCGTTCTGGGCCGCCGGTTGTCCGGTCGAAAAATCAGCCGCCGACCAGTCGCTCCATGACCTTGCCGGCGATCTCCGCCTGGTGATCAATGTGGTAGCGGGCGATGGCTTGCAGGCTCGCATCGGCAAGGCCCCAGCGCCCTTGCTCCCACTGGTCGAGCATCTTGCGCAGCTCCACAGCGATGGCTTGCGGCTCGTTGGGTGGAACCACAGGCAGGCCGCAGTCCTTCATGAGGTCGGCGGTGTCGCTGTCGTCCATCGCCAGGCCGAGTATCGGCTTCTCGAAGGCGAAGTACTCAAAGAGCTTCGTGGGCATCGCGGTGCTGTCGTAGGGCACCACCAGCATCGCATCCGCCGCTGCCACGCGCCGCTGTGCCTCCGCGAAGGGCACGATGGGCTGAAGATCCACCACGCCAGCGATGCCGAGGCTGTCCACCAGCGGCTGGTGTACTACAGTGTCCGGTCCCACGCAGGTGAGCTTGAAGCGCCCTTTCAGCGAGCGCTCGCCGTGCAGCGAGGCGATCGCGGAAAAAAGCCCCTGGGGGCCGCTGATGCCAGGGTAGAACGCACCGGCGTGGATCATGTGCAGCTCACCGCCGCCGCCCTGGCGCCGGGTGTTGTGCACGCTGCCGGGGAGGGTTTCGTAGCCATGACGGATAAGCGTTGTTTTTGCCCGCACGCTGGAGTCATAGCGGGCGAGCGTCATGTCCGCGGCGCGTTTGGCGACAAACAGCAGCGCATCCGCCGCCGCCATCTCCTGTGCCTCCAGCTCCTTGATCGCGCGCCACTGCCGCGGGGTGTGGTGATCCTGGTAAGGAAGGGCGGCCCACAGGTCGCTGAAATGCGCGATCCACGGCAGGCCAAACTCCTGCTTGATCTGCATCGCAGCCATGGCGCTCACATGCTTGGGCTGGCGCGAGTAAATCAGGTCCGGCCGGTGCTTCTGCATCCAGGGCCGGATGCGTTTCATCGCGGTGCAGCGCCAGCCGCCGTGGATGTCTGGCACCCCGGCCTTCGCCAGCAGGCGGAACAGCGCGGATCCCACTGAGGGAAAGCGGCCCAGCCAGGCTTCCGGGCTGGGCGCGCGGAGAATTTCCATGTCCGGCGGCAGCCCTTCCAGCAGGCCTGGATCAGCCTTGAGCTTCCAGTGCCTGGAGGTGGTGGTGAGCACCGTCACTTTCCAGCCGCGCCGATGAATCGCCAGCGCCCACATCCGCATGAGCACGGAATCCGGGCCCAGGATGGGGGGAAAATTATGGGACACAATCAGGACATGGCGGTTGGGTCGGGATGCGGCGCTCATCAGCTCGGGGGTGCGCCACCATGGGATGCGCGGAGCCTTTGCCATATCAAACATTTCGTCACATCAGCGGCCTTGAGCCCGCGGCGGTGCTGGCGCAGGTAAGCGGCCCACCCCCTTCACTATTCATGGGTCTTTCCCAATACGGTTTCGCTCTGCTTCTCGCCCGCCAGAAAACCGGTGCCGGCCTCGGTCGCGTGCTTTGCCTGGGGCGGCAGCGCGGTGCCATGGGCTACGACAATGCCGGCCGCCTCGCGGCGTCGCAGAACATCCCCTGGCATAAGGAGCGGCTCGTCCTGTCCTCCTCCTGGGCGGACTCTGCCATCCTTGCGGCCGGTGCGGAGTCGGTGGACTCGATGGACTTCTCCACCTATGAGAGCTGCTCCATCGTGCATGATCTCAACCTGCCGGTGCCAGATTCGCTGGCTGGCTCCTTCGACACCATCTTCGACGGTGGCACCCTCGAGCACGTGTACGACTTTCCCGCGGCAGTCAGAAACTGCCTGCGGATGCTGAAACCCGGCGGCGTCTTTCTGGCGGAGACGCCGTCTAACAACTGGATGGGACACGGTTTCTACCAGTTCAGCCCCGAACTTTTCTACCGGATTTTCACCCCGGAGGCTGGCTGCCGAGTGATTGCGGTGGCCGTGCTAAGAGAGGGCTGGCGCGACGAGCTCTTTGTCGTGGATGATCCGGCAGTCGTCGGCGCGCGCCTCCGGTTCAACGTTCGTGGCCGCACCTCGCTTCTCGTCATGGCGCAGAAGGACGAGGAGCGTGACATCGCGCGCACCCCGCAGCAGAGCGATTACCAGACGCTTTGGCGCAAGGTCACCGACTCTGAAGCTGAAGAAGCATCAGGGGCTCCCCAGCCGCGTCGCCGCCTGGGCGGCCTCACCCGCCTGCTGCCACACGGCATGCTGCGAGGCCTGGACAATCTGCGCACCGACTGGGAGCGGCGCCGCAACCGGCACCAGGGCCTGCGCCGGCTGAGCGGGGTCAAGGATCTCATTCGCCTTGGCCAGCCAGCTTAACCTTGTGCTGCATTTTCGCCCAAACACCGCATGATGCAGCGTGGCGAGCGATCTTATCCGGTAGTGAGGACTCATACCACGAGCGGTTGAAAACGAGTCTATTGTCCCTCTGTACCGAAGCTCTCGCCGCTCGTGGAGTGCGCGCAGCTTGCTGCCGCTGTTTCCCAGCCAGCTTGCTGGCGTCGCAGGGAGCTGTGGGATTTCTTTAGCCGCAGGCCACGATGGAGATTGGTCGCCGCACACGCCAGCAAGCTGGCTTCCGACAGCGGCAGCAAGCTGCGCGCACTCCACGAGCCACACGGTCTTCAACGTCTGGAAACAACAGGCTCGCTTTCAACTGATCGTGGTATCACACGGCTATGGGCCCTGTGGTCTAGCCGAACCCGCAGAGGGCACTATGGCTTCGAAGGAGCCGCTGGAGAGCCCGCCTTGGAAGTGGAAGACGGGTGAACCACTGGAGCGGCTCCCGAAGCCTGGCTCGCCGGCGCGAGTGCCTTGGCCTGGGAAGGCGAGGAAGTGCTGCGTGCGGAAGCGGGGGTGCCCGGCGGCAGCACAGGGGTTGTCTGCGGAGCAAGTGAAGAGGGCTTTGCCGGGGTGCCGGCACGGTTGTCTGCGGGAGGGGCAGGTGCGGCAACAGTCGAGGAAAGCAGGGGGGCGGGTGCTTTGACGGCACTGTGCTCATGCAGCTTCGCCAGCACCGCTTTGGTCGAATAGCCATCCTTCTTGAAGGCTGCCAGGGCGGTAAGGGTGAAGACCGCGAGGGCAAGCATCATCATCAGCGTTTCAACAAGGGTGAACGCAGCGTGGTGCAATGATGTTGAGCAGGATTTCACGGCGGCGGTTGCCTAATGTAAGATTGAAGCCTTGGAAGGTCTTGGTTTGCGAATTTTCCGTCACATCGGCTCGCGGAGCGTCGTCCGCAGGCGGCAAGCCCAATGTTAGGGTTTTGACACATTGCCTCATTTGCCATCCCTGGCCTTGTGTTTTAAACGCTGGCCCGCCGTCAAATCCCAAAGACGGCCAACCCCCCTCCCGAAGGTCGCCATGCTTCAAGTCCTCACCAATCTGCTGACGCTGAAGGCTCTTAGCACGCCTGTTGAAGTCTATGCCGGGCTTGCGCTGGTATGGTTGCTGATGCTTGCCGCGGGGCTTGCCAGCGTGGCTGGCCGCAGCTGGCCGCTGATGTTGAAGCTTTTCTGGTTCGCGGTTCTTATTTTTCTGCCGGTCGCCGGCATGGCCTTGTACTGCCTCTGCTGCCTGTGCCTGGCGGACTACAGCTTTCTGCGGGTGCTGGGGCTCGGGCGCAGCCATACGCGCCGTCTCATCGCTAAGCGCCCCGAGCGGCGGGTGAAGGGGGTGCCATGACTCTGGCCAACATCTGCATTCTGGCCGCCTGCGTGTGCGCCGTGTGGATGCTGGGGGCCGCCGCCCGGGCTGAAATGCCGATGGCTTTGCCGGAAGGGCAGGGGCTGGAGGGCGAATACCTGCCCACCGTGCCTCGCACCCAGGTGCGTAGCGGCTTTCGGCTGCCCGGCGAGCAGCGTGATGATACGACGCTCGCGCCCGATGTGGATGAAGAGGCACCGCTGGATGAATGGCAGCCGCCTGCTTCGCGCAACGAACAGCCGGCGGCTGGCACGCTTTCGCCGTTTTCACAGACGCCAGGGTTCACCGGGCTGGCCATGCCGCTGGTGCCTGGTGGCATGGCATGGCGGCAGACGTATGGCGACAGCGCCTTTACCGAGCGGGTCTGGGCCAGCGTGCCTTTTGTCCAGCTTGGGCCGCCGCGCGACACCTGCTTGAGCCAGAACCTGGGGCCTCTGAGCCTGGACTTGTATTCGGTGTCGTTCATCGCCGCCTATTCGGACCTCCAGGGCATGCGGCCGCCGCCCAATGAAGACAGCGGCTTCCTCGCCGCCGTCAGCCTGACCGGCGCGCTGAGGTTGGAGCTTAGCGAATCGGCGGCGCTCGCGGTGGGTTTCACAGTGTATTACATTCCCACTGTCAACCGGGTGGGCTTCTACTTTGGTGCCACCAGCCCGATTACGGCTGCCTCCTTCACTTACGAGACGGAGATAGGCCGCTGGGAGATCAAGGTGGAGGATGTTTTCCGTGTTTACTCGCCCCTGGGTGATTTGCTTCGCCAGTACGAAGTGGATGAGATCGCCATGGCAGGCACTTACCGGTTCGGGCGGCTGGATGCCTTGAGTGATCGGTCCTTGTACAACGAGGATGTCTTTTTCACCAATTCCGCCAGCATTTCAGCCGTCACCCGGCTGGACGAAGACTGGAAGCTGCGCCTGCGGGCAAACGAAGTGGAAACCTGGTCAGGCACCCGCTTTCAGGAGTATGGCAGCGTCCTGCTGCTCGGGGCCGATGTGGTGTACGATTCGCCAGATCTCTGGTTCATGCCATGGGCCAGCTACGATTACATGGACTTCTTCAAGCTGGACCGCACCATCCACCGGGTTCTGGTGGGGGCCATCGTGCCGGTGACGCCCACCTTCAGAATCTGGGCGCGGGCGGGAATGTCCTTCACCACCTTGCATGATGTGGGCGGCAATGCCTCCAACCGCCAGACCTTCGACTGGGAGATCGGCCTGGTGCATGAGCTGAACGAAGACTTTTCGCATTCCTTGTTTGCCGGCCACAATGACTTTGTCACCGATTACGGCGACGACTTTACCGGCACCTACTGGCGTTACACCGTGTCCTATCATCCGCGGGGCTCCAGTTGGGTGATCTCCGCCAATGTTCAGGATCAGCAGGGCGATCGGGAACTGTCGCCAGCCTATCGTTATACCTCCTGGGGTGCGCGGGCCACCTGCGCGCTTTCTGAGGCCACCAACCTTACGCTCTTCTACATTGACGGCCGCTTCACGCAGGACGCGCTGGTGGCCCGGCGTCGCATCAGTGGAGCCACACTCAGCCATTCCTTCAGCCGTTCGGTCTCCGGATTCCTTACCTGCCACTTCTCACGATATGACAGCTCGTCGCCCGGCGGGCTGAACTTCGAGGAGCACCTCTTTATCGCCGGCCTCACGTTCACCTTTTGAATTCCTCCCGACCATGAAATCCCTTCCCTCGACTGCCGCTCTCCTCGCCGCCGGGCTGTGCATGCTGGTGCTTCCCGCCTGCCAGCATCCTGCTCCTGTGGACCTGCCGCCGGAACATCCCGCCATCACCCAGGGACCCGTCAAGAGGAAGGACATCGTGCGCGTGGGCGACCTGCTGGACATTTATGTGATGGAGGACCGCGAGCTCAACGGTCAGTTCCAGGTGCGCGAGTCTGGCAACATCGTGATGCCGCGGGTGGGCAGGATTTTTGTGGAAGGCAGCACCCTTCAGGCAGCCCAGGAACTGGTGCGCAGCAAGGTTCAATCTGACCAGATCAAAAAGGCGACGGTGATTGTGGAACGCGTGCGCACCTCCGAACAGGCGCCGCTCTCGGAGATGCCCAAAATACTGTTCTATGTCTCTGGCGCAGTCGCCCGGCCTGGCCAGCACCGGGTTTCCCTGCAGAGCCAGGGCGGTCTCTCCGCTTTCGAAGGCCTGCTCATTGCGGGCGGCCCCACCACCTTTGCCGACCAAAGCCACGCCTACATCCTGCGCAAGACCGCCGATGGCCGCCGGGTGCGCCTGCCAGTCAACCTGCGAGGGGTTTCCAAAGGTGAAGCCCGTGATGTGCCCTTGCAGGAGGGCGATGTGATTTTCCTGCCCGGCCGCCGCTTCGGGCTGTAAGCAAAACCTCACCCTTGTTTCCGTGTCCTCCCATCCTTCCTCCTCCCCTGAAGCCGAACCTGGTTTCGACGCCTCGGTCCCTCTGGCCGTGGTGCTGCGATATGCTTCTCACGCCAGGCTGATGGTCGTTTGTGCCGCCATCGGCATTCTCTGCGGCCTGGTGTACTTTGTCTTCGGCACGCCGATGTACTACTCCCGGGCGCTGATCCGCGTCACCGTGCTGCAGCTTCCGGTGGACAGCGACAGCGGCAAGGTCGATGCCACAGCTCCCACCGCCCTGGCCACGCACACCTTTGCGCTGCGGGCTTTCCAGCAGCAGCTGTTGTCGGGCCTCATGCAGTCGCGTGTGGCCCAGAAGCTCGGCGTCGCCGGCCCGGGGGACAGCCCTGAGGCGATCCGTCAGTTCGCGGTGCCTAAAATTGAGATCAGCTTTCTGGACAGCGACCACCTTGAAGTCGGGGTTTACTCTCCGTTCCCCCATGTCGTCCGCGAATACGCCAAAACACTGATTGCTGAATACGAGGCGGTGGAGCGTGAAACGCGGGAGGCCTTCCGCCAGACGGCGCTGGAAACCTACCTGCGTGAACTCGACGGCTACGGCGCCAAGCTCGACCAGCACCTGAAGGAGCGGATGGATTTTGAACAGTCCACCTCCCTGGCCCAGGTGTTTATCCAGCAGAACAGCCTCACCCAGGTGCCCAAGGACATTGTGCTGGCCAAGGACCGGCTGGGTAAAATGCAGGGTGTGCGGGACTACCTGAAGGCTCACGACGACAGCGTTGACACAGTGGCCAAGATTTCGCTGCTCAACTCGATGCACACTGAAAAGCCCGTGGAAGTGGGCAGCGTGGTGCGCGACCCCGGTTCCGGGGCCATGGAAACGGTGCAGCCCAACGGCATCAAACCCTTGGACGTGGTCGTCTCGCCGGAAATGG
>OUNM011082098.1_pt1 | contig 15652 bp, 11 predicted proteins | sample 1769961 | NCBI WGS metagenome assembly OUNM01 (sample SAMEA3914820, study PRJEB12502) | metagenome | biome: forest; material: soil | place: USA | collected 2012-03-12 | depth 0.3 m | reverse complement strand
GCTATGCCCCGCTGAAACGCGGCGTTCGAGTTTAAAACTCGTGCTACTCGACGCTGCCGCAAAGCTCCATGCCCAAACCTCCGCCTGACTTTTTCCGCTGGCAAAACCTGCCACTTTTCTCCAACGTTCCGACTGATCTGCCACCGTTGAAGCGTACGGCTTCTGCCTTTTTGCCCTGCCCATTCATGAAATCCGCCGCCCTCTTTCTCTGCCTTTCCTCGCTCGCCAGTGCCGCGCCTGCGACTTCGCCCGTCTTCTGGCCCGACAAGCAGGGGCCCACGCTCGATGGCATGGTGCCTGCCGTCGACGAGGGGAAACTGCCGTTGGAGTGGAACGAGGCCGAGCACAAGGGCATCGCCTGGAAGACGCCGCTGCAGGACGAAGGCCACAGCACGCCCGTCATCGGCGGCGACATGATCTGGTTCACCGCCGCCACCACCGACGGCACCAAGATGTACCTCTACGGCATCGACCGGAACGACGGCAAAATCATCCATCACAAGCTGATGTTTGAAAACCCCACGCCGGAGCCGCTGGGCAACCCCACCAACAACTACGCCGCGCCCTCCTGCGTGCTGGAGCCGGATGCGCTGTACGTCCACTTCGGCACCTACGGCACGGCGCGCGTGAACCCGGCCACGGGCGAGGTGGTGTGGCAGCGGCGCGACATCAAGTGCCGGCACTTCCGCGGCCCAGGCTCGTCGCCGGTGCTGTTTGAGAACCTGCTCATCCTGAGCTTCGACGGCATTGAAGACGACCAGTTCACCGTGGCGCTCGACAAGACCACGGGCAAAGACGTGTGGCGCAACAAGCGTTCCAACACCGACTACGGCGATCTCGACAAGGAAGGCAAGCCCACCCGCGAAGGCGACATGCGCAAGGCCTTCTGCACGCCCAGCTTCATGCAGGTGAACGGGCAGCCGGTGATGCTTTCCTGCGCCTCCCAGGCCGCTTACGGCTATGATCCGCGCACTGGCAAGGAGCTGTGGAAGTTTCACCACACGGGCTACAACGCCGCCATCCGGCCCATGTTCCTGGGCGACAGCGTTTTCTTCAACACCGGCAAGGACCTTGTGGCCCTGAAGGTGGACGGCAGCACGCAAGGCGATGTCACGGGCAAGTACCTCTGGGTGCGCGACCGCAAGAACGCCAGCTTCTCCAGCACCGTGCTGGTGGGCGGCCACATCATCCAGGCCACCGCCGCCTGCGTGGGCAACTGCGTGGATGTGAAGGACGGCTCTGAAGCCTGGAGCGAGCGTCTCTTTACCGGCGCCGGCAAGATGTTCGCCTCCGCCATTGCCACCAAGGACCGCGTGTACTTTTTCAGCGAGAACGGCGAGGGCACCGTGCTCGCCACGGATCCGAAAAAGTTCACCGTGCTCGCCCGCAACAAGCTGGATGCCGGCATGACCTCCTCGCCCGCGGAGGCCGACGGCGCGCTGTACTTGCGCACCAAGACGGACTTGTACAAGATCGTGAAGCCCTAGTTCGATGAAGCCTTTCCTTGCCATTGTCACCCTTTTGTTGGTCAGCCTTGGCGGCGTGCATGCCGCGGGCACCGACGAGCTGCTCAGCGAGAGCTTCATGACGCCCGAGGGCCTGATCGCCCACCTGCATGAGCTGGGGCTCTCCCCCGAGCAGGAGCAGAAGATCCGGACCATCGTCTCAGAGGCGCATGTGCGCATCGATTCCCTGAGCGAGGTGCTGCGCGAGAAGCAGCGCCAGTTTGACCGGCTGCTGCAGGATCCCACCACCTCCACCCAGGCGGCAACCCAGGAGCTGGGCGGCGTGCTGGAAGCGGAGGCTTCCATGAAAATGCTGGTGGTTTCGACCTTCTTCGATGTGCGCCACCAGCTCACCAAGGAGCAGCTCAGCAAGGCCCTGGAGATGGCCAAGGCCGAGGTGGTGAAAACCGTGCCCTTTGAAAAACGCATGAACGGCAAGGCCGAAAAACTCCGCGCGGCCTTCCGCTGGCTGGGCAATGACCCGCCGGAGGCCTTTGTTCAAATGGGCCAGGAGCTGGAGACGCTCACCAAGGCGGGGGACAATGCCAAGGCGGAGGCGGTGCTGGACAAGATGATCGAAGGCGTGGGCTTGAATGAATCCGCCGCCAAGGACCCCGTCGATTTTGCCCATTCGGACCCGGGGAAGACCGACCTCGATTCCTTGATTGCGCGTTTCGACGCCATCAAAATCAAGGCGAAGGCCTGCAGCTCAGCCCCGGCCTTGCGCAAGCTGCTCAAGGTCCACGAGGAATTCGAGATGGGCCGCACGCTGGGGGATGCTGCACGTATTGGCCGCGCTCTGACGCAGGCGGAGGCGGCGCTGGAGATCACCAAGCCGTAGGAAGCTGGCGGAACATCAGCGCAGCACGGGGCTTTCTGTAGCTGGCCTCTGCGAGGCCGGACCTGAAGAGCTGGGCCATCTCCCTCGCCACGTTGGAATCCGCCTGGGACAAGCCCATGGGCTGCGAACCTCCGCCACGCCTCCGGGCTCGCAGCGAAATAACCGGCGGGGCCGGGACAATGGCTTTGGGAAGCAGGTGATTACTTCCCAATGAGAGCCCAGCCGCCCTGCTGACCCCTGTGCAACTCAGCCGGTCTGACATGCAATTCTCAATGAGCGCCTCCTCTTCACGGCTCCGCCTCTTCCCTGACCACAAGGGCGTAAAGCCGCGCCGCTTCATTGTCCGGCAGCGTCGCCTTGATCGCAAAGGCCTGCCCTGTCGGCAGGCCGGCTGAATGCGCCCAGGCCACCACCTGCCGGGTGCCCGGCATCGTAACCATGGAGGCATCGGCTCCCGAGAAGGCGGACAGGGGACGGTCGTGCTCGTCCAGCAGCTCCACCTTGATCGGGGTGTCGTGGCTGATCCCTTCGGCATTGAGCACCAGTTGCCGGGGCTTGCTGCTGGCGTTCACCACCATCGTCACCACACTGGCGGGAGCTTCGGCCACGCGGCGTGACACATAGCCAAAGCCGTCGCGACGAAGGGTGGCAAGACCGATCTCCTGGCTGCGGAACATCCCCTCGCAGTCCCAGTGCGAGTACCAGATCAGCGTCTTGTCATCCACATTGGCAAACGCATGCCCTTGCAGCAGGCAGATGTGGTCCCATTCGCCTTCCTTGCCGCGGGCGATGACCTTGAAGTCCGCCACGGGTTCGCGGAAATGAAGGCCGTCATCGCTCACGATCAGGCCCAGGTCGATGCGTGTGCCCCATAGGTGCGAGCTTCCCTTGGGCTTCTCCGCGGGGCCGTCCTGCCACTGGCCATACAGGCCCACCAGCACATTGCCCCGGTTCCAGATGCCCGCGCCCATGTGCGTCTGCTGGCCGGGCAGGGGAGTGGCGAGGCTCTGGCCGGGGCGGGCGAAAGCGAGGGCCTTTTCGCCGGACCAATGATCGAAATCCGGCGAGCGGTAGGCGAGCATCACACGGCCTGAATCACGCCCGTCGATCAGCGAGGTCCAGGGCGAAAGGAGCTGGCCGGTGGCGTAGTAGAAGTCACCGAAGTGATACAGGCCGGAGACTTCGAAGCGTTCACCGGCCGCATTCATCGGGCGGTCGCCCACCACTTTCCAGGAAAGGCCATCGGCGCTGGTGGCGCACACCATGGAGCACCAGCGTTTCTCCGCCGGGCCGATCTTGCTGCGGCCGCCATGCACTTCCTCGATGGGCATGTGGGCGATGTAGATGGCCTTGTACCGCCGCGCCGGATCAGGGTCCTTGGGTTCATGGATGACGGTGAGAAAATCATTCACCCGGCTGAGCGACCACGGGTCGGATTCGATGAGGCAGATGTTGTTTTTGCGGCTGCCGTTAAAGTCCACCAAGCCCAGGTCGGGCTTCGTCCAGGTGATGCCGTCGGTGCTCTCGGCATAGCACATCGGCCGCCACCAGTTCGCGGCGGGTGACTTGTGTTTTTCGTCCCGGTCGATCATGCCGAGGTACCACATGCGGAACTTGCCATCGATCCGCAGCACGCTGCCGTACAGGATGGCATGGCCATGGTCTGGCGCGCCTTCCGGGCCGCAGCGCAGCACTGGGTTGCCCGGGTGCTTTTGCGCCTGCACCAGGGTGAGCTTCACGTTGTTGCGCCAGGGGATGGCGTGATCATCGAAGGCGAAGAAGGTCAGGTCGTCTGCGGCGGCAGAACGAACAAGGCCAAGAAAAAGGCAGGCCAGGATGGCAAGCGGACGCCGGCGGGAAAACGTGGTCATGGCTGGATTCCACTGCAAAGCCGGACGGCGGGCGCTTCTTTCAGCCGGGACTCCCCGCTTGCCCCGCCGCCCTCTTCGCGCCATCATGAACAAATGTTTCGCACCATGTCCAAGACCTTCGCCGCGGTTGCCGTTTCCTTCCTTGCTTTCACCCCCGGCTGCATGAAGCCCAAGGAGGCCAAGTACGCGGACCTGAAGTGGAACGACGATGTGTACTACCTCAATGACAAGCCCTTCACCGGCGTCGCGAAGGAGCAGTCCAAGGACGGCAAGCTGCTCAAGGAGATTCCCATGACTGACGGCGTCTGCGACGGCGTGGTGCACGAATGGTGGGACAACGGCCAGATGAGCGTGGAGACCCACTTCGAAAAAGGCAAGCGCCACGGCCTGAACCGCTACTGGACCAAGGAAGGCAAGCTCATGAAGGAGCAGGTGTACGAGCACGGGGAATCCAAGTCCGTGAAGGAATGGCCGAATGGCAGGTGAAAGTGCCGAGTGCGCAGTTCAATCAAGACTTCGCACCAGGCACTAAGCACTAAGCACTCCGTATTCAACTTCCTCTTGCCTTGGGCGTGCTAAGCGTCCATCCCCACCGCCCCCATGTCCTTCGAAAACGAATTCAACCGCCGCCGCACCTTTGCCATCATCTCGCACCCGGATGCCGGGAAGACGACGCTGACGGATAAGCTGCTGCTGTACGGTGGTGCGGTGGCGCTGGCGGGATCAGTCACGGCGCGCAAGAACCAGCGCTCCACCACGTCGGACTGGATGGAGCTGGAAAAGCAGCGTGGGATCTCGGTAAGCTCCACGGTGCTGCAGTTCGAGTACAAGGGCGCGGTGGTGAACCTGCTGGACACCCCTGGTCACAAGGACTTCAGCGAGGACACCTACCGCGTTCTCACCGCCGTGGATGCGGCGATCATGGTGATTGATGCCGGCAAGGGTATCGAAACCCAGACGCGCAAGCTGTTCGAAGTCTGCCGCCGCCGCGGCGTGCCGATCTTCACTTTCATGAACAAGCTGGACCGCCCGGCGCGCGAACCGCTCACCCTCATGGATGAGCTGGAGACGGTGCTGGGCATTGGCGCCTGCGCGATGAACTGGCCGCTGGGCCTGGGCCAGCAGTTCCGCGGCGTGTACGACCGCCTCAAAAAAGAAGTGCATCTCTTTGAGCGCACGGTTCATGGCGCTTATCGCGCGCCGGAGAAGGTGGGCGGCCTGCAGGATGATTTCGTGAAGAAGCACACCGTCGAGGAAGCGCTCGACCAGGCGGTTCTTGAACTGGAGATGCTCGATGGCGCGGGCCACGACTTCGACCGTGCCAGGGTGGAGCGCGGCGAGCTCACGCCGGTGTTCTTCGGCAGTGCGAGCAACAACTTCGGCGTGCAGCTCCTGCTCGACGGCTTCCTTGATCTCGCGCCGCCGCCGAAGCCGCGCATTGCCGGCGAGCAGATCATTGAGCCCTCGGATGAAAAGTTCGCCGGCTTCGTGTTCAAGATCCAGGCTAACATGGATCCGCGACATCGCGACCGCATGAGCTACGTGCGCATCGTCAGCGGCAAGTTCGAGCGCGACATGCAGGCCTTCAACACGCGCACCGGCAAGAGCGTGCGGCTGGCCAACTCGCAGAAGCTTTTCGCCCAGGATCGCGAAACCGTGAACGAAGCCTACGCCGGCGACGTGGTGGGCATCGTGGGTAACTATGACTTCGGCATCGGCGACACGCTGAGCACGGATTCAAAGCTCAAGTTTGATGAGATTCCGCGGTTCGCGCCGGAAGTCTTCGCCTACCTGCACAACCCCAGCACGGCCAAGTACAAGCGCTTCCGCGAGGGCCTGGAGCAGCTCCTGAGCGAGGGCGTGGTGCAGCAGTTCCAGATGCCGATGAGCGCCACACGCATCCCCTTGTTAGGCGCAGTCGGCCCCTTGCAGTTTGAAGTGGTGCAGTACCGTCTCGTCACCGAATACAACGCCGAGTGCCAGATCGAAAACGCGCCCTACAGCGTGCTGCGCTGGATCAAGGCGCCGGAGGAGGTGGCCGTGCCGGATGGCATTGCCCTCGGCTCCGGCACCACCCTGGCGCAGGACATGGAGGGGCGCTGGGTGCTGCTGTGCGGCGATTCCTGGGCCCTGCGCTACTTTGAACAGCGCAACCAGGGCGTGGAGCTTTCGGAACTGCCGTTTAAGTAGGGCGGGGTGGCTGACAAGCCAGTGGTGTGCTGTAGCTGTGAATGTCGCGGCAGCGTCTTGGAGTGCGGTGGCAAGCGAAGCGCGGCACCGCTTTTGCCGAAGGGCTGCGCTTCAAAGCGTTTGAACGCCTAGGATCGGCTCTGGCGGTGCTTGTTGCAACAAAGACATCATTGGCCCCTCAAAGCGGTGTCGCGCTTCGCTTGCCACCGCACTCCAAAACGCTGCCGCGACATTCATTGTCACAAGTCCCTCGCCCGGAACCTCTTGGCACGCGCGCATTGCCCGCCATCTTGGCCGCACACTTGCTCCACCCTTCCTTAAGTCCCCATGCGCAAAACCAAGATTCTCTGCACGCTCGGTCCCGCCACGGAATCGGCGGAAGCCATCGCCTCCCTGATCAAGAACGGTGCGGACGTGATCCGCATCAACATGAGCCACGCGGCCCACGACTGGGTGCGCAAGGTGTATCAGAACGTGCGCGACGCGGCGGAAGGCGCGGGCCGCGAGGTCTCCATTTTGATGGACCTCACCGGCCCCTCCATCCGCACCGGTGACCTGGAAACGCCCTGGCAGCTCGTGCCGGGCGACCAGGTGGAGTTTCGCACCTCGGCGGACTGTCCCGCCACCGTGCGCTACTCCGTCACCGTGAACTACCCCGAGCTGGCGATGGACCTGAAGCGGGGCGACCTCATCAATGTCGATGGCGGCATGATCCAGTTGAAGGTCACCGAGATCGGCCCGCAGCGTGTGGTGGGTGAAGTCACCACCAAGGGCGAAATGAAGAGCCGCCGCCATATTAACCTGCCCGGGGTTCCCGTGCGCCTGCCGCCGCTGACCGCCAAGGACTATGCGGACCTCGATCTCGGCGTGGCGCTGGGCGTGGATTTCTTCGCCCTCAGCTTCGCCCGTGAGCCCGCGCATCTGCAGCACCTGCAGCTTCTGCTGGATCAAAAAGGCAGCAAGGCGCGCGTGATCGCCAAGGTGGAAAACCAGCAGGCGCTGGACAACCTTGATGCCCTGGTGATGGCCAGCGGCGGCATCATGGTGGCGCGCGGCGACCTCGGCAGTGAGTGCCCGATCGAGGACCTGCCGATCATTCAGCGCAACATTGTGGAGCGCTGCTCCTACCACGGCCGCAAGGTGATCGTGGCCACGCAGATGCTGGAAAGCATGATCGAAAACCCTGTGCCCACCCGCGCGGAAGTCACCGACATTTTCAACGCCGTGATCGAGCAGGTCGATTGCGTGATGCTCAGCGGCGAGACCAGCGTGGGCCGCTACCCGGACAAGTGCGTGGAGGTGCTCGACCGGGTGATCACCCGCATCGAGCAGCGCTACCCCTCCGGCCGCTTCGCCAGCGATGCGCCGCTGAAGACCAACAAGCACAAGATGGTCAAATCCGCCATCGTGCTGGCCAACAGCATCGAGGGCAGCAAGCTCATCGTCTTCACCCTGCGCGGCGTGGTGGCCCATCTCCTCGCCCATCAGCGGCCGGAGTACGCCCCGATCTTCGCCTTCACGCCGAACCTCCACGTCAGCCGCGCCCTTACCACCGCCCGCGGCGTGCATCCCATGGTGATCGATTTTCCGCCCGGCCACCCGGAGCTGACCATTGATCACGCCGTGGAACACCTGCGCAGCAAGGGGCTGATTAAGCACGGAGATCCACTGGTTATTCTTAGCGATGCGCTCTACCACGAGACAAACGTGGATGCCATCCTGCTGCGCGAGGCGTAATTGCCATGTGACAGCCGGGGTGATCCGGCTATCTTCGGCCCCCACCCCCATTCACTTGTTTCATGGAACAAAACGTTGCTCATTTCTTTTCCTCACCCTTTGATACCTTCCTCCTCGGTGTGGGTTTCGCCTTCATCTTTCTGGTGATGTCGATGTTCAACCACTGGAAGACGAGGCGCGAGTTCAAGCGCTACAAGTCGCACCTCAGCGACAAGCTGGAACTGGATGCCAAGCAGCTCCAGGACACCAACCGCGAGCGCGCCCGCATCGCTCAGGAAAACGAGCACCTGCGCCTGCAGGTGGCCCGGCTCAATGAGCGCAGTGACAACAAAATGCAGCGCGAGCTGGAAATCCTGGCGCGCGCGGAGAAGCAGATGCTGATCAACGCCCCCGGCTTCGCCCCCGCGTGGGAGATGGCCAAGTCCAACGCGCTGAGCCAGATGCAGGCCGAGGAAAGCGGCTCCTCCTTCCCGCAGAAAATCTTCCGCAAGCTGCTTGGCGGCGGCCAGGGCAACGGCAACGGTGCCGCAACCAACCTGCCTGCCGATGCCACCAGCAAGGCCGCCGGCCCTGCTGACCCCTCCTCCGTGGCCGCTACGACGACTTCGACCACTGGCGGCGCGGGCATCTAGTGTGATGTCACGCAAATAACTTCAATAATTTTATGGCTTTTTTCGCCGACTTTTGAGAGAGTGGAGCATGCCCAGGCGAGGTCGTCCTATAACCGTCATTGAATTGAGCAAGGAGGAACGTGAGCGACTGGAGGGAGTCATGCGAAGACGACAGGCACCGAGGGCCGAGGCCCAACGTGCCCAGGTCATTCTTCTCTCAGCGGAGGGGCATGCCGGCAAGGACATTGCCCGGCAAGTCGGTCTCAGCGAGCCGACGGTCGTCAAGTGGCGGCAGCGCTTTTTAAAGAATCGCAGCCTGGGCTTGAGCGAACTGCCGCGATCTGGAGCGCCCCGGCGTGTGAGCGATGAACAAATTGAATCGGTCATCCGCCAGACTCTGGAAAGCACGCCCAAAGCTGCCACTCACTGGAGCACCCGCGGGATGGCCAAACACTGCGGCCTCTCGCGCCAGACGATAAGCCGCATCTGGCGCACTTTTGGCCTGGCACCTCATCGCAGCGAGAACTTCACACTGTCGACCGACCCATGCTTTGTGGACAAGGTTCGTGATGTCGTGGGGCTCTATCTTGATCCGCCGGCCAACGCTCTGGTGCTTTGCGTCGATGAGAAGACCCAAATTCAGGCCCTGGAGCGCAGCCAGCCAGTGCTGCCCATGCGCCCCGGCCAGCCGGAGCGCCGCACGCACGACTATTACCGTCATGGAACGCTGTCACTCTTTGCGGCCTTGGAAGTGGCGACAGGAAAGGTCATCTGCAGCACCAAGCCAAAACATCGCAGCGTCGAGTTTCTCGCTTTCCTGCGCCAAGTGGAAAAGAACGTGCCCTCAGGCTTGGCCGTCCACGTTATCCTCGACAACTACGCGACTCATAAAACCGAGGCTGTGGAGAACTGGCTGCACAAGCATCCACGATGGTATCTGCATTTTATTCCAACGCATTCAAGCTGGCTCAACCAAGTCGAACGCTTCTTTGCCAAAATTACCACTCAGCGCATCCGGCGCGGAGTCTTCCGCAGTGTCGACGAATTGCAGGAGGCCATCGAATCCTACATCGCCAATTACAATGAAGCGCCCAAGCCTTTCTGCTGGACAGCGACTGCCGATACTATCCTCGGAAAGGTTGCTTCTTTATGTAAAAAACTTGTGTGACACCACACTAGAGCATATTAAATAATAGCGTAGCCGCTATGTCCGCATTGAACCGCGGAGCGGTTCTCCACGAGTAGCCCGGGGTCGAATGACCCCGGGGCATGCCACGAAAAGGTTCTCAACCCTGGAGGGGTTGCCCAATGCGCGGTGTGGTTCAAAAGCCTGGCACGCATTGGCCAACCACGCTGTGGTTGAACCGTTCGTGTTAAACCTCACCGGGGGTTAAAACCCCCGCCTATGCATGGGAGATCCGCTCTGCGGTTCAATGAACCCGGGAAAAAGACAGGCTACAAAATAATTTAAAATGCCATAGCCGGTTGCCAGTCGGCGACGTTGAGCATGTTTCACCTCAGAGCCCGGCCCGGACGAAGGCCGGGTTTTTTTGTGGGCGCGGGGTCGGGTGGCAGGGTGTTCTCCCTGAAATCTGAACACCTGCGGACTGGTTTATCGCATCGCTTCGAAACGCTTGCGCAGCAGGTCCTTGTCCGAGGCACCGGCCACTTTGGCCTTCGATTCGGCGATGAAATCCCATTCCTTGGCATTCTTCGTCGGGAGCTGCTTCTGATAAAACACGCCGAACTTTCCAGGCGCGGCCATGTCGGCCAGTTTGAAAGCGGCCCCTTCGTCCGTCACATCATGCTGGGTTTCATCGATCGCGTCCCAGTTGCCGCCCTTGCGCGGCAGGCTGTCATCGAAGGCGCCGGGGTAGAACATCACGCACTCGCTCAGGCATTCCACCACGCTGAAGCCGTCGTGCAGGATCGCGCGCTCGAACATTTGCATCATGTGCGCCACCTGCATCGCATGGGTGCGGGCGATGAAGGTCGCGCCGCTGGCGAGGAGCTGCTTCATGGGGTTGATCGGCCGGTCGAAGCTGCCCTGCGGGTCTGTCTTCGACTTGCGGCTGAGGGGCGTCGTGGGGCTGGTCTGGTTCTTCGTGAGCCCGTACACGAAGTTGTCCATGATCACATACGTCAGCTTGATGTTCTTGCGGGCCGCGTGGTTGAGGTGGTTGCCGCCGATGGAGAAGCCGTCACCGTCGCCGCCAAAGACGAACACATGCACGTCGGGCCGGCTCAGCGAGATGCCCGTGGCCAGCGGCAGCGCGCGACCATGGATGAAATGGATGCCGTGGCTGTTGACGAAATAGGGGAAGCGCGAGGAGCAGCCGATGCCTGCCACGCACACAATTTTCTCATGCGGGTACTGCAGCTTTTCCAGCACCTTGTAGAAGGCCGCCAGCACGGCGAAATCCCCGCAGCCCGGGCACCACGTGGGGTGGTCGGCCGTGAGGATTTTCTTGGTCAGCTTTTCAGCGGCGGGTGGGGTGGCGGACGCGGCTTCGGCGAGGGCGGCAGACATGATTAGTGGAAATGAGAAGGCGACTTTAAAAGACGGGCTTGTAACGGTCAATCATGGAATCGAGTTTCACAAGACTGGCGGGGCCGCTGGAAATAAGCGTGGCGGTATCCGGGAATGCGAAGCGTGGGGCGGGGGGGCTGATGCGCCGAACGCCATCAGGCTCAGGCGTAGATGGGCTCTGTGAGGGAGGTGCATCACACTTGCGTTTTACGTGGGGGAAGACACGCTGCGGAACTGGATGGCGGCGATCTTTTCGGCCATGTCGTGGTGCGCATTGAACACCAGCTCGGCCGTGGCGGCGCGGGAGATGCGGGCGCGCAGGGTGTGAACGATGCCCTGGTCCAGGCCGTCAACATAGGCGCGGATGGGCCGGTGCACGGGATCGAGGCACTTGATTTCCACCTGGGTGTCGCTGGAAAGCAGGGCGCTCTTCCAGTCCGCAGGCTCCATGACGTTGGAGCCGACGATGAGCCAGGCGGGCGTTTCAGCAAGGAGGGGCGGGCCGCCCATGGCGCGGGCGTAGGCGGTGGAGCCGGCGGCGGTGGCGACCAGGGCGCCATCGGCCACCAGCTTGGCCAGGCGCACCACGCCGTTCACCCGCACCTCGATCCAGGCGGACTGGGCGGTGGCACGCTCCACCCAGGCATCATTGAAACCGTAGGCGGTGTGGCGTTTGCCTGCGGCATCCTCCACCTCGATGTACAGCATGGGCAGCAGGCGAAAGATCACATCCTGCGGTGGGAAAGGATTGGAAAACACCGCCTGGGCGCCGTTCATGAGGAAGCCGAGATGGCCGGCGTTGACGCCGAAAAAAGGCAGGCGCTCGCGCCAGTGCTCGCGAATGCAGCGCAGCATGGTGCCATCGCCGCCCAGGGTGGTGATGAACTGGGCGCTGCCGTCTTCCACAGGATGAAAGTGGCCGGCGCGCTCGGCTACGCGTGGATTGGTCAGGTCGGCCTGCAGGCGGTAGGGGCAGCTCGCCAAGGTGCCGCGGGCCCAGGAGCCGGGAATGGGGGCGCGATACAGGCCGTAGCGCTGGATGTAGGCCAGGGGGCGCGGGGACACCATGTGGGAGACATCTTCGTCGCGGGCAAGGGCTTCGCGGATGGCGCTGCTGGAGCCCGGCAGATCCAGCTCGAGAAGCTCATGATGGGGCGGCAGGTCGGCAGGGTTGAATGCATGGCCGGGGCGGGTGAGCACGGCGAAGCGGGCCGTGTTCCACAGGCGCTCACCATGCTCCCAGTACCGCTGGATGTCGGACTGGCCGCTGGCTCCGCCTTTGGTGAGGTCCACACCCACCACATGCCAGATCTGGCCGCGGTGGGCATAGTGGCGGTCCAGCTCATGGGAGCGGGTGAAGTGCTCCTGCTCCAGGTCGAAGAGATCCACCTCCACGCCCGGCAGGCCTTCGAAGGCGAGGTCGGCCATGGCCGCGCGGTAAACGGGCGGCAGGATGTTGGTGGAGCCCTTGTCGCCCCGCGGGCCGCAGGGCACCACCAGCACCTGGTCAAAACGCTCGCGCAAGGCTTCGGCGATGCGGCGGTGGTGCAGGCCGGGAGGATTGAAGCTGCCGCCAAAAAGTGCGATGCGCAGTGCCATGATGAACGAATGGTGGCTGGGAAGCGTACAAGGCTCAAACGATTTTGCTCGCCTGGGGTTCGCAGGTTGCGGTTTGCCCCTTTTTAGGCGAGGAATCTGCTCGCCTTTCCTTCACATGCCTTGCGTCCAGTTAGTCTGCCCTCACTGTGAGAAGCCGGCGGAAGTGCAGGTGGCCTCGGTCACCCGCTCCCGCGTGTGCCCTCACTGTGGCCGCACCGTGCTCCTGCAGGTGGCGGAGAAGGGGGCGAAAAAGGCGCGCAAAGCCTTGCTGGTGACCGCCGGAGCCGCCGGTCGTGGAGCAGGCAAAGCGCTGATCACGCCGATTGATCAAGCCTCGGCGCTTGCGGCCAGGGCAGAGGCGGACCAGGGGCCGAAAATGCTGGAAGGCGAGGCCTTCGAACGAATGAAGGCTGACCCGGAGCTGCGCACGATGCGCCGCAAGCTGATCGCCTGGGTGGTCCTGGTGGTGATCACGATCATCGGTGTCTCGGTATGGCACTACACGGGTCCGGGAGCTGAGGAAGGCGATGACATGCAGCGGGCCGAGCCCGTGGCGGAATCCGGGGCAGGGGAGCACGCGGGCGGCGTTTCCTCGCAGCTTTTGTCCGGCGAGCCTTCTCCCGCTCATGCTGAGACGCCGAAGGGCAGGTTGAGCTTTGTCACCTATGACGGCCGGCCCAGCGAAGCGGCGGCCCGCCCGGCGCCTCCCGATGCAAAACCTGATCCGGTGAAGCAGGTGCTGACGTCCTTCCTGGCGGCGGAGAAAGTGGACGCCCTGCTGCAAGTGGTCGCTCATCCTGGCCGGGTGGAAACCGCCGTGCGTTCGTATTACAAAACCCATGTGCTGAAGCCGGTTCGTTATGTCGAGCTGAAAGCGGATACGAGCCTGGTGGCGCAGGCGGATGAGACCCCCATGCTGGTGGTGCTGGGCACCGGCCGGCAGTTGCAGGCGACGGTGGTGCGCACGCCGGACGGCCATGTGGGGGTGGACTGGCCGAGCTTCGTGGCCTTGTCTGACATGGATTGGAAGCAGTTCAACGCCACGCGGCCCACCACCTCGCTGCTGTTCCGCGTGATGGCCGATGGCACCGATCTCTACGCCGGCCCCTTTGCCGATTTCAACCGGCTCCAGTGCATCCGCCTCAACGATCCGCATGACTTTGCCGCCGCTCCCTGCTTTGCCTACGTGGAACGCGCCAGCCCGTTGGGGCAGCGCGTTGCGGTGCTCCTTCGCGAACATCACGGCCCCTTCCCGCTCACCGTCCGCCTTCGTTATCCGCAGGAACATAGCACCTTGGAAAACCAGGCTTTGCTCGAAAACATTGAAGCCGAAGGCTGGTACCTGCGCCAGGCCGAGGATGCGGTGGAAGCGCGGCGCTGAGGATGGCGTGGAAGCGATGGACCGTTTTTTAGCTGCTTAATCGCATGGGTCCTATATGCCCTATAGGTCCTATTGCCTGGAAGGCGGCAAGTGATTCTGTGCCTCAATACCCCGCCACACAGCGGGCATGAGATGCTCGATCATGCGGGCGCTGGCGGGGGGAAGCGCGCCAGCCGTCATGGGGACGCTGAAAAAATCGAGGCGTTCGAAGCTGCCGCACGTGCGGGAGTGCTGGTAGCTGCGCTCGAAGGCACCGGCGGCGGTGAGCTTGACCTCAGGCCAGGCGGGGTTAGGAATGGTGATGAAAAAGCGGTCTGCCGAAGACCGGGAGGCATGATCCGCATCGTCCGGCTTGATCCGGAGCCGGGCGCGGGCGAGTTCGCGGAAGAGCTCGCGGGCGGTGAATTCAGCAGGGTCAATGAACTGGACGGTGTCGCGGATGAGCTTTTCATACGGCGCGGCGCCGGTGGCATCGCGCCAGGTGCGCAGCCGGGCGAGAGCGGCGGCAATCTCGTTTTTGACCATGGGATAATGGGTGCAGCCGAGCACGATGAAACCGATGGGGCGGGTGGCGCCTTGGCGGCGATAATTCTCAACCAATGAGGTGACCTCGAAACGCACGTGGTTGTCCACGGTGTTGAGCTGCAAGGTGTCCGGTTTCGTGAGATCGCCAGAGACGCCGGCAGGGTCGAGCTGGCAGGCAGGGAGCAGGGCAGGATCGATGGCGGGACCTTGATAGGCGACGCTGCGCCTGCCATCGGGGCAGACAAAGGCGGGGTCGCCTTCGATGGCGCCGGCCAGGCCGATGCTGCCTTGCTGGATGATGGGCGGCAGCGGCTTGCCGGCGAGGCCCGCAGCGCGGCCAATGGCACGGGGATAGGCGCTGCAACCGCAGGTGCCGACGGTGGCGAGCACGCCGATGGCATCAGGTTCACCTTCGCGTGGCAGGGCCTCGGCCATGCCGCGTGCACCCGCTTCGACCACGCCGATGACGGGCACAGGCAGGCCCCAGGCCTTGACGGCGGAGCGGATGTCCTCCAGTCCGAAGGCCGTGGCAGTGTTGCAGGCGATGACGATGGCTTTCACCGCGGGCTTGTCGTCATGCATGGAGCCGTCGGGGGACTGCCAGCGATGGCCGAGGAGGAAAAGAGCATCGCGCAGGATCAGCTCGCGCAAGAGGTCCTCTCTGCCGGCGGCGGGGTAGTTGCCATACGGCATGTTAGCCTGGTCGCCGTAATAGATGAAGTGCTCGCCGGCGAAATCCGGGATGCCATCAGCGCCGGGCCGCAGGTCATGGTTTTGAAAGGCATCGGCCTTGAGGATGGCATTGAGCACGGTGAGGCCGCCGATGCCGGAGTCAAAGACGCCGATGGGCAGGGGTGTGAGG
>OUNM010817963.1_pt1 | contig 15652 bp, 9 predicted proteins | sample 1769961 | NCBI WGS metagenome assembly OUNM01 (sample SAMEA3914820, study PRJEB12502) | metagenome | biome: forest; material: soil | place: USA | collected 2012-03-12 | depth 0.3 m | reverse complement strand
GCGTACCATCCTTTGGGAGTTCGGCTGGCGCTAAATTAATTACCAATTTACGAGCAGGGAAGTCGAGTAATGAGTTGGAAATAGCGCTGCGCACCCGTTCTCGGGCCTCGTCGATAGCTTTATTACCCATGCCAACAATTTGCATCCCTGGTAAGCCAGCCTTAGAGTCGGTTTCCACCTCTATTAACGAGCCGTCAAAACCCGTCAATGCCACTGATTTCACCACCGCTACCATGTGCTTATTCTACAGAGGTAATTCCTAGAAAATCATGAACTTTTATGCTATAATTAACAGATACGTGGGGCTGATATAGCTTCGACAGAAGGACATTAACAGATTATTCCGCAAGTTGATTTACGCCCATAAGGCGTTTTTGTAATTGCAAACACTATTGCTAAAGTAAAAGCTTTGGTTAAGGGTGGTTCTGAGTTTATTGCCAGCGCCTTCCGTACACCTGCTTTTGCGCCAGCCCTAGTTTAACTAGAGCCATCGATTCACCTTAATGAAACGTAAGGGTGACGGTGTTATATACTCGTTTCTTATCTTCCTATAGGGCAGCTGCTGTAGGTTGAGAAATTTTACAGCGAGACGATTTCTTCTTTTTCGCCGAACCTTTATGAAGAAATAGTCGTTAACCGTCAGGTAAGGCTAAGCTTGTAGACGAATAATAGGTTACCTTTTGGACCCGGGGGCAGTACCCGGCAGCTCCACCACGAATATGAAATGAAAAAGACCGTATAGTTAACGGTCTTTTAATTTTTCATCTTTAAAATAAGAAGTATGTGGGTACATAGGCTAACAGACATAGATCCAATTAAACGCACTGCGCTGTGTGCGAATTGCGGGGTAGTAAGGGTTACGAGAAAAAAGGATGGGTTCAGATGTGGCTACTCTGCATATGTATACAACTTAAATAGAAAATATGGACATGAAATTAAATCAAAGCCATCAGAGTGTGAGGTTTGCGGTAGTAATAATCGAATAGTCTATGACCATTGTCATAAGACAGGCGAATTTAGGGGCTGGATTTGTAACGCTTGTAACGTTGCCCTGGGATTAGTCTCAGACGATCCAGGAATCTTACGTGCACTTGCTCGATATATAGAAAAAGCCACCATTCAGTGACTTCGATGGGTTCTTAAGGCAAAAATAAAGATGATCGCCTGCGAGGAACGATCATCTTTCGTGGAGTTTTGCGGTAATTTTTGTTTTTGGCCCCTGCATAATTTATTTACTCAGGAACTACCCCTATAATATGCCGTCAAAGCGCTTGTGTCAATAACTTTCTATACATTTTTTAGGTAAAAAAGACTACATAATTTCAAGCTGTGGATAGTAGAAGATAGGGCGATGTAGGCAGGTAGGGTACTTTGATTGCTCGTACGCCATATGAGTGGGTTGAGACTGCTCCGTGAACACAATTTAATGACAATTTTGATCAAAAATCATAAATCGGTGCAGGCCATAGCCATTCAAAATTATTTAAAATTTTGCGTTGTAATATTCAACATGACAAACATTTGGCATGGAGGCTTCGAACAAACGCATTATTAGGCAGTCTCACAATTTGAAACAATGGCAGGCTTGTTGAACAAATATTAAAAAATCATAAACAAATGCCCGACATACATAATGGCGCATATTTTAAATTGGCTTGGTTGAGCCAGCTGGATGATCATTGTGTGTTCGGGCAGTGTCGAAATTTGGTCACAAATTCATATGAGAATTTGGCAGAGCAGTACCCATGATTGCTAAAAACTGACAAGCAATACTAAGCATATATAAATCTGCACTATTAAGCATTTTAGGCCGTAGCTGCCTATACAACAGGCAATATATCCCGTTATTAGGCTCCACAATATTCTAATCTGTATCATATTTACAACGTAGTAAATAAATCTACATACTATCATTAACACCTTGAATACAACAGTTGTAAAAAACATAGTACTTATTTACAACAATAAAATGATAGGAGAGTATTGACCAAAACCACTGCTTATGCTAATGTGAATACAGCTTTGAGAAAAACAAAAAAAACATTCAAAAAAGCAAAAAGCGCAGGGCAACGTTCAGGGCAGTTCAAGAAAAAGCCGCAGGGCATGTACAGTTACCTTAACAATTCAAACTTTGGCACTGACCCAATCTTTGACGGAAAAGTTGGCTCGAAGTCTTTAAAGATTTATTACCTGTTTTCGGGTACGCACTTTCGTAGAACTATTTATAGTCCTACCCAAATCTTTATTAAGGCATCGGCCAATGCTCCGCCTAAGGCGTTTGTCTATGTACTATCTATCAGTACCGGGTTGCGCCAAGAAAATCCTTGTTTTTACAAAACTAAAAGAATAAAAGCAGCGAAAACTCTTGGCGTGACCTCGTGGAACATATGTAAGCATAGGCTATGAGCAAACGGTTGCGTTTGCCTGGATTTATCCAGTGCAATTGCGCTAAGCCCCGGGTTTTCCCGGAGCGGTCAGATAGTCTCGAGCGGTTCGCTGTTCACAGTTCACACGCCCAAATTTGTATTTAGCGGCGTTTGCTGCAACTTTGGACATTAAGGCGTTCCGCTCAGGCTCCATATTTTAAACTTTAGTGGTTTCGAATATAGTAACAGGGATGTTACCAAGAATTATCGCCACTATATCTTTAGCAAGCCTCTGCCTGCTAAGCGCTATGCTGACCTTTACAACGCCAGCAACAGCCGGTCCATTCGGACTTCTCGTGATATTTATAACTGCTTATCTTACCTTCATCGGTTTGATAAGCTTTTTTTTGTATGGAATTTCTAAGCTTATCGCTTCGGTCAGCGCTGGTATGACTGTCCGCAAGCCTATAACAGCCATGACATTTCGCCGAGCCTACTACTTCAGCACCGTACTGGCGGCGGCTCCAGTCATGTTAATTGGCTTGCAATCGGTGCAGCCAATCAATATATACGAGCTTCTTTTAGTTGTTATTTTCGAGGTTGTGGCTTGCGTGTATGTGAGTAGGCGAATTAAGTAGGAAACAGCGCACGCCTCACATTGTGAGCATGCTATATTGCGCCTGCGGCGCATATACCACGGCGTCGCCTCGAAAAAGCATAAGGATCATGCTTTTTACTCGTCTCCTTGTGGTATAATTTCAGATATGAAACCCGAGAATTCTCAGTCGGCACCAATGGGTCCGGAACAAGTTCCAACTCCACCTGCGTACACAGGTGAACGCGTTCCGTCATTGCCTCCGCTGGAGACGGGTATCGAAAAAGGTGCAGAGCGTCATGAACAGGCCGCTGAAGCGGGTGCACGAGCCGCTGATGCAGCTGTGGCTACTCCAGTACCTGTAGCTGTACCACAGGCTCAACCTGTAGACGATCCAGCAGCTACAATCGCGCCAAGTGCAATAAGCAATACGCCATTAGTGGCAGCCGACGAAGACCTGATCGAAAAAGAATGGGTCGACAAGGCAAAAGAAATCATTCAGCACACTAAAGACGACCCGCATAAGCGCACCCAGCAGGTAAACGAGCTTCAGCGCGATTACCTGCAAAAGCGGTATGGCAAAACGGTCGGCGCTAGCGAATAAGCAACGAGAGATAGAGAAGAGGGAAGGTGTTAGGATTTATTATTACGACGGCAATCATCTTGCTGGCGCTCGCCGGTATAGGTGGCTTTGCCTTCATGCAATATCGTAAAGTCCTTCGCGAAGCTAAAAACTACGAACGTGGCCTGAAAATGGTCCCAATGTATATTCATATCCCGCCAATCAGCTCTGACCTTACGAGTAATGGTCGTGACGAACGTGACCTGACTGAAGAAGTGCTCAGCCAGGCACAAGTTATGTACAATATTATCGCCAGCACTGCTACTAAAGGCTTTAAGAGCCGTATATATGGGCAACGCCACATTTCATTTGAGATTGTCGCCCATGAAGGCCTGGTACATTATTACGTTGTGGCGCCTGTTTCATTAGTTGATGTTATTAAACAATCGGTTGCTGCCGCTTACCCAGCAGCTCGTCTGGAAGAAGTGAGTGAGCGAAACATCTTTAACCCAGCGGGTCACATGAGTGGAACGATTGGTGGTGAGTTTACGTTAAAGAAAGACTTCGCATATCCAATTGCAACCTATCAAGATGCCAAGCGCGATGCGACGCGCGCTATTTTGAACGCGTTATCAGGTGCAACCCGTGAAGATGGCGTGGGAATTCAGATCCTCATTCGACCAGCACTGCCAGGTTGGGCAAAGGTTGCTTCCGATATGGCCAGTCAAATCCGCAAGAATAAAGGTACAAAGAGCGGCTTCCAGACCAAGGGTATTATTGAAGCCCTTTGGAAACCACCTGAAGTGAATGAAGTAAAAGCTGAAGACAAACAACTCAGCTCAACCGAGCAGGGTGTTGTGGACGCTATTGAAGATAAAACTCGCTACCCAGGCTACGAAACGCTCATTCGTGTGGTGGCCTCATCAAATACAGCCGGCCGCTCGCAGGCACTCATGAATAATGTTGTGTCGGCTTTTTCATTGTTTGATTCACCAAGCAACAACGGTTTCAAGTTTGCCGTTGCTAAAAACATGGAAGAATTTGTGACTGCCTACATTTTCCGTTTCTTCCCACAAGCTGTAAATCAGAACGTATTAAATACGGTTGAGCTGGCAACAATCTTCCATCTACCAAACCAAAACAACATTCCGACGTCACAAGTACAACGACAAGCTGCCAAGCAAGTTGATGGTCCGACCCAAATTATGGACGAAGGATTCTTGCTTGGTTACAACGAATTTAGGGGGGTGAAGAAGGAAATTCGCCTTGGTGTTAAAGACCGTCGTCGTCATACTTACATCATTGGACAGACCGGTACGGGTAAATCGAAGCTGCTTGAAAACCTCGCCTACCAAGATATGATGGATGGCCGTGGCTTTGCGTTCATCGACCCGCACGGTGACTCAGCCGAAGAGCTTTTGGGTATGGTACCAAAGGAGCGTGTTGAAGACGTGGTGTACTTTAGCCCGGGCGATATGGAAATGCCAATTGGTTTGAACTTGTTCGAGTTTGATACCCAAGACCAACGCGACTTCTTGATTCAAGAGAGTATCTCAATGCTCTACAAGCTATATGACCCAGGCCACACCGGTATTATTGGCCCGCGCTTTGAATCGTGGTTCCGAAACGCTGCATTAACAGTAATGGCTGACCCCGAAGGGTCATCGTTCCTCGATGTGCAGCAAGTATTCATCGACCAAGCTTTTGCCGATGAAAAGATTAAATACCTTACTTCACAAACTGTTTTGGATTTCTGGAATAAGGAAATGGCTCAAACTACCGAATCGGCGAAGGGTGAAATGCTCGGTTGGTTCGCCAGTAAGTTCGGTGCCTTCCTGGCCAACGATATGATGCGTAATATTATCGGTCAAACTAAGAGTGGCTTTAACCTTCGCGAAATTATGGACCAGAAAAAGATCCTTTTGGTGAACCTTTCAAAAGGTAAAGTAGGTGAGTTGAACTCACAACTCCTTGGTATGATCTTTGTGATGAAGTTCCAGGCAGCAGCCATGGGCCGTGCAGATGTACCAGAAGACCAGCGTGAAGACTTTAGTCTTTATGTAGACGAGTTCCAAAACTTCGCAACCGATAGCTTCGCGACGATCCTATCTGAGGCTCGTAAATATCGCCTAAGCCTTATTTTGGCTAACCAGTTCATGACCCAGCTTACCGACCAAATTCGTGAAGCAATTCTGGGAAACATCGGTACGGTTATTAGTGGTCGTATTGGTATTACTGACGCCGAGATTTTGGTAAAGAAATACTCACCAACCTTTGACGCTGAAGATCTGACCCGTTTGCCAAATTATCAAACGATCGCTTCGGTCATGATTCAAGATGTGCCATCAGCCGCATTTAGCATGTCATTGTTGCCACCGCTTGGCCAACCAAACCCTCAGCTGCGCGATGCCTTGAAGAAATTATCGGCGACGAAGTTTGGCCAGCCGCGCCAAATTGTTGAGCAAGCGTTCTTTAAACGCATGGCTGTAGGTGATGCAGTGAAGAAAGAGAAGATGGAGGCTTTGAAAAGGGCCCAGGAAGAGCGTATGGCAGCCTTCCAGAGCGGTAATGCACCCCAGATGGGTTCTGGAATGGGTCCAGGTGGCCCAGGCTTCTCAGGGGCTCCTAGCGGCCCTAGCGGGGCAATGCCATCACCGCCATCACCGCCTTCATTCCTCGATGAGTGGTTAGCTAAGCGGCAAGAAATTAGCAGTACCGCTAAGCCTGCGACTCCACCAACACCTGCGGCTGCGCCAGCTCCTAAACAAGCTGCACCTAAACCAGCCCAACCAGCACCGCAGAAGCCAGTTGAAAAGCCAGCTTTTCAACCAGTTAAACAACCTCAAACAGATAAGCCAGCCCCCTTAGCAACACCTGAACCTATTGCACCTACCGAACCAGAAAAGCTTCACGTGCATGACGCCGAAGCAAACCCCGGTGATGATGGCGTATCAGTTAAGTTACGATAAATAAAGAAACAATTAAAAAGAGCTAGTTCAATGACTAGCTCTTTTTTCCGGTAATCATTACCCGGAAGAAGTCGTATAAAATACCTAGTACCCAACCAACAATGAAGGCACCGATGGTTTCGAACCCAGATAGTACGTAGCCGTAGTGCTTCGCAATTAAGTACACGGCGAGTACTAAGAAGAAGGCAACCACTGCACCAGCTAAGATAGCGTTTGGACGCGCGATAGTGCTGCCTAAGGCTTCGCTGGTCTTTTCAACCGCTGGGTTGTGAATAACCTTACTGAAACCACGTTGTACTGGCGGCAATTCAGCTTGAAGCTTTTTCATGTGCTGTGTGTAGCTGGCTTTTTGTTCCTTTTTGCTCACAACGCCATGGCGACGGCCAGCAGGGGAGCCACTTTCTTTCTTCTTCTTTTCAGCACTACCTTTTTCAACACTTACAGCCTCTTTAAGGGCCTCGGCTTTAGCTTTTTCGGCAGCCTTCTCGCCATTTTCAACAATGCTTTCAGCACTCTTTTCAACGGCTTGTTCAGCTTTTAAGTAACCCTCAAGTTGCTCAGCGGATAGCTCTTTGTTCTCTGGCTTTGTTTCGGGTGATTGAGGAAGTTGTTCGCTCATAATTATATAGTTCCTCCGTTAAGGTCGCGGCGAATTAAGCGAACCTCTGTTCCTAGTTGTTTAGAGCGGAAGTAGAAGAAGGTGACGAGAGCAAGGACGATACCTGCAAAGATCATGTTCTCACTTGCTCCAGTGTGCGGTAATTCTGGGACGACTTGTTCAATAACTTTTGGAGGAGGACAGTTGACGTTAATAATGACGTCATTGCCGAATACATTTTCGATACGGCAGTCGTATGAGCTTGGGTCACTTTGGCCTTGGGGAGTAGCTGGAATGGTTGCCAGGATTTGCACTGTGAAGGTGCGAATTTCTTTTGCACCAGCCTTAAGGCTAACAGTTGGCCATGATAATGTGCGAGTGGTTGCATCGTAGGTACCGCCGCCGTTATCGATAAGCTTTGAGTACTCAAGTGTATCGCCAATCATGTCGGCAAACACAACGTCTTTAGGTGAGCCGCCCTTATTTTGTGCTGTCAGGGTAAAGGTAATTTGGTCCTTCTCCTTAGCGGTGACGCTACTGGCATTAACATTACCTTGTGAGATGTTTTGAGCTGTTTTTGATAAGACGACATTGGCAGGTGGAAGGGTACATCCAACTGGTACGGTGACAGTGCTATTTGTAAAGCTATTTACTAACTTACAATCTGTCTTAGTCGTTTCCAAGCTACCATTCATTTGGACCGAGAACGTTTTAACAACAGTAGCACCAGGTGCTACACTCACTGTTGGCCACGAGAGTATCTTAGTGGTTGCATTAAGCGTGCCACCACCGTTATCGGTTAGCTTGGAGAAGCTAAGGGTATCGGTGAGGTTATCGCTGAAATCAACAGCTTTTGCGGTACCACCTGTATTTTTGGCAGTTAATTTAAAGGTTAATTTATCGTTTACCTTCGCGGTTACTTTTGTCGCGTCGACATTACCTTGCGTAACGTTTACAACTGTTTTTGTAGCTGTAATTTTAGCTGGTGCTGGAGGCAAAGGAGGTGGGCTCGGTAAATTATTGGTTACGAGGTTACCACAGGCCTGCATAATAGCGAACCAGCCGGCTTTCTTTGAGAAGCCAATGTAAGACCAGATCTGGTCATTCACTGGGTTAATCAGGCTCATAGGGCGGCCATATAACGTTGTAACTGGTGTACCAGCACTATTTGTAATGGTAATTGCCGTTGAACCAGCCCTGGTTTCAAAACCGTAGCTCTTTTTAGTGCCAACGGTAAAGTGCGAGAACTGCGTTGCGACTATTTCATCGCGAGTAATGCCGAAATAGTTATATATGTCTTTTAAATGCCGTTCATTACGATCGTAAGGACCTAAGAACGTATTAAGTGAACGAGCCGAACCAAGCCCTAGACCACCTGGAATCATATCATTTGGGTTTGCCGCGTTAGCAGCTTCAGGTGGCTGGAAAATAACCAGGCTCTGAACAATTAAAGCGAGTGCTACAAAAACAAGGCCCAATCGTCGCGTGGTTTGCTCTTTTTTCAGGCGTTTTGCATAAAAACTAAGCTGGCCAACGAGTGCGGGGCTGAACGAAAGTTGTGAAACTATTTTTCGAAACATAGTGTTATTTTTGTTTTATTAGAGAACCTCTTGATAAGAAGATTAGCATAAGAATATTGTTCAGGCAAGCATCTTGAGCGAATAACTTTTTTTCTGTATAATAATACGCATATAGGATAAATAAAGTTTGGCCGGTGGGCGGACGACTCTTATAGTCTATAAGTCCAACATTAGGGGAGAAGGTACGTTAAAGTGGCTCAAAAAACAGACAACACATATGATGGTTCACAGATTCAGGTCCTCGAAGGGCTTGAGCCTGTTCGCAAGCGTCCAGGAATGTACATTGGTAGCACCGGTTTTGACGGTGTTCATCACTTAATTAAAGAAATTGCCGATAACTCAATCGATGAAGCAATTGCTGGCTATGCTACCAAGGTAGAAGTAGTTATTCTTGCTGATGGTGGTATTCGAATCGGCGACAATGGTCGCGGTATTCCAGTCGACAAGCACCCTAAAACGGGTCTTTCTACATTAGAGACCGTTTTGACCGTGCTCCACGCTGGTGGTAAGTTCGGTGGCGGTGGATATAAAGTATCATCTGGTCTTCACGGTGTGGGTTCAAGTGTTGTAAATGCGCTTTCAACCCTTATGATCGCTGAAGTAGTCCAAAAAGGTGAGTTGTACCGCATTGAATTCGAGCGTGGTGGTACAAAAGTTCCTTTCAAGAAGGTCGGTAAGACTGACCGCGAAAACGGTACTACTATTACTTTCTACCCAGACGACACTATTTTTAAAGAAACAGTCGAGTTTGATTACGAATGGGTTGTTGACTACCTTCGTCATCAAGCCTACCTAACAAAGGGTGTATATGTATCAGTTGTTGATGAGCGAACCAGCGACCGTTCTGCCTTTTACTTCGAAGGTGGTATTCAAAGCTACGTAAAGCACTTAAATATCGGTAAAGATATTGTTGCTGACGATATTTTCTACGTTGAAAAGCAAATCGAAGATTCAATGGTAGAAATCGCCGTACAATATAACGATACATATGTTGAGATGGTAAAACCATTTGCAAATAACGTCCTTACCCCAGATGGCGGTACTCACTTAGTTGGGTTCCGTACTGCTTTAACACGCGTTATTAATGACTACGCTCGTAAAACCAGCCTTTTGAAAGAAAAAGAAGACAACCTTACCGGTGATGACATTCGTGAAGGTTTGACGGCAATTATCCTTGTGAAGCTTCCAGATCCTCAATTTGAAGGTCAAACCAAAAACAAGCTCGGTAACCCCGAAGTTCGTCGTTATGTTGAACAAGTAATGAACGAGTACTTCTCGTACTACTTGGATGAAAACCCAGCGGTTGCTAAAAAGATTGTTGGTAAAGCACTTTTGGCAGCTCGTGCCCGTAAAGCCGCTCGTGCAGCTCGCGATAACGTTATCCGTAAAGGTGCGTTAGATGGCCTAAGCCTTCCTGGTAAACTTTCTGACTGTTCAAGCAAAGACCCTTCAGAGTCCGAAATCTACATTGTAGAGGGTGACTCAGCGGGTGGTTCAGCAAAGTCTGGCCGTGATAGCCGTACTCAAGCAATTTTGCCACTTCGTGGTAAGGTTTTGAACGTTGAACGCGCTCGTCTTGACCGTATGCTCAACAACAACGAAATCGTTAGCCTCATTAAGGCACTTGGCGTTGGTATTAGTGACCAATTTGATATTAGCGGCCTTCGCTATCACCGTATCGTGATTATGACCGACGCCGATGTCGACGGTAGTCACATTTCAACGCTGCTGTTGACCTTCCTTTTCCGCTACATGCGTGAAGTGATTGATGGGGGATACGTTTACCTCGCTAAGCCACCTCTCTTCTTGCTTCGTCAGGGTACTAAAAAAGAGTATGCCTACAGCGATGAAGAGCGCGACTCAATTTTGCAACGCATGATTGCTGAGCGTAAAGAGAAGGGCGTCAACGTTGACCCTGAAGCTGATATCACCAAGCAAGCTGGTATTACACTGTTGCAGCGTTACAAGGGTCTGGGTGAGATGGATGCCGAACAGCTTTGGGATACCACTATGAACCCTGAAAACCGTGTGCTTATTCAGGTTCGGGTTGATGATGCTGAAAAAAGTGACGCTATTTTTACAAAGTTAATGGGTGATCAAGTGGATCTCCGCAAAAGCTTTATCCAAAGCCGCGCGAAGTCACTTAATATTGCCGACTTGGATGTTTAATCATGAAAGACGAACCAATCGAAAACAACGCATTTATCGACGGTAACAACCCGATTGCAGAAGAGGGCGAAATTATCGCTGCTCCACAAACCCACTCGCGTATTGTCGAGAACTTAACTGTTGAAAATGTCATGGAAGATAGCTTCCTGAAGTACTCAATGAGCGTTATTGTTGACCGTGCACTTCCTGACGTCCGTGACGGTATGAAGCCAGTACACCGCCGTATTCTTTACTCAATGGGTGAGCAAAACCTCCGTCCAGGTGGTCGTTTCCTTAAGAGTGCTCGTATCGTCGGTGACGTTATGGGTAAGTACCACCCACACGGTGACTCATCTATTTACATGGCAATGGTTCGTTTAGCCCAAGACTGGGTGATGCGCTACCCATTGGTAAATGGCCAGGGTAACTTCGGTTCAATGGATGGAGATCCACCAGCTGCTAACCGTTACACCGAGGCTCGTTTGGGCCGTGCCGGTAACGAATTGCTTGATGACCTTGAAAAAGACACCGTTGATTTCCGTGATAACTACGATGGTAGCGAGCAAGAGCCAGTAGTTCTACCAGCTCGTCTGCCAAACCTGCTTTTGAATGGGCAAGTTGGTATTGCTGTTGGTATGGCCACCAGCATTCCGCCGCACAACTTGGGCGAATTGGTTGATGGAACAATCCACTTAATCGACAACCCAGACGCAACTGTCGACGACCTTCTGAAGTTTATTAAGGGTCCGGATTTTCCAACTGGAGCCATTGTTTATGGCGGTTCTCCAATGCGACAAGCTTACCAAACTGGTAGGGGAAGTGTTGTAATTCGTGCAGTAACTAACATCGAAGAGACCAAAAAAGGCCGTAGCCAAATCATTATTACAGAGATGCCATATGGTGTAAATAAAGCAACACTTATTGAAAAGATTGCTGAGCTTCACAAAGACAAGAAAATCCTTATTAGCGACCTTCGTGATGAAAGTGCCCGCGGTAAAGTACGTGTGGTTATTGAACTTCGTAAAGATTCTTACCCTAAGAAGGTTCTTAATCAGCTCTTCAAGATGACTGCTATGCAGACCAGCTTCCACTACAACATGTTGGCGCTCGTTGATGGTATCCAGCCACGCATTTTAAGCCTGCTCGAAATCCTTCAAGAGTTCGTCAAGCACCGCCAGGTAGTGATTCGCCGACGTACCGAGTTTGAACTCAAGGCTGCTAAGGCCCGTGCCCACATCTTGGAAGGTTTGAAAATTGCTCTTGATCACATCGATGAAGTGATTGCCTTAATTCGTGCCAGCAAGACCAGCGAAGAAGCCCAAACTGGCTTGATGGCGAAGTTTAAATTGAGCGAAATTCAGGCGCAAGCCATTCTTGCCATGCAACTCCGCCGCTTGACTGGTTTGGAGCGTGACAAGATTGAAGAAGAACTTTCTGACCTCTTGAAACTCATTGCTGAACTCGAACGCATTCTTGGTGATGAAAACGAAATCCTTCGCATTATTAAAGAAGAACTCCTCGAAGTTAAGGAAAAGTACGGTGATGACCGTCGTTCACAAATTATTAACCACGAGATGGGCAAGTTTAGCGATGAAGAACTCATCCCTGAAGAAGAGTCTGTTGTTCTACTAACAACTGAAAACTACATCAAGCGAACTTTGGTAAGTGAGTACCGCCGCCAGAACCGTGGTGGTAAGGGCAAGCGTGGTATGACTACTAAGGAAGAGGACGTTATTGACCAACTCATTCCGGCTAATACTCACGACTGGCTGCTGTTCTTTACAAACAAGGGTCGTGTCTTCCGCCTTAAGGCTTACGAAGTCCCAGCTGCAAGCTTGGCAGCCAAGGGTGTGGCAGCGGTCAACCTCTTAGCATTACAACCTGAAGAGAAAATTACATCAATCATCAAGCATGAAAAAGATGCCAGTGATGACGGATACCTCTTCATGGCAACTATTAAGGGAACTGTAAAGAAAACTCCACTTAAGGATTACGCAAACATTCGCACCAATGGCTTAATTGCTATTAAGCTCGATGATGGTGATGAGCTTCGTTGGATTAAGCGAACCTCTGGTAAGGATGATGTTATTATTTCAACATCTGCCGGACAAGCAATCCGATTTGGTGAAGTTGATGCCCGTCCAATGGGCCGTGCCGCTCGTGGTGTTCGTGGTGTTCGCCTCCGTCCAAACGACAACGTAGTAGGTATGGATATTGTTTCTGACAACGAAGGTAACCTGTTGGTTATTAGCGAAAACGGCTATGGAAAAGTTACCAAGGCAGCTCAATTCCCATCTCACAAACGTGGTGGCGTTGGTATTAAAGCCGCAATTGTTACTGCTAAAACTGGTCCAATTGTAGCTGTTCGCTCCCTAGATGAAGATACCGAAGAGATCCTGCTGATCTCGAATAAGGGCCAAGCGATTCGCGTTGGGCTAAAGGATATTCCAGTTATTGGCCGAACTACTCAAGGTGTACGTATTATGCGTATGAGTGAGAGCGACAAAGTCTCATCGTATGGTTTTGTTCCTAAACAAACTGAAGAAGTAGAAGAAACGAAAGAAGGGTAGGCTATGGAATTAGTATCACCGTACGTTGCCGCAGGAATTGCGGGGTGGATTGTGTCGCAGCTAGCAAAATATGTCATTGCCAGTGTTAAACATGGCCGTCCGGCATCGTATCGCCAGCTTTACCTCTCGGGCCACATGCCGAGCGCGCATAGTACAACGGTGATCGCTGTCCTTGTGGTTATTGGCTACATTGACGGTGTCTACTCTGGCCTGTTTGGCTTAGCACTGGTCTTTTCTTCGGTCGTCTTGTATGACGCTATGATGGTGCGTCGCTCATCCGGTGAACAGGGGATAGCTATTACTGCGCTTATCAATGAGCACAAGAGTAAAGTTGTTTTGCCTCGAGTTGCTATGGGCCACACCCCTTTGGAAGTTGCCGTTGGTGCCTTCCTCGGGGTGGTGGTTGGTACGGCCGTCTGCTTTTTGATGGTTTAAAAGCTACTTTTGGGCTACTTTTGGCACTGAATGAAAAAATAATAAATTTCCCGCTATTAAGGTGTTGACTCGGTGGAAAACTTCACGTATAATTAGCCAAGTCTGAACGGCACCATAAAGAAATTTAGGGGCCTACAAATCAACGTGGAGTTGAAAATGAAGACAAATGAACTTTGACAATTTAGTAGTGCAAATTAATGTTTCTAGCAAAACTATACTTTGTATAATTCCTCAGGGAATTATACGGGCTTCGCGCCTTGGTATAGTTTCTGCTAGAAACTATCATCGTCAATTAATTTATGTAGAGTCTATATGTTTTGAAAATAGAAACATTTTTATGGAGAGTTTGATCCTGGCTCAGGATGAATGCTGGCGGCGCGCCTAACACATGCAAGTCGAGCGGTAACAGGTCTAGTTTACTAGATGCTGACGAGCGGCGGACGGCTGAGTAACGCGTGGGAACATGCCCCAAAGTGAGGAATAACTGCCCGAAAGGGTAGCTAATGCCGCATATGATCTTCGGATTAAAGGATTTATCCGCTTTGGGAGTGGCCCGCGTACGATTAGGTAGTTGGTGAGGTAATGGCTCACCAAGCCTACGATCGTTAACTGGTCTGAGAGGATGATCAGTCAGACTGGAACTGAGACACGGTCCAGACTCCTACGGGAGGCAGCAGTGAGGAATCTTCCACAATGGGCGAAAGCCTGATGGAGCGACGCCGCGTGCAGGATGAAGGCCTTCGGGTTGTAAACTGCTTTTATAAGTGAAGAATATGACGGTAACTTATGAATAAGCACCGGCTAACTACGTGCCAGCAGCCGCGGTCATACGTAGGGTGCAAGCATTATCCGGAGTGACTGGGCGTAAAGAGTTGCGTAGGTGGTTTGTTAAGTGAATAGTGAAATCTGGGGGCTCAACCTCACAGGCTATTATTCAAACTGGCAAACTCGAGAATGGTAGAGGTAACTGGAATTTCTTGTGTAGGAGTGAAATCCGTAGATATAAGAAGGAACACCAATGGCGTAGGCAGGTTACTGGACCATTTCTGACACTGAGGCACGAAAGCGTGGGGAGCGAACGGGATTAGATACCCCGGTAGTCCACGCCGTAAACGATGGATACTAGCTGTTGGAGGTATCGACCCCTCCAGTAGCGAAGCTAACGCGTTAAGTATCCCGCCTGTGGAGTACGGTCGCAAGACTAAAACATAAAGGAATTGACGGGGACCCGCACAAGCGGTGGATTGTGTTCTTTAATTCGATGATAAACGATGAACCTTACCAGGGTTTGAAATCCCAAGAATTTTGCCGAAAGGCGAGAGTGCTTTATTGAACTTGGTGACAGGTGATGCATGGCCGTCGTCAGCTCGTGTCGTGAGATGTTTGGTTAAGTCCATCAACGAGCGCAACCCTTGTGAATAGTTGTATTTTTCTATTCAAACTGCCCCGGCAACGGGGAGGAAGGAGGGGATGATGTCAGGTCAGTATTTCCCTTACATCCTGGGCTAGAAACGCAATACAATGGCCAGTACAATGTGCAGCGAAGCCGCGAGGTGAAGCAAATCACATCAAAGCTGGTCCCAGTTCGGATAAGAGGCTGAAACTCGCCTCTTTGAAGTCGGAATCGCTAGTAATCGCAGATCAGCAAGCTGCGGTGAATACGTTCCCGGGTCTTGTACACACCGCCCGTCAAACCATGAAAGTGACCAACACCCGAAGTCCGATTCGTCGGCCTAAGGTGGGGGGCATGATTGGGGTTAAGTCGTAACAAGGTATCCGTACCGGAAGGTGCGGATGGATTACCTCCTTTCTAGGGAGAGTTATGCCAG
>OUNM010784269.1_pt1 | contig 15663 bp, 16 predicted proteins | sample 1769961 | NCBI WGS metagenome assembly OUNM01 (sample SAMEA3914820, study PRJEB12502) | metagenome | biome: forest; material: soil | place: USA | collected 2012-03-12 | depth 0.3 m | reverse complement strand
ATTTCGTTCACGCGGTTGTCGGTGGCGCGGCCGGAACCCTGCAGCAGCTGCAGGTAGTCGATGATGACGAGGCCGATGTTGTGGCGGCGCTTCAGGCGGCGGGCGCGGGTGCGTAGGCCGGCGATGGTGAGGCCGGGCGTATCGTCGATGAACAGCGGCAGTTCGGCCAGACGCTGCGATGCAAAGGACAGCTGCTGGAAGTCCTCTCGGCTGATCTTACCCATACGCAGCGCTTCGGAACTGATGCCCGACTGTTCGGCCAGAATACGCGTGGCCAACTGGTCGGCGCTCATTTCCAGGCTGAAGAACGCGGTGGCCGCGCCTACCGACTTCTCGACCGGAATGCCGTCCGCCAGATCGCGCTGGAGCCGGTCCGATGCGTTGAAGGCGATGTTGGTGACGAGCGAGGTCTTGCCCATGCCGGGACGGCCGGCAAGGATGATAAGGTCGGAATCGTGCAGGCCACCGATCTTGTTGTTGACCGAGTTGAGGCCAGTGGTCTTGCCCGAGATGTGGCCGCCCGAATTGAACGCCTTTTCGATCGCGCCGATCGCGGTGCGGGTGGCGGCGGCGAAGCTCTTGGCCTCGTTCGCGGTCGATGCGCCTTCGGCTACTTTGTAGAGCGCGGCTTCGGCGCGTTCCACCTGCTCCATCGGTTCCACCGATTCGGAGGTGTCCATGGCTTCGGCCACGAGATTGCGGCCCACCGAGATCAGCTCGCGCAGCAGGGCGAGGTCGTAGATCTGGTCCGCCAGTTCGCGCGGGGCCAGCAGGCCCTGACCGTCAGCGGTCAGGCGGGCGAGGTAGGATACGCCGCCCAGCGCCTTAAGCTGCTCATCCGCCTCGAAATAGGGGCGCAGGGTAACCGGGGTGACCACGGCCTTGCGATCGAGCAGCTGCAGGATGCGCTCATAGATGCGGGCGTGGACGGGTTCGAAGAAGTGCGTGGGCGAGAGCTGGGTGGGAAGCTCCTCGATCACGCGGTTGTCGATCAGCACGGCGCCAAGGAACGCGGCCTCCGCCTCGACGTTCGAGGGCAGACTACGGGCTTCGGCCGCGGGCTCGCGGGTGATGACGGCTTCTTCTGACATGAGGGATTTGACAATGCCCCAAGAGGCCCCGCGCCAGCAAGCGCGCGAAGGGATGATTTCTATCCACAGGCTGTTGATGGCCAGTGGAGAATAAAGCCAACCTCGCCGCGGCACCGGCCGGAGTCATTTGTTGGGTACGCCATTCGCATCCGCGAATGGCTTGCGGCACCAGCCCACTCCCCCACCCGACCTCCCAGATTCTACCCCGTAGGGGAGGTCGGGTGGGGGAGTGGGCTGGTGCCGCGGAGATGTTTGGATGCAACACTTTCCCGTAACCTTGTCCTTCTGCGGGACTTCTTATCGCACGGGGTTGCCCGCTTATGCCGCAACCGCGTAAAGGCCTTCCGATCATGGCCGATCCGCGAATCTCGCATATCGAACTCGACGAGGCGACCATCCTGTGGCGCAACGCCGATATCGAGCAGGAACGGCGCATCGCGATATTCGATCTCATCGAAGACAATGTCTTCAAGCCCATGCGCGCCTTCGATGCAGGGCACGCGGGGCCTTATCGCCTGCGCCTTTCGGTGCGCGACGGGCGCCTCTCGCTCGATATCGCGGCAGAGGGGGGCGATCCGATCGAGACGATGGTGCTGGGCCTTGCCCGCTTTCGCCGTCCGGTCCGCGAATACTTCGCAATCTGCGAAAGCTACTACCAGGCGATTCGCAAGGCTTCGACGCAGGAGATCGAGACGATCGACATGGCCCGCCGCGCTATCCACAACAATGCGGCGGAACTCCTGCTCGAACGCCTCGACGGCAAGGTGGAAACCGACTTTCCGACGGCGCGCAGGCTTTTCACGCTGATCTGCGTCCTGCATATCCGGGGCTGAAGGGGGCTTCACGATGGCAAGGACTGCATCGGGCGCGGGTTCGCGCGGGCGTCTGCATTGGCGCTTGGGCGGACAGGTATTGGGCGCATTGCTGCTGATCGCGATGATCGCGGGCGCCTGGGGCTGGTGGACGGTACGCCACTGGCAGCCATCCCGAACGACGTTTCCCGTGCAGGGCGTGGAAGTGGGCGCGGGAGACGGCGATTTCGACTGGAAGTCGCTGAAGGCCATCGGCGCCGATTTCGCCTATGTCGATGCCAGCGCCAGCGCCTTCGCGCGCGATCCGCGCTTCGTCGGCAACTTCGCGGCGGCCCGTGCGGCGGGCGTGCAGGTGGGGGCGGTGCACCGCTATGATCCGTGCCAGCCCGCGCAGGCGCAATCAGCCAATTTCGTGACCACGGTGCCGCGCGATTCGCGGCTGCTGCCACCCGCCATCGATCTGGACATGCTGGCCGATGGCTGCGCCACGCCGGTATCCGACGCCAAGGTCGAGAGCGAGTTGATGACCTTCATCAACCAGATCGAAACGCACACCGGCAAGGCGGTGATCCTGAAGATCAGCCCCGCGTTCCAGTCGCGCTATCGCATCGCCGCCAAGTTCGATCGCAAGCTGTGGCTGGTGGGCGACCGTCTGCTGCCGGACTATGCCGGCCGGCCATGGACGATGTGGACGGCCAACCAATCCGCCGCCAACGAGATTGCGCAAGGGGGCTTGCGCTGGGTAGTGGTGCAGCCATGACCACATCTTTCAGCACCGAACAGCGCGATGCGCTGCTGGCCACCGCGCGCCAGGCCGCCGGCCGCGCCTATGCGCCCTATTCGAAGTTCCACGTCGGCGCCGCGCTGCTGATGGCCGATGGATCGGTTGTGACTGGCGCCAATGTGGAGAATGCCAGCTACGGCCTCTCGCTCTGCGCGGAGACGGTGGCGGTGGCCTCGATCCTGTCCTCCGGCGAACACGGCAAGCTGGAAGCCGTGGCGGTGACCGGCGGCGCGCCGGGCGCACCGGGCGAGGGCGACGTCGTCAGCCCCTGCGGCCGCTGCCGGCAAGTGCTGAACGAGATCGCCCAGCTTGGCGGCACCGACCCGCTGGTCTGGTGCGACGGCAAGGATGGCGTGATCGAAACGCGCCTGTCCGAACTGCTGCCCCACGCATTCGGGCCTGCCAACCTCCTGTAATCGCGGCCGTTTGGTTCGCTTGATGAAGGCACCGGCCGTTCGCTCCGGATCGGAGCGGCGCGGCCGGGCATCGCTTCGCCGGAATCATATTGTCAACCATATTGGTTGAGTTATGGTGTGCGCAGTCGGGACGTATACAGAGTCGACCGGCGGATTTCCCAAAAACGCAGGAGAATCCGATGGCCACCTTCCGTTATCCGAATGAGCAGGACCACTTGCCGCTGATCCTCCTGGTCCCCGGTGGGCCGCTCCGCGACGGGCACTGGATGAAGCGCTGGGCGCAGTGGAGCGAACATTGCCGCGTGCTGGAACTGGGCATGTGGGACGAACCGCACCGCAACACCTGGGTCAACAAGCTGAACTTGGCGATTCGCCGGGCGGACCGTCCGGTGGTGATCGTCACCGACGACATTGCCGCGCTGGCGCTGGCGTGGTGGGTGGAATTCGAAAGCGTCGGTGCCGAAAACCCGGTGCTGGGCGCAATCACCGTCAATCCGCCGAACATGGACTTGCCGGGCGCGGATCCACGTCTTTCGCGCTTCGGTGCTTGTCCGCGCCAGCCGCTGCCGTTCACGTCGTTCGTGGTGAGCGATCTGGATGCATCGGTGGCGCAGCAGCGCTCCGTCATCCGTTTAGCCAAGGATTGGGGCGCGTCCCCGGTCTGCGATGATACGCGTGGCGACTGGGCTTCCGGCTGGATGATGCTCCAGACCGTGCTGGGCCTGGTGCCGGCTGGCGCAATGACGCCGCGCTGGACGCAGGACGAGAACCTCGCCGTGCGTGAGGCGCTGCGACAGTGGGCGGGGATTTGAGCGGAGTTTAGGGGCGGGATCGGCGGGAGTGACGTGTTAGGTCCCTTCCGACTTGTGCGGGTCCCAGAGCGAGGCCGACCCAGAGCCAACCCGACCCGTCCCCAAGTTTACGCCCCCCACTTCGTCATCCCCGCGAAGGCGGGGATCCCGCTTCCTAAACGGTGCATATGGCGCTGTGCCGCAAAGAAAAGCGGGGCCCCCGCCTTCGCGGGGGCGACGGTGAGTTTGGGGTTAGAAACGTTGAAGGGCTGATAGGTCCGGCCGCTGGGGCCAGTCTTGCCCAGGACAGCCGCATAGCACCAGTTCGAGAGGTGGCGGGGCGAGGCGCGGGTCTACCGCGCCCACCCCGCCTAATTCTTACCCCGCCTGTTTTACTTCGCCTCGCGCTCGATCAGCCATTCCAGCAACGTGCCCATGCAGTCGCGGCCGAGCTGGGCGGAGCGTTCCGGGCTCCACGCCTGAAGCGGATCGGCCGCTTCGTCGTGGTCCTTGAACGGCATTTCCAGCGTCATCGACACCGCGCCGAAGCGCTCGGCCAGCTGATTGGTGGACATCGTCAGGTTCGCGCGGCCCGGCGCGGCGATGGAGTAACCCAGCTTGCGCTGGAAATCGGGCGTGCGGCGGTCGAGGATTTCGCCGAAGCGGTCGTAGCCCGCCTGCTGCGCGTCCTTGATCGAAGGGATGCCCTGGAAGCCGGCCAGGAACACGGCCGGAATGGCCTCGTCACCATGAATGTCCATCGCGAAGTCGACGCCGGTTTCGTCCATCGCGTTACGCACGGCCAGGACTTCGGGCGACTTTTCCGCCGTCGGTGTTTCCCATTCGCGGTTGAGGTTCACGCCGGCGGCATTGGTGCGCAAGTGGCCGCGCGCCGAACCATCGGGGTTCATGTTGGGCACCACATGGAAATGGCAGCGCTTGCGCAGTTCGCGGCCGACCGAATCGGCGGCATCGGCCAGCACTTCCAAGGCGCCTTCCATCCACCATTCAGCCATCGATTCGCCTGGATGCTGGCGGGCATAGAGCCACACCTGCGTCGCGCCTTCGCCCATTTCCAGGCAGTCGATCGACTGGCCGTCCAGCGTCTGGCCAAGGCAGCGGTAGGTGACGCCGTCCGTGGTCGTCAGATCGGCGATCAGGTCGTGATGGCGCTCCATCGAGTACGGCGCGAAGTAGGCGAACCATGCCAGATCGGTTTCGGGCATGTAGCGGATGGTCAGCGTGCCGTTGTCCTCAGCCGCGTCCCAGGTGCTTTCCGCCAGCGCCCAGTACTGCCGGTCTTCCGAAACGCGCGCGTTGTAGTTCGGCCAGCCGCCGGGATAGGCCGAACCGTTGAGCCCGGTGATCTTCAGCACCAGTTCCTGCCCGGCAATGCCGGCCCCGCTGACGCGGAAGTGGAACCACTGCAGGAATTCGGAATCCTTGTCGTGCCGGATCGCGAGGCGGGCGGTGAGCCCTTCGGTGGAGAGGACTTCGATGTTACCGGAATCGAAGGCGGAGGTGATGTGGAGGGTAGTCATTTCACAAGGATAGTTTCGCCGGACTTGCCCGGAAAGCCCTTGAACAGCGCTTCGGCCATTTTTGCGGCGCCGAGCGAGGTCTGCGCCATTGGCGACTTCGAACTGACGGTGAAGCCGGCGCGGCCCTCCCAGATCGTGCGGCCGCCGGGGCGATCCTGGATCATCACCTGCATGCGCGTCTCCACCTGATCGGCAGGCTTGCCCGCCAGATTGATGCCCACGCCAAGGCCCAGGCCCGATCCATAGCTGCCGGTGCTGCCACCAACGCCGACGGAAACGGGGTTCTGCTGCGGGCCGGGCTGGTAGGTGCGGCGGTCCACGGTCAAGATCGCGACTTGCGGATTGGCCACCTGCTCACCGGGAAGTGCCTGCCGATAGCCGACGCGCGCCAGTTCCTGCCCTACGGCGGTGGCATAGGCGCGGAATTCCAGGCTGGAGGCATCCTGCCCCGGCCCGGCGTCGATACGGATCACGCCGGTGCCCAGTGCCGGCGCGTCTGGCGCGCTGAAGCGGGTGACTTCGACCGGGCCGACCTGAGCGGCGCAACCGCCGAGCGCGAGCGCCCCGGCAAGCGCCATCACGGCGAGGAAAGGGCGGGCACTGCGGATCATTTCGGGCTCTCCGGGGGCTAAGTGGTTAGACGATAACCTTTGTCGCCGCCCGGAACCAGAGTGTTGGCCGGAGCCAGAGTGTTGGAAAGCGGGCTGGGGCCGCGCGAAAATGCCCGGACGGGCATTCCCAAACCAACTTACCCGGCTGCGGCGGGGACGGGATCGGCCTTGGGGAAACCGTCGAACAGCGCGCTTGCCAGCTTTCCGGCGATGCGGTCGTCAGGCCAGTTGTTGTCACCCTCCCGCGTGGCGATCGAGGCATAGCCTTCCCACAGCACCTTTCCGCTGACTTTGTCGACGATACGGGTATCAAGCCGGGTGTTGATCAGCGCGCTACGCGGCTTGGAAAGGTCGACATTGACGGCAAGGCCATAGGCGGAGCCGCGATTGCTGACGCCCATCGCGGCGGTGCCGCTGACCGGGCTGCGCTTTTCCTCGGCCGGGGTGAGCACCTGCCGGGTGATCTTCAGTTCCACGTCCTGCCCGCCGTTGTCGGCCTTGGCCTGGGTATCGTACCCGGCGCCGACCAGGGCATCGACGATCGCCGCTTCATAGCGGGCACGCTCAGGACCGGCGACCCATGGGCCATCACCCGATTCGGACGTGACGACGACCGCGCCGTGGCCCAGCTCGCCCGCCTCGGGCCCCTGCGCCACGAATCGGCTGACTTCGACTCGGCCCTCGCGCGGGTCCTTGCTGTCGTTGCGATAGGGGGAGGAGACGGGGCCGCCCATCAGCGGATCGCCCCAACCACCATAACCGCCACCCCAGCCGGAGCCATAGCCGCCGCCCCAGCGCGAACCCCAGCCGGGTTGGGCCTGTACGGACGACGCGGCGCCCAGAGTAGCGAGGGAAAGGACCATGCCAGAGGCGAGAATCGCGGCTTTTAGCGTGTGCATCGGTGTTCTTGTGTCCGAAAGAATCGGTTGGGTCGCACCCGATCATGAGGTATCGGCTCATCGCGATTGCCCCGCGATGAACGGAGGCGATGAACGAAAAACCGCGCTGGATCAGGGCAGGTTCGCGTAAGGGAATGGGCCCTCACGCTTGACTTTGCAAGCCGCTGCCACTAACGGCGCCACTTCAAATTTCTGGCGGCGGCCCAGTTGCTGTTGGACTAACCGCCGAACCACACGAGACGAGACGAACCATGAAGATTACGAACAGCCTGAAGTCGCTCAAGGGCCGTCACCGCGACAACCGCGTGATCCGTCGTCGCGGCCGCACCTATGTCATCAACAAGACCAATCGTCGCTTCAAGGCTCGCCAGGGCTGATTCGTTCTGCCTGTCCCCGCTGTTGCAGCGGGGGCCATCAGGCGGACGGTCATAGCGACGACAGCAGACCCCCGCCACAAGCGGGGGTCTTGTCATGTCCGAAGCACACGTAAATTCCGACGTGAAAGCGCAGCCGGTTGAGGCTGTCGTCTTCGATGTCGGCCGCGTGCTGGTCCAGTGGGACATGCGCGGCTTCTACGCGAAGCTGATCGACGATCCCGAAAAGCACGACTGGTTCTGCACGCACGTCGTCACTGAGCAGTGGCACTTCGCGCATGATGCAGGGGCGGACCTTGGCGAACTGGTCGCCGCCCGCAAGGCCGAGTTTCCCGGCAACGACGCGCTGATCGACGCCTACGCCACGCGCTTCCTGGAAACGATTCCCGGCAACGTCCCCGGCAGCCATGAGATCGTGCGCGAACTCTCTGCGCGCAGCGTGCCGCTTTACGCTATCACCAATTTCGCCAGCACCTTCTGGCGCGAATTCCGCGAGAGCGAACCGCTGTTCGATCTGTTCGGCGATGTCGTCGTCTCGGGCGACGAGAAGCTGGTGAAGCCGCACCGCGAAATCTACGATCTTGCCGCGCGCCGCTTCGGTTATGCGCCCGAAGCGATGCTGTTCATCGATGACAATGCGGACAACATCGCCGGTGCCGCCGCGCTGGGCTGGCAGGTGCACCATTTCCGCGATGCGGAAACGCTGCGGGCGGACCTGACCACGCGCGGTTTGCTGGGGTGAAGTTGCTTGGTCGGTCCCCACGCCGACCGAATAGTTCTCGGCAGCCGCCGCAAGGGTAAATATTTTTCTTCGCACTTGCAGCGTAACCGCTTGGCAAGTGCGAATCCTTGTTGCATCACATGGTCAACAGGGAGTCACAATGTCGGCTGCGAGCGGAACGAACTTCGACGAAATGCTCAATGCGGACGGGTCTGTAAGACCCGCCTATGCCGATCTCAGCCAGTGGTACGATTCGCAGGACAAGGCCTGGTTCAACCGCCAGCAAGTGGAAGCCGAACGCTTCTTCCGTCGCATCGGCATCACCTTCAACGTCTATGGTGACGAGGCGGCAGAGGAACGGCTGATCCCGTTCGACCTGATCCCGCGCATCATCACCGCGCGTGAATGGCGCAAGCTGACGCGCGGCATCGAACAGCGCGTGCGGGCGCTGAACGCCTTTCTTCAGGACCTCTATCACCGCCAGGAAATCGTTCGTTCCGGCCGGTTGCCGGTCGACGCGCTGCGTAACAACGTGGCGTTCCTGCCGGAGATGATCGGCATGACCCCGCCCGGCGGCGTCTATACCCACATCGTCGGCATCGATCTTGTCCGCACCGGCGCGGATGAGTTCATGGTGCTGGAAGACAATGCCCGCACCCCTTCCGGCGTCTCCTACATGCTGGAGAACCGCGAGACGATGATGGCGATGTTCCCGGAACTGTTCACCAAGGTTCCGGTGCGTCCCGTCTCCGACTATCCGCGCCGCCTTGCCCGCAGCCTGCGCGCCTGCGCGCCGCCGGCGTTCAAGGGATCGGGCCGGCCCACCGTGGCGGTGCTGACGCCGGGCATCTACAATTCCGCCTATTTCGAACATGCCTTCCTGGCCGACCAGATGGGCGCGGAACTGGTGGAGGGCAGCGATCTGCGCGTGGTTGATGGCCGCGTCGCCATGCGCACCACCACCGGGTACAAGGCGATCGACGTGATCTACCGCCGGGTGGACGACGAATATCTCGATCCGCTGACGTTCAATCCCGATTCGGTGCTGGGCATCGCCGGGATCATGGACGTCTACCGATCGGGCGGCATCACCATCGCCAATGCGCCGGGCACTGGCATCGCCGACGACAAGGCGATCTACAGCTACATGCCGGAGATCGTGGAGTTCTACACGGGCGAGAAGCCGATCCTGCCCAACGTGCCCACCTGGCGCTGTTCGGAGCCGGAGGCGCTGGCCTATGTGCTGGACAATCTGGCCGATCTGGTCGTCAAGGAAGTGCATGGCTCCGGCGGTTACGGCATGCTGATCGGGCCCACTTCCTCGAAAAAGGAACTGGCCGCTTTCGAGGCCAAGCTGCGCGCCAAGCCGCACAACTACATCGCGCAGCCCACACTTTCGCTTTCCACCGTGCCGATCTTCACCAAGGCTGGCCTCTCGCCGCGCCACGTGGACTTGCGGCCCTATGTGCTGGTCTCTCCCGACGGGATCGACATCACGCCGGGCGGGCTCACCCGTGTGGCGCTGAAGAAAGGCTCGCTGGTGGTCAATTCGTCGCAAGGCGGCGGCACCAAGGATACCTGGGTACTGGACGAATAATGCTCGGACGTGCTGCCAACGGCGTTTACTGGATGAGCCGCTACCTTGAGCGGGCGGAGAATACCGCGCGGCTGATCGACGTGGGTTTCCACCTTGCCCTCACGCGCAGCGACAAGCATGCGCAGGATGAGGAGTGGAAGTCCGTTCTCACCACCACCGGTCAGGTGGACGATTACGCCGCGCGCCATTCGGACTTCGGCGGGCCGCAAGTGTTCAACTATCTGCTGCGGGAGAAGGACAATCCCGCCTCCGTCCTACGGATGATAGAGAATGCGCGGACGAATGCCCGCATGGTCCGCACCAGCCTGACCAATTCGGTATGGGAAGCCACCAACGAAGGGTGGATGATCCTGTCCGAACTGCTGTCCCGCCCGGTGCGCGAATCGAATCTGGGCGAAGTGCTCACCGCGATTCGCCGGCAGGGCACGTTGGTGCGCGGCGCGCTGGAAGGCACGATGCTGCGGAACGAGGTGTTCAACTTCGCGCGCATCGGCACTTTCATCGAACGCGCGGACAGCACCGCCCGTATCCTGGATGTGAAGTATTACGTTCTGCTGCCCTCGGTCGCCTGGGTGGGGTCCAGTTTGGACAACGTGCAGTGGGATACGTTGCTGCGATCGGTGGCCGGCAACCGCGCCTATTCGTGGCTCAATGCAGGGGCCATGGACCCGCGCGGCATCGCCCGCTTCCTGATCCTGGACGGCCAGTTCCCGCGTTCTCTCGTGTTCTGTTACGAGAAGCTGCGCAGCAATCTGGCGGGGCTCGCCAAGGAATATGGCGAGGAAACTTCCGCCCACGAGCTGATGCGGGAAACGAGTGAAGTGCTGCATCGCACGTCGATCGAGGATATCTTCGATACCGGCCTGCACGAATTCCTGCAGGACTTCGTGGGCAGGACCAGCCGCCTGGGCAGCGCAATTGCCGCCGATTACCGCTTCACTGAGTAGAAGGATGCTTCTTTCGTGCTGCTGACCGTGACCCACACCACCCGCTATTCGTTCGACACGCCGGTCACGCATGGTCTCCAGCGGCTGAAACTGCGGCCCAAGACCACGCATGGGCAGGAAGTGGTGGACTGGGCGATGGACCTGACCGGCGCCAGTGCAGAGGCGGATTACGACGATCATCACGACAGCCACACCACGCTGGTGGTGATCGAACCGGGGGCGGAGGAAGTCATCGTCTCCTGCCGGGGTACGGTGCGCACCCACGATAACAGCGGCATCACCGGCAATCATACCGGGCTGATGCCGCTCTGGACTTTTCTGCGCCCCACGCGCCTGACCAAAGCCGGCAGCCGCGTGCGCGCGCTGGTGGAGGACGTTGAGGCGGACCGGCGCGATCCGCTGGAATTCCTGCACGCGCTGTCGCGCAAGGTGGCGGAACGCATCGAATATGTACCCGGCGCCACCGACCCCAAGACCACGGCGGAAGAAGCGCTCGGCACAGGGAAAGGCGTCTGCCAGGACCACGCGCACACGCTGATTTCCGCCGGGCGGCTGCTCGATATCCCGATGCGCTATGTCGGCGGCTATCTGAAGATGAACGACCGGGAGGAGCAGGAAGCCGGGCACGGCTGGGCCGAAGCGCACATTCCGGGGCTCGGCTGGGTCGGATTCGATGTTTCCAATGCCATGTGCCCCGATGAACGGTATATTCGCGTGGCTACCGGTTGCGATTATAGTGAGGCGGCCCCGGTAACAGGGATCGCCATGGGCGGCGGGGATGGCCACCTAGAAGTGCGTTTGTCGGTCGCGGAGAAAGTGCTAGGCCAGCAGCAACAGCAGCAGTCTTCCACCGGAAGGCAGCAGCAGAACGGTTGAGGGTCGTTTGAAAATTCGCTGAAAGCGAATTTTGCCGGAGAGGGCCGGTACGGCGACGAAAATGCCCTTTGGGGCATTTCCCAAACGGACTATAAGCGAATTGATCGGGGCGTAGAATTCCATGACCTATTGCGTGGGCATGATGCTGGACCGCGGGCTCGTGCTGATGAGCGACACCCGCACCAATTCCGGGGTCGATAACATTTCGACTTTCCGGAAGATGTACCATTGGCAGATTCCGGGCGAACGCGTGATCTCGGTGATGACGGCGGGCAACCTTGCCACCACGCAGGCGGTGATCAGCCAGCTTGAGGAACGCAACAAGGCCCCGGCGGAGCGGCACAATTCGCTGCTGGAAGCACCCACGATGTTCCAGGTGGCCACCATCGTTGGCAATCTGCTGCAAGACGTGATCGAGGAACGCGCGGCGGACAACGGCCAAACGGCGGCGGCTGGCACCTTCAGCGCGACGATGATCGTTGCCGGCCAGATCAAGGGCATGGAGCCGCGCCTGTTCCTGATCTACCCCGAAGGCAACTTCATCGAGGCCAGCTTCGACACGCCGTTCTTCCAGATCGGCGAGACCAAGTACGGCCGCCCGATCCTGATCCGCGGTTATGAGCGGGACATGAGCTTTGAGGCGGCAGTGAAGCTGCTCTGCGTCTCGTTCGATTCGACGGTGAAGGCCAACCTCTCGGTCGGCATGCCGCTGGACCTGCTGGTGCTGGAGACGGACAACTTCACCCCGCTGCACGAACGGCGGATCGAGTCGAACGACGCCTATTACCATTCGATCTCGGAAAGTTGGGGCGAATCGTTGCGTCAGGCGCTGGAAGGCCTGCCGGACTACACGATCGATTCAGGCGCATCGGCTGGCCGTGCCAAGCGCGGCGCGGCTGCCTGATCGCAAGCCATCAAGGCTGGCTTGCGTCGCCCGCCAGCCCACTCCTTCATCCGTCCTCGCTATCCAAGCTTCTTCCCGTCATCCCCGCGAAGGCGGGGATCCCGCTTCTGTTCAGGCCTATCCGGGTAACGCCTCCCGATCGCTTGTTGTCGCGCCCCAACAGTCCACTATAGTGTCGTTATGGCGAAGGATAACGACATCGACGCACGCCTAGGCGCGCGGATCAGGGCGGAGCGGAAAAGCCGGGGGTGGTCGCTAGCAGACCTTGCCGAACGCGCGTCGGTTTCGCGTGCGATGGTGGCCAAAGTCGAGAGCGGCGAAAGCAGCCCTACCGCCAAACTGCTCGGCAAGCTGTCCGGCGCCTTCGGGCTGAGCCTTTCGACGCTGATGGCACGGGCCGAAGCAGGGCAGGGGCGCTTGTTGCGGCAGGCTGACCAACCGCTCTGGACCGATCCGGAAAGCGGCTATCTGCGGCGCCACATCTCGCCGATATCGGATATGCCTGTCGATTTGGTGCAAGTGACGCTGCCCGCCGGCGCTTTCGTTCCGATGCCCGCATCCGCCTATGACTTCTTGCGTCCGCTGATTTGGGTGCTTGAGGGTGAATTGGTGTTTGTAGAGGGCCTCTTGCGCCATGAAATGGAGCAGGGCGACTGCCTAGAACTGGGGCCGCCGATGGATTGCGCGTTCAGGAATGAAAGCGGGCGCGACTGCGTTTATGCCGTCGTGGCCCTGAAGGTCGCGACACGCGGCGCGTGATTGCGGCAGGCAGTCTACTATAGTAGGAGAACGGCCACGATTCGAAGGGTACTTCACCATGGAAATACGGGATGCGGCATCGGCCGATGTAGCGGGGATCACGGCGATCTATAACGACGCGGTTGAGAATACGACCGCGATCTGGAACGCGACGCGGGTCGATGTTGCCAATCGTGAAGCCTGGCTGGGGGATCGGGAACGTGCCGGATATCCGGTGCTGGTAGCCGTGGATGGAGATGGGGCCGTGCTCGGCTACGCCTCGTTCGGAGACTGGCGAGCCTGGGAAGGCTATCGCCACACGGTTGAGCATTCGGTCTATGTCCGTGCCGATCAGCGCGGCAAGGGCATCGGCAAGGCCCTGATGCTGGCGCTGATCGAACGCGCCCGATCGCTGGGTAAGCATGTCATGGTTGCAGGGATCGAGGCCGGCAATGCCGGGTCGATCGCCCTTCATGAAAAGCTTGGTTTCGAAGCGGTCGGCCTGCTGAAGCAAGTCGGCATGAAGTTCGGTTCGTGGCTCGACCTTGCTTTCCTGCAACTCACGCTGGACGAGCGCGCCACGCCCGATAGCTGACCTTTAGGCGGTCGCCCGCGCCAATCGCTCGGCCAGCGCGGCGAAGTCTGCCTCGCTGGCCGTCCAGGTCTTGGCGAACAGGCCGCCTTCGCCGAACAGTGCGCGTGGGGTGCCGCCCTTGCCCTCTTCGCGCCAGATATCGGCAAGGCGTCCGGCCATCGGATCGTCCACCGGTCCCCACTTGGCGGCGTTATCGCCGCGCACATGGCGCAGCCATGCGGCCAGCGCGGTGAGGATCGCCGGGCACTGCTTGCCTTTTGCCTGATTCGCGGCGAGCGTTTCCAGCCAACGCTGTGGGATCTTCTGACTGCCATCCATCGCGATCTGGATCAGCCGGTGTTGCAGCGCGGGATTGGCGAAGCGGGCGAGCAAGGCGTCGGCATAGGCCTGAAGGTCCTGCGCGGGCGCGGCCTTGATGGTCGGCTGCGCTTCCTCGTGCATCAGCCGCTCGATCAGCGGGCGGATCGCCGGATCGCCCACGGCCTGATGGACGAAGGCATGCCCGTGTTCGAGGCCGAGATAGGCCAGCGCCGAATGCGCGCCGTTCAGCATACGCAGCTTGGCGGCCTCATAAGGTGCGACATCGCTGACCAGTTCGGCGCCGACTTTCTCCCACGCGGGGCGGGGGCCGGCGAACTTGTCCTCGATCACCCACTGGCTGAACGGCTCGGTCATCACCGCGCCGTCGTCGTCCAGCCGGGCCAGCGTCGCCACCATCTTGCGGTCGGCGGCAGTGGTGGCGGGCACGATGCGGTCGATCATCGCGCAAGGGAACGTGCATTCCGCCGCGACCCATGCGCCAAGCTCGGCATCCTTGAGCGCCAGATATTCGCCCATCAGCCGCTCAAGCTGGCGGCCGTTGAGGGCCAGGTTGTCGCACGAAAGCAGCGTCAGCCCCGGCAGTCCCTGGTCGCGGCGGCGGCGCAGGCCGGCTTCGAGGAAGGCATAGATGCTGCCGTGATGCGCCAGGAACGGATCGAGCGATCCGTCGGCGGCGCGGCAATAGCCCTTTTCGGTGACGGTGAAGGTGACGATCCGCGTTTCCGGCGCGGCGATCTGGGCGATCACCGCCTCCGGATCCTCGCTGGCGACGATCACGCGCTGGATCGATCCGATCACCCGCATGCGGTTGCGCTCGGCCGAACATTCGGTGAGCGTGTAGAGCCCGTCCTGCGGATTGAGCTGGCGTGCCACATTGGCCGAACGCAGCGAAACGCCCACGATACCCCAATCGCGATCGCCCTTGGCCATCGCCCGGTCGGTATACCAGGCCTGATGGGCGCGGTGGAACGCGCCGATGCCGAAATGGACGATTCCCGCCGCCTGCGCCGCGCGGTCATAGCCGGGGCGGGCGACGGATTCGGGCAGACGGGAGAGCGTTTCGCTGGAGAGTCTCACAGACGATAGGCCTTCTTGACGAGATTGTAGGTCAGGTCACGCGCCAGTTCGGCGGCTTCCCAATCCTCTATGCGATGCTCCATTACGAGTTCGGCAAGGAACCCGCAATCGATCCTGCGCGCGACATCGTGGCGGGCGGGGATCGACAGGAAGGCGCGGGTATCGTCGTTGAAGCCCACGGTGTTGTAGAAACCGGCGGTTTCCGTGGTCATGCGGCGGAAACGGCGCATGCCTTCGGGGCTATCGTGGAACCACCACGCCGGGCCCAGCTTCAGGCACGGATAGTGCCCGGCCAGCGGCGCGAGTTCGCGGGCGTAGGTGCTCTCATCCAGGGTGAAGAGGATGATCGAGAGGCCGGGCTCGTTGCCGTACTTGTCCAGCAGCGGTTTCAGATTGGCGACATATTCGGTGCGCGAGGGGATGTCCGCGCCCTTGTCGCGCCCGAAACAGTCGAACACGCGGGCATTGTGGTTGCGGAACGCGCCCGGATGGATCTGCATGACGAGGCCGTCGTCGAGGCTCATGCCCGCCATTTCGGTGAGCATCTGCGCGCGGAACAGTTCGGCAT